>MTLE01003055.1_pt1 | contig 16824 bp, 14 predicted proteins | sample 1982461 | NCBI WGS metagenome assembly MTLE01 (sample SAMN05712605, study PRJNA340218) | biofilm metagenome | isolation source: sample SPL anode biofilm adapted to -200 mV | place: USA | collected 2012-02-03
GTTTTCAGGTCAATATCTGTTCGCGAGTCGTCCACCATTTTCTTTAAATCAGGGATGTTGTATGCGGCAAGCTTCTGTTCTTCAACATATTTATTCAACAACCCGGCAACATAACTTTTCAGCTCCATGTTCACCTGTTTGTCTGAGTACAATGTTGCCGCACCTGAATCTTTCTTTAAATCGCCGGAAATATAAAGCAAAGCTGTAAATCCACTATTTTCCTTTTTTACTTCCTCTAAAGGTTTATCCACAAACTCAAAAGTATAGGATTCGTTATTTTTCAGCACATTAGTGTAAAGATGTGTTTTATCAATCACAACAATGTTTTTTACTTTATCATCTTTAATGCTCCCCAACCATACCACCATAGCTATCATTCCGGCAAAAAGTACCGGTGTTAAAAACGTCAGCAGGATAAATGATTTTTTCATTACCCTGGTGGTATATTCTCGTTTTATAATTAATGATATTTTGCTCATCTTGTTACCGTATTAATAAAGATATCGTTCATTCCGGGTAATAATTCTTCGAACGAAAGTATCTCGGTTTGTTTCATTAATTCATTCAGAAGCTCATTATTTCCTCCTGTAAATTGCTTTTTAATGGTGCTTTCCACCATCCCGTTTTTCATTGTATTCGAGATCAATTCAAAACCGTCGTCGCTTTTTAACAATCCTTTTGATCGAACAATATAGGTATTAGTTGCATGAGATGCCCTTATTTCAGCCACATTACCCTGAAGTACAATTTTTGCATGATCGACCAAAGAGATATTTTCACAAAGGTCTTCCACTGTTGCCATATTGTGAGTGGAAAAAATAATAGTAGCACCATTTTCTTTTAGTTCCAGAATCTCACGTTTAAGCAAATCAGCGTTCACCGGATCGAATCCACTGAAAGGTTCATCAAAAATCAGCAGTTTCGGATTATGCAGTATCGTAGTGATAAACTGCACTTTCTGCGCCATCCCTTTCGATAATTCTTCCACTTTTTTCCCCCACCATTGCTGAATTTCAAATTTTTCGAACCAGTATTTCAAAGCTTTCAACGCATCGTTTTTGGTCATCCCTTTGAGTTGTGCCAGATATAATGCCTGTTCGCCCACTTTCATTTTTTTGTACAACCCGCGTTCTTCCGGCAAATAACCGATGTGCTCCACATCAGCCGGAGTCATGGGCTTACCATTGAGTAAAACGACACCGCTGTCAGGCGCTGTTATACAATTAATAATCCGTATCAATGTTGTTTTTCCGGCACCGTTCGGACCAAGCAAGCCATAAACCGTATTTTCCGGTACAGTAAGACTTACACCATCCAAAGCACGATGTCCGGCAAATTGTTTTACTACGTTTTCTACTTCTAAAAGTTCCATATATTTTTCACATTTTCCCTTCGTCAGCAAAGCTATAATATTTCCCTCGCGCAATAATTATATGGTCAAGAAATCTTATTCCAATTGCTTCGCAACCTTGTTTTATTCTTCGTGTTATCTGTTCGTCTTCGCGGCTTGGAGTGTTCTGCCCCGATGGATGATTGTGAGCTACGGCAACGGCCAGGGCCGATTTTTCCAAAGTCATTTTGAGTAACATAGGCAAATCAACAACTGTTTGTTGTTGTCCGCCCTGCGTCAGACGCTTGGTATCAATAACCTTGTTGGCACCATCCAGCAATGTCACCCAAAATTCTTCGTGAGACAAATCGATTAATTCCGGTTCAAAAAGTTCAAATAAATCGATACTCGACGATATTTTTTTTCGTTCCAGAACATCACTTGTTTTTCGTCGTTTCCCAAGTTCCAGCGCGGCCATAATGGTTATTGCCTTTGCTTCGCCGATTCCTTTGAAGCGTTTGCAAAGTTGGGAAACAGACAAACGCGCCAACTCGTTCAGGTTATCACCGCATTCGCGCATAATCCGCCGCGAAAGTTCAACAGCGGACTCGTCCCTGTTGCCAGAACCTATCAGTATGGCCAACAATTCAGCATCCGAAAGACTTTGGGAGCCTTTCTTCAACATCTTTTCACGCGGACGGTCATCTTCAGCCCACTCGCGAATGGTTAATCGTTTATCGTCGGTTAGCATGGCGTCAAAAATACTAAAAAAGATTTAGTTAACAAGCTACACACTAAAAACAATGAAATTGCCATAAATCAAAAAAGCTGCTTCAGGCAAAACCTGAAACAGCTTTTTTCGATAAAATTATTTAATCCTGTTTTATCAAATATCTTTCACCTTTATCGGGTTATATGAAATACCTTTGTCGTACACATCGGTTTGCTCATGCTTTTTCACCCATTTTACCAGAAAGTTGGTAATGGGCAATGCTAAAACTTCATAACCGGTTTTTAATGCTGTCTGTGTCAGAATAAGCGTTAACACTACCTGAGGGGGAATGATGCCATAAAATGCAATGGTAAAAAACACCAGCGAATCAGCGCCTTCACCCACTATAGTAGAAGCCACAGCCCGGATGGAAAATCCGCGTCCATGCTGCATAATCTTCATTTTGCTCATCACGTACGCGTTCAGGAACGAGCCGAAAAGGAAAGCAATAAAACTTGCCACTACAATCCGTTCTGTATTTCCCAATACCATGGCAAATGCATTTTGATGTTCGGCGCTAAAATCGGTAGCGCCCGGAGCCCAAATGCTTAAACGAAAAATAATGACTGCCAGAAAATTCATCAGGAAACCATTCCAGATAATCAGGCGCACTTTGCGATAGCCCCAGACTTCGGCAATTAAATCGTTGATAATATAAGAAATGGGAAAGATAAATATACCCGCTGTAGTCTGGATTCCGCCAATGACAATCAACTTTTGGGTAACGATGTTGGAAACGATGAGGCATACTGTAAACAGCAGCCCAAACACCATAAAGGTGACAGAGACTTGTTTTTTCATTTTCTTGTTTTTTTTACGTGGTGTTCAAGCACACGTTTGTTTTTTGCTAAAAGCGAATGCAAAGATAAGTGAAATTGTTGAAATAAAAAAGGAGAACAAAGCATCGCGCATTGTCCTCCTTATCAGAAATCTAAAAGTTCAGCAAAAAATTCTTATTGAATAATCAGGTCGTACGACATGCGCGCCTGAATACCATTTAACTTCTCAAGGTCTTTTACTTTTTTGAACATCATGTACTGATCGCCCAGTTGAGCCTTCATAAAACGTGTTTCCATGTTTTTTCCGAAGCTTTTCATAAATCGGGTGGCAAAGTCTTCTTTTTCAGGATATTCTTTTACATTGTATGTTTTAAGTTTGGCTTTATCCGCCGCAATTTTTACTGCGTCATCCAAACTTCCGAGTTTGTCCACTAACCCGATCTTAACTGCATCAACACCTGTCCACACACGACCTTCGGCAATAGCCTTAATCTGATCCGTAGACATTTTACGTCCGCTTGCGCATCTGCTCACGAATAATTCGTAACCACGGTTCACGTAGTTCTGCATCAAATCACGTTCTTCGGGAGTGAAAGCGCGGGTTACCGTAATGGCATCACTCATCTTGTTCGTTTTCACACCATCGTAAGTAATTCCCAACTTTTCGTCCAGACCTTTGAAGTTAGGTATAACACCAAATATCCCTATTGAGCCTGTAATTGTAGTCGGCTGAGCCACAATTTCGTCAGCTTCGCACGAAATATAATAACCTCCCGAAGCCGCATAATCACCCATGGACACAATCAGTGGTTTGTTCTTTTTCAGCATGGACAAAGCATGCCAGATTTGTTCGGAAGCATAGGCGCTACCACCCGGAGAACTTACACGGAAAACTACTGCTTTTACAGCCGAATCTTTGGCAACCTTATTAATAGTTTCCACCAGATCTTTGGCTACTATACCATCACCTTCCGTATCGGTAATATCACCTACACCATATATTATTGCTACTTTATTTTTATCAAACTTTGAACTCTCTTCCAGTTTGTTCATTGCCTCATGATCAACAAATGCCAGTTTATCATTGGTGTCGATTTTCGCTTCTTTATTTAAAATACTATCAACCTGATCGATATACACCAACGAATCTACCAAAGCATATTCCTTTGTTTTTTCGGTAGGCTGGAACATCATCATTTCATCGGCATAACTGTTTAGTTTATCAACCGGAATTTTACGTGATGCTGATATTTCACCCAAAATTGTATTCCATATCGAATTCATGAAAACGGTTACCTGAAGCCGGTTGGCATCACTCATTTTAGTGTTTACCAATGGTTCCACTGCCGATTTGAATGTACCTACTTTCACAACCTGCATATCAATTCCCAGTTTATCAAGTGTGTTTTTGATGAACATGGTTTGCGCGGCCAATCCTTTCAGCTCAAGCATACCCTGAGGATTCAACAACACTTTATCGGCAACAGAAGCAAGGTAATACATGCGTTGCGAATAGTTATCGGCGTAAGCCACCACAAATTTACCAGATTTTTTGAAGTCAATCAGGGCATTGCGTATTTCTTTTATGGATGCAATCCCGCCATTCAGCGAACCGCCTTTAAGATATATACCAACAATGTTGTCGTCATCTTTGGCCTTTTTGATATTCTTCAACACATCGTCCAATCCGATTGTTACATCCGATTGTTTCCCCATTGCACTGGCAAAAGCCGCTGAAAAAGGATCATCTTCCGAACGGTCAATTAAATTCCCTGTTAAATCCAGTTCGTAAACAGAATTCGGTTTCAGAACCGTGGCCGAATCGCTTGCTCCGGCTATTGCTCCTATTATTCCGAAAGTAATAAAAATACCCAACAGGGAAGCTATAATTACGCCTACAATGGTGGCAAGAGTAAACTTTAAGAATTGTTTCATGCGTTTAATTATTGTAATTTGAAAATTTACTATGTTTAAAACACAAAGAAAAACATTAATTTTTGAATACCAAAACAAATATATTGTTATTCGATAAATTCTTTAATATTTTACAGTCAGTGTTTTGCGTAAAAAAAGACAACAACAAAATCAGATAAATGCTCTTATTTGCTGCATAATAGTTTGTTTATCAGCTCCTCCTGGTTGTCTCCATACTATCTTTCCTTTTTTGAAAATCATAAAAGTAGGCACTGCCTGAATTTGAAACTGTGAAGCTAATGCCTGATTTTTATCCACATCTATTTTCAATACACGGGCCTGTCCCTGCATCTCTTTTCCAATTGATTCTACTATAGGACTCATGGCTTTACACGGACCACACCATGTGGCAAAAAAATCTATTAACACAGGTTTTTCTCCCTGAATTATTTCCTGAAAAGTTTCCATTTTTTGATTTCTGTGTTTTAATTAATATAATAAAGGGAGGCAGGATCCCCGCTCCCCTTTATAACCTGAATTTTATCCAAAAGTTTATTGAATGTCAATAACACGCAATGGTTTTGGTTTTGCTTCTTCTTTTTTCGGAATACTGATTTTCAGAATTCCGTTTTCGTAATTTGCAGCTATTTTATCGCCATCGGCAATATTTGGCAAAGTAAACGAACGTGTAAACGATTGGTAACTGAATTCCCGTTTAGTGTAACGTTCTCCTTCCTTTGTTTCATTTTCAACCTTCTTTTCAGAAGAAATAGTGAGCAAATCATGATTTAATTCGAGTTTGAAATCTCCTTTTTCGAAACCCGGAGCCGCAACTTCAACTTCGAAACCATCCGCATCATCTTTAATATTTACTGATGGTAAAGTAGTATTAGTTGTAGAAAAATTACGGTTTGACCAATCGAATAAATCGCCTTCAAAAAAACGGTCAAACATTGAAGGTACCTGATTTGAAAATCTTACGAGTGACATAATTTAATCCTCCATTATTTTAAGTTATACATTTTACTTTTTGTTTTCACTGTTCCCTGCAAAGAGAATACCAATGGAGTTTTTCGGTCACTTTGTCACTCATTATCAAGGTGTTTATGTCTTATTGTCATTCCAAAAACAAAAAATAATCATCTAAAATTCTACTGAATAATCAATAAATCAAAATATTATTCGCAATAAAGATCCTGTAAATGCTTTTAGAAATTTAACTGAAAAAATGACATGTATTTTGACTTTATCGTGTTAATATCCAATTAAAAAACATTGTTTAAAATTGAAATAAAAAAATAATCACTACATTTGTCCATCTTAAAAAAACGTTGAACCTTCAATATGATATTATGCCAAAAAAAATAATTCTACTCCTGATTTGCGCTCTCTTTTTTCAACTTACCAATGTCCGGGTTCTTGCGGTAAGAGCTTATCCTTACCCATTTACAGTGACTCAACCCGATGGAACTAAACTCACATTGCGTTTACAGGGAGACGAATTTCATCACAGCAGGACAACAGAAGATGGGTATTTAATCAAAAAAAATGCTAAAGGCTTTTTTACTTATGCAACCAAAAATGCAGCAGGTAAGTTTGTTGCCAGTGATTTCGTTGCACGAGATGTAAAAAGCAGAACGGCAAATGATATTAATTTCCTGAAATCCATTCAAAAAGCATCTGATATTACCAGCAGTACGACTATTCCTTTGAGAACAAAAATGATGACTGCTCAAACCAAACCGCAAAGAGCATATCCAATGTCAGGAACTCCAAAATCGCTGGTTATACTTGTTTATTTTTCTGACAATAATTTCGTTACTCCCGATCCTGAAACCTCGTTTACCAATCTGTTGAACGAAACTGGTTACAGCGACAATGGCGGAACCGGTTCAGCAAAAGATTATTTCAAAGCAAATTCCTATGGTCAGTTCTCTCCGGAGTTTGACGTGGTTGGTCCGTACAAATTACATAACAACATGGCATATTACGGAGCAAATGATGCTAATGGTTATGATGTAAGACCGGATTATATGATCGCGGAAGCATGTGCACTGGCGGATTCAGCGGGAGTTGATTTTGCACAATATGATACAGATAACGATGGATTTGTAGACAATGTTTTTGTTTACTATGCCGGCTATAACGAAGCGGAAGATCTTACTCAGGATCAAATAAATGCCAATACCGTTTGGCCTCACCGCTGGAGTCTGGCCGACGCGGGATATCCGGTTGCCGGCCGCACATTTGATGGGAAAGTGGTGAACGACTATGCCTGTACATCTGAACTTCAGGGATACGATGGAACAACTATGTGTGGAGTAGGAACTTTTTGCCATGAATTCGGACATGTTTTAGGGTTGGTTGATTTATATGATACATCCGGAGCTCAATATCATACGCTTGATGACTGGGATATAATGGACGCCGGAAATTATTTAAATTCAGGACGTACTCCTCCATTATACTCCTGCTTCGAAAGGTTTTACCTTGGCTGGTTAACCCCCGAGCAGGTAAGTACGGTCAGTAATTTATCATTAAATCCTATTTTACAGCCGACTGACCCGGTTACAAATACCAGCGGGCAATCATACCTATTGTCTGCAACAACACACAATCTTATCGGATCTGATCCCAATCCGAAAGAATACTTCATGTTGGAATACCGTAAAAAAACAGGCTGGGATACCTATTTACCTGCAGAGGGAATGTGTATATGGCATATTGATTATGATCAGACTGCATGGAATAATAATTCTCCCAATAATTTCAGCGGGAGTTACCAAAGCGCTTCCAGCCACATGCGTGTTTATCTTCAACCACTCTCAGGTTCTTTAACTACGCCCGGAACGGCCTTTACAAGCGGAGAGTTTATACCCACTGCATGGGATGGAACAAATATACACCGTGAAATAACCGAAATTACCAAAAGTAATGAAAATGTTAGTTTCAAATTGATGTATCCAATCTATTATATTACCGGAAATACCAGTGATTTCTCAACTAATGTCGGAACACCTTCTGTAACACAAACCATAGATTTTTCAGCATTTAATATGGTTAGCGACTTAACAATCGGTCTGACAAATCAAACTAACTTTGATATCAGATTATTGTCTACGGATCCATGGTCAAAAACAGTTACAATTTCACCCGTTTCAGGGGCTACTGCCGGACAGTTGCAAATAAGATATAACCCTGTTGCCGGAGGTACTCAAACAGATAAAATTGTGTTCTCAACAAGTAACGTGGCAGATGAAACTATTGATTTAAGCGGAACTGCTTTTGATCCCGGAGCTACCGCTACATTTATCGGCAGAATTGATAATTTACTGCAATATCCTCCAACCAAAATAAACACTACAAGGTCTAAGACCATAAATATCAAGACAACTGATATTGTGGATAATTTATCACTGACCATCACTGGGCCAAACGCTTCATTGTTCAGCGTTTCAGGAAAAACAATTACAAAAACTGCTGCAAACGCGGTAACCGGTTATAACATTACGGTAAATTATTTACCTGTTTCTGTTGGGACTCACACTGCCACTCTCACCATTTCCGGTGGAGGACTTAATCCGACAAAGGCTATAACTCTCTCGGGAGAAGGCATTTAAACTCAGCGGGTAGTTAATATTACAAAAAAAAGGAATAACCCGGGTTATTCCTTTTTTTGTACCATGAAATCTTCTTTTCTGAAAAAATAATTGTCAAAAAAACTGATAGGAAAGAACAATTTTTACGCCTCCCAACACATCATTGTTTCTGGAATAAATGGGGTGATGCACACCATCAACATAATCGGAGAGCGAATAATGCCAGGAGATTTCAGCTCCTAATTTGAATCTCTCTGTTAAAGCATATTCATAGCCGAAACCGAAAGGAAGTACCGGCGAATAATCATAAGGAAAGTAAATAAACCCACCCGGCATTTCTCCGGTAAAATCCACAACTGTGCTCATTACCCCCACTCCTCCGTAAAAATATATGATGTTGTGTTTCTCTTTTATAAATTCCGGTCCGAAATAAATTGAATATTCACCCTGTACAGTTAACTGCTGTACTTTCGATGTATAAGAGTACCCGCGGTTAGCTAATGGGGTATTTGAGTCTGTCCCCAGATAACTGCCGTAATCATACGAAATTTTATACCCGAAATTACTTGAAAACCGGCTTCTGAAACCTATTGAAAGGTCGTAATTATGAGATGATGCTAAGAAATTCTGACTTAAAGGGTATACTTTTGAATCACCAAAACAATAGTCAGGACCGGCGGAAATCACTAATAACCCCAAACTTTCAACTCTTCGGTTAATTAAACCATACCTTCGCTGAGCACTCAGATGGCTGAATAATATAAAAATAAAGATGAGTAAGAGTAGCCCTTTTTTCATTTAGGATAAATCGTATTTTTATGCAATACAATACATACGCACAAAAATACAATTTATTATTGATTTTACACAGGAATAAATGTTACAAAAACACTATGGTCAGTACCTGAAACTACTTCCACCAACGAATTCACGTAAAAGTGAAGTGGGAGGAATTTCCCTGTCGTGAATAGGGACAAAATAATTAAGAAATTTTATCAGCCTGTGAGTTTCTGTATATTCATCACAATATTTCGGAACTTCCGCCAAAATAGGTTCCGCATGCTTTTTCAAAACAGCCAGTTCAAACAATAATGCCGAGTTGAACAATACATCTGCATTTTCCTGATACGGGAAAATCCATTTTTCTTCTCCCCTTCTCACACTTGCCCAACGCGCTATGGTTTCGCGGGCTGAATAATTTCTGAAACGGTAATCACGGATAATACGACGCAATAACCGGGTGTCGGTGGTTGGAATCCAGTTATGGTTATCAATAGAAATGGTAGTGAGTGCCGAAACATAGATTTTAAAAGTCGTTTCTTTCGGGATATCAGGCATTAACTCAGGATTTAAAGCATGGATTCCTTCCATTATGAGCACACTGTCTTCACAAAGTTTCAGCTTCTCTCCTTTATAATATCTTTTACCATCTTCAAAATTGAAAGAAGGTAGTTCAATTTCTTCACCGTTAAGTAATTGTTTGATATTTTCATTAAATAATTTAAGATCAAGCGCATGCAAATGTTCAAAATCCCAGTCACCATTTTCATCCAAAGGTGTGTCATCACGGTTTACAAAATAATTATCGAGCGACAAAACAACCGGTTTTAGTCCGCTAACGATTAACTGTACAGAAAGTCGCTTACTGAAAGTAGTTTTACCCGATGATGAAGGACCGGAAATAAGCACAAATCTCACTTTTTCGGCCCGTTGAGAAATCATATCGGCAATGGATGCAACTTTCTTTTCGTGCAATGCTTCCGAAATTTTTATCAGATTAAATGACTGATTGTTCTGACAGGCAATGTTGAACTCTCCCACATTGTTCAAATTCATAATTTTATTCCAGCCAACATATTCTTTAAAAATATCAAACATTTTGGGAAGGTAAACCATTTCTTCCAGAACTACAGGATTATCTCTGTCAGGGATTCTTAAAAGCAGCCCATCATAATAAATCACCAGATCGTATAACTTTAGAAAGTCTGTTGAAGGCAATAAAACTCCGTTATAATAGTCCACAAACTCATCAATGCGGAAAAACCGGAAATACGGATTACCAAGTGTTTCAAAAAGAGCCGATTTTTCTTTTTGATTTTTTTGATTGACAAATAAATCTTTCACTTCACTCGTTTGTTTTTCCTCACAAATTATTTTTTTCCCCTGTGAAATAATTAAATCCACACGGTCTTTAATCATTTTCACAATATCTTCAGTAATCGGTTGATTCAGATTTTCGAGCCTGCAGTAATATCCTTTGGAAATAGGATGCTCAATGCGCAAAACCGTTTCAGGAAAAAGTTCTGAAACAGCCATTGCCAACACCATACTCAAACTACGGACGTATACTCTCATCCCCGAAGGTGAACTTAAATCAATAAATTCAACGTCTTTGGGTTTATAAATAAGAAAATTCAAATCTTCTACTTTATAGTTTACGCGGGCTGCAACAATTTGAAATTTCAACTCTATTTTCAGGTCTTCCAGTATTTCTGTCAATGAAATTCCCAATGGATAATCATGATACGATTTAGTGTTCTTACAATAGATTGTAACGGTTTTATTCATGTTTTTTTGAAGGATATCTGTTAGAATTTTAACATATATAATGCTGTAAAATTACATCATTTTTTTAAAGTTTTTATTTGAAGGTCTCTAAATTTTAAATTACTTTTGCAAACTAATTAAAATAATGTTACAATGCAGTACACCTTTTACGATTTTCTAACATTAGTTGGATCGCTCGGGCTGTTTTTATATGGCATGGCTTTAATGAGTGAAGCTTTGCAAAAAGTTGCAGGAAATAAACTTCGGTCAGTTTTAGCTACAATGACAAGGAACCGGTTTACCGGTGTACTGACAGGACTGTTTATAACCGCTTTAATACAGTCTTCATCAGCAACGACCGTTATGGTTGTTAGTTTTGTAAATGCCGGGTTATTAACATTATTGCAATCCATCACAGTAATAATGGGCGCCAATATCGGGACTACAGTTACTGCATGGATTATATCATTGTTCGGATTCAAAGTAAGTATCGCCAAAATAGCTATCCCTTTAATCGGTTTTACAATTCCACTTATTTTTTCGTCTAAAACGAAGAGAAAATCATGGGGTGAATTTATACTGGGATTTGCCCTGCTGTTTCTTGGACTGGAAATGCTGAAAAATGCAGTTCCTGATTTACAAAGCAATCCGGAAATACTCGAATTCCTGACACGTTATACACAGTCTGGTTTTGGTTCTGTGCTTATTTTCCTGATGATTGGGTCACTTATGACAATTATTGTACAATCATCAAGTGCTACAGCTGCTATTACTCTGATTATGTGCAGCAAAGGCTGGATTTCATTTGAACTTGGCGCTGCCATGGTTTTGGGGGAAAATATCGGTACAACCATTACAGCAAATCTGGCTGCTATTCCGGCTAATATTTCTGCAAAAAGAGCTGCTCTGGCACACCTTACATTCAATGTATTCGGTGTAATCTGGATGTTGTTCCTTTTTTATCCATTTACACACATGATTGCATCAATAGTTACAAAGTTTGGCCCGGGAAGTCCTGAAGCCATAACAACTTTCTCGCATTCTATTGATTCACAAACAATGGCAGCCATCACTTCAAACGGACCGCTGACCGCGGCACAACAAGCACTTAAAAGCCAACTCATTAATTATCAGATTGCGACATCATACGGATTGTCACTTTTCCATACAATGTTCAATCTGATCAATACTTTCATAATGATCTGGTTTGTGAAAGTTATTGCAAAAGTCGTTTCAATTGTTATTAAGAAAAAAGAATCGGACGAAGAATTTCAATTGCAATATATTTCCACAGGTATGCTTTCTACCTCAGAATTATCAGTACTTCAGGCATGGAAGGAATTAAAAGTATATGTAAACAGATCCGACAAGATGTTTAAACTCGTACGTGAACTCTATTACGAACACAATGAGAACGAATTTGTAAAAAAATACAGTCGTATCCAGAAATATGAAAATATCAGTGACCGAATGGAGGTGGAAATAGCAAGGTATCTGACAAAAGTGGCGGAAGGCAGATTAAGCGATGACAGTAAACACCAGATTCAAACCATGCTGAGGGTGATTTCGGAAATAGAAAGCGTAGGCGATGGTTGCTACAATCTTGCCCGTACAATTCTGCGTAAAAAAGACAATAAATCGGTATATACCAAAGAAATGGATAGTAATGTCGATTTAATGATGAATCTGGTTGAAGGGTCACTGCATCAAATGAAAGAATCGTTGGAAGACAATAAGATTAATGTAGAGGAACTGAACAGATCTGCCAATATTGAGAATGAAATTAACAATTTCAGAAATCAACTGAAATTCCAGAATGTGGAAGATGTGAAAGAGCAAAAATACGATTATCAGGCCAGCGTAACATACATGGATATAATTGTGGAATGCGAAAAAATGGGAGATTACATCATTAATGTTGTAGAAGCTCTCAACGAAGTTAATTAAAACCATTCCCGCTTCACAAATACTAATCATCATTGCTTTACATTATATTGCAGAACGATGACCTGCACAAAAAAACTTTCTCTTAATCAATTCATTTAATGGATTATCTGTTAATATTTGTTGGATTTTGCGTTTTGATATTCGGAGCAAATTTTTTGGTTGATGGCGCATCCGGTTTGGCAAAAAGGTTTAATATACCCGATTTGGTCATTGGCCTTACTATTGTTGCTTTCGGAACTTCCGCCCCCGAACTCATGGTGAATCTGGTTGCCGCTTCCAGCCCTGATTCCACCGATATTGCCCTGACAAATATTATTGGCAGCAACACAATAAATACATTTGTAATACTTGGCTTTGCAGCCCTCGTATATCCGATAAAATCCGAAAAGAGTTCCAGAAATTTCAATATCCCTTTCAGCCTGTTGGGACCTTTGTTACTCATCATTTTAGCTTTTTTAATGGATAATTTCATCACATTCGTTGATGGTTTAATTTTATTGCTTTTCTTTGCAGTCTTTATGTACGTGATGACGAAGCGTACGCTGACAGACAAGAAACTTGCTGAAAATGTGGTATTTAAACCCATGAAGATATGGCTGAGTTTACTGCTGATTATAGTGGGTCTGGGCGCTTTAATCGGCGGAGGGGAATTAATTGTTCCATCGGCAGTGCGTCTGGCGGAATCGTGGGGAGTTAGTCAGGCAGTCATTGGGTTGACAATTGTTGCTTTGGGGACATCGTTACCTGAACTCGCAACTTCGGTTGTAGCTGCTTCCAAAAAGAATTCAGACATTGCATTAGGAAATGTAATAGGTTCTAATATTTTTAATGTGTTTTTTGTATTGGGCATCAGCGGACTTATTCGTCCGTTACCTGCTTACGAAAATATGATTTCAGACATTGCGATGGCTGCACTGGGAAGTTTGCTCGTACTTATTTTTGTAATTACGAACAAAGAACACTCGATAAAAAGATGGCACGGAGCATTGTTGGTCGGATTGTATATTCTTTATATTTATTTTGCAATATCTAAATCTTCATTATAATTTTTATCGTCATTTAATTTTATCAGTAATATGAATTTATTTAATGTTTATCCGCTTTTTGATATCGAGATAACAAAAGGAATCGGTTGCAGAACTTATGATAATCAGGGAATAGAATATCTCGACTTGTATGGCGGACATGCCGTAATCTCAATAGGACACTCACATCCGTATTATGTACAGAAACTCACTCAGCAACTCGAAAAATTAGTTTTTTATTCTAATTCCGTCATAAATAAACTTCAGGTAGAACTGGCAGAAAAACTCGGAGCAATCTCAGGTTATCCGGATTATTCTCTATTTCTTGTAAATTCCGGTGCCGAAGCAAACGAAAATGCGCTCAAACTTGCATCGTTTCACAACGGCAGAAAAAAAGTCATTGCTTTTGACAAAAGTTTCCACGGGCGTACTTCGGCTGCTGTAAGAGTGACCAATAATCCCAAAATTGTGGCTCCTATAAATGAAGGATTTGAAGTTGAATTTGTCAATCTGAATGATATTGATACTGTTCGTAAATCGTTACAGAAGAAAGATGTTTGCGCGGTAATCATAGAAGGAATTCAGGGAGTAGGAGGCATCAGGGTTCCTGATGTGGATTTTCTTAAAGCTCTGAGCGAAGAATGTAAAGCCACAGGCACTATTCTGATTATGGATGAGGTTCAGTCCGGCTACGGACGCAGCGGTAAATTTTTCGCGCACCAATATGCCGGTATCCGTCCGGATTTAATTACTGTAGCCAAAGGCATGGGAAATGGTTTCCCTATTGGTGGAGTTCTGATTAGTCCCATGTTTGAGCCTTCATTTGGTATGCTCGGAACCACATTCGGCGGAAGTCATTTAGCATGTACTGCCGCAATCGTAGTTCTGGACATCATAAAAGTAGAACGCCTGACTGAAAATGCCGAAAAGATTGGTGAATACCTTATGACCGAACTGAAAAAAATTCCGCAAATAAAAGACGTAAGAGGGCTCGGTTTAATGATTGGCATGGAATTCGAAGTTCCCGTTAAAGAAATTAGAAACAAACTTCTGTTCGAGAAAAAAATATTTACCGGAGCCAGTGGCACCAATATTATTCGTTTACTTCCGCCTTTGTGTTTGTCTAAGTCAGACGCGAACTCTTTTCTGACAAGTTTCAAAGAAATTATTCAATCAGAAATCGTCGGTTGATGGTAATGTCATTTTGAAAAATGAAATATATTGGTTTTATAGTCACGTTTCTATTTCTCTCACTCCAGCTTTTTAGTCAGGAAGCAAAGCTTCAGGACAAAATTACACTGAACAGTGGAGAAGAATATTCGGGTGAAATAATCCTTAGAAACAATGATATGGTAATGTTGAAAACTGATGATGGAACACGTTATCAGTTTCAACTTACTGAAATAAAATCAATTGAAAAAGTACCAGTCACTAAAAAAGAAGAAACCGAAACTCAGAATTCGGAAAAAGATGAAGAAATAACCGGAAATATAAGTGGAATTATTGAACTATCCGGCGGAATAGCAACAACGAAAAATATCTTTAAAAGTTCGCCTGACTTTCAGATTTCATTGATATTCGGAGATAAAAATGCTTTCGGACAAAATCTGTTTTTAGGAGGCGGCATAGGGTTCAACAACACTCCATTTTCAGCTAATTTACAATCAATTAGCTTACTTCCACTGTTCGCCCGCGTACAGAAAACTCTTTCAAACAGAAGAATGTCGCCACTGCTGGGAATAGATGCAGGATATTCTTTCAGCCTGACAAAAGGATATGAAGGAGGTGCCATGATAAAAATTTTTGGAGGAATAATTTACAAACTGAATTATAAATCATCCCTTTTTGTAAATGTGTACGGTGGAATTAATTCCATTGCCGGCTCTCTGACCGAAACAAATGATCTGGGAACTTTCAGTTACTATGGAAATACGTCTTTAAACAATGCCGGAATAAAACTGGGTCTCCAATTTTAATTATAACTCCTTATCAAAACGGCAAATTTCATGTATGCTGTCCTCTGCTTTTTTAAATTCAAAACCAATCGCTTTTTTTATTTTTTCGTTTGAATAATATTCTCTGTGCATCACCGAACGTGCTGTTCCTCTGTCTATTAACGGAGTAAAATGAAACAATTTTCCGGCTTTCTCCGATAAATATCCCACTGTGAAAAGGACCGTTTTACCGACTTTTATTTTCGGTCGTGATTTTCCAAACCCATCGGCTATCCAACTCAGAATTTCCTTATTCGTACAATTTTCGGCTACCAGTATAAAACGTTCATTTTTCACATCGCTTCCCGTCAACAAAATCATTGCCCGTACAACATCCTGAACATCAACATATCCGCTTCCTCCACCGGTATAAAATTTTAATCCTTTTTTTACCTGCGAAAACAATTGAGAACTTCCGGTATTAGTCCCCGACACGCCTAAAATCACTCCCGGATTAACAATGACGGCATTAAGTCCTTTTTCAATTCCTTTCCAGACTTCCAGCTCCGAATAATGCTTGCTTCGGTTATAATCAGATTTGTGCGGGTGGTCTTCCCAAATCATATTTTCATCTATCAATTTCCCTGAATTATCATTTCCGCAGGCAGCAATTGAACTTACAAAACATAGTTTTTCCACTCCCGCTTCAAGTGCTACTTTCACTATATTTCTTGTTCCGGTAACATTAGTTTCAGTCAGAGAGCCGGATTTACCTCCCAGCGAAACCCCTGCGGCACAATGATATAAAACGGTTACATTTTTCATTGCTTCCATGAGCGAAGTTTCATCAAGCACGTCCGCAATAATCCAGTCGATTCTCTCCAGATATTTTTCGGGTTCGGAAGTATAAAAACAAAATATTGTCCGAAGTGGGTTCAAATCAGAGGATGTACGGCGGATAGCCCGGACACGGTCGC
>MTLE01004863.1_pt1 | contig 16815 bp, 9 predicted proteins | sample 1982461 | NCBI WGS metagenome assembly MTLE01 (sample SAMN05712605, study PRJNA340218) | biofilm metagenome | isolation source: sample SPL anode biofilm adapted to -200 mV | place: USA | collected 2012-02-03
CCTGCCTGTTATTCATCGGATCTAAATCAGCTGTAAGACCATATTGAAAAGCAGCATGAAAATATGAGCGAACACGGTTAGATTGAACAACAGCCCCTCGCTGTATCATATTGGTTAAAATCCGCTTGATGTCTAACGGTGTGACGTCCTTTGCTTTTGTCGCTGATGGAATAACTGGACGTTTTTCATACCAATACCACTTGAATTAGGATTTTTTGCTATCTACTAGCCCGATGCTCCTTTCTTGTATAAATAAATCATTGGAGATTCTGACACTAGTGGAATCATATATTTGACATTGAAACTACATCCATCTCTTGTGCATCGGGAGACGAAAGCTATAAATTATTAGCTCACCTATGACAAAGGTTGTGTTCAGATTCATGCAACCTAGGGATCTGTAAAATTACTCGAGCATTGATTGTTTGCCTTCGGAAGAGCATCCCAGATACATGAACAATCAAGCCATTTTACTACAGAGTTGTAATTTGAGTGCAGTCTCCAGGTTATGAACGTTCTACGACTAGAGCAGCCCATGTTGAAGTGGATATTCAGGTTAAGAGTATTATGTATGGGAAGATTGTTTACAGCGTGAATGTTCATCATTGTCATCCAATAACACATAAATGAGTAGAATAACGATGAACAATGTATTTGATTTTCGAAACCAGTTAATTAATGAATATAGTTCATTCTCACGTAGCTTTTCAAAAATTGCGGCATCCGATATAAAGGATGAAATCGAGCGACAATATGCCAATGGCCGTTATTGGCCAGAACCGCTGATCCAGATTAACCCTAATTATCAACGAAAGGCTACCGTACAACAATTAGTCACAGAAGAGATATTACATAAGGCTTGTTCTGAGCTTTTTGTAGTTGGTAAAGCGGGAGAAAATCCTCAGCCTTTGCATCTCTATGCTCATCAATTACAAGCGCTGGCGAAGGGACAAAATAAACGGAGTTACGTTGTAACGACCGGCACAGGTTCTGGTAAATCGCTATCTTTTTTTATTCCAGTTATAGATCGGATTTTAAAAGCTAAAGATCAGGACTCGACAGCTCGAACTCGAGCTATTGTCATCTACCCAATGAATGCTCTCGCTAATAGCCAGTTGGAGGAGCTTGATAAATTTCTACATGGTTATCCAAAGGGACAACAGCCATTCACTGTTGCGCGATATACCGGACAGGAATCAAAATCAGAACGTGATGCAATCGCCAACAGCCCACCAGACATTCTACTTACGAACTTCATGATGCTGGAGCTCATCCTGACTCGTTTTGACGAGGTGGATCGACGCGTAGTGGATCATTGTCAAGGTTTGGAATTCCTGATTCTCGATGAACTTCACACCTACCGAGGACGTCAAGGTGCGGACGTAGCATTCCTTGTGCGTCGGCTACGAGAGCGACTGCAAGCTAATGAACTTATCTGCATCGGGACATCAGCCACAATGTCGAGCACAGGAAGCTTGGCTGATCGAAATAAAACCGTAGCTGAGGTTGCAAGCAAACTTTTTGGTACAAACATTACCGAGCATGACATCATTGGCGAAACGCTTGAACGTGTGACAGACCCACTGAAGGATGTCGCGGCAGTGCAGGCAAATTTAGCAAGTGCAGTAGTTCGCACTCAGTTTGCTTGGGCAGATTTTGATGAGTTTCGAGCTGATCCACTTTCAATATGGGTTGAATTGAATCTCGGTATTGAGTTGCCTGACAACGAACCGCCACGCCGAGCCAAGCCAATGACCCTCCAAGACGCCAGTAAAAAACTGGCCGGAGACGCTGGTTGTGAAATTGATACAGCCCGGCAGGCTTTGCAACTGTTTCTAGTGGCCGCACATGAAATCAAAACACCACAAGGGCGACCACCATTTGCATTCAAATTACACCAATTCATCAGTGGTCCTGGCAAGGTGCTCTCTACTCTGGAGGCTGAAGGTATTCGTCACGTTACGCTAGATGCTCAGCGTTTCGCCCCAGGCCGTCAGGATGAAGGAGCTCAGCTCTATCCTGTTCATTTTTGCAGGGACTGCGGACAAGAGTATTTACCAGTATGGCAATCAAAGGGAACGACCACAACTTATTCCCCTCGTGAAATTGATGATATAACTACGGACGATAACGAAGACGTATATTACGGATTTTTATGCCCAGCAACGTCAAATCTGCCCTATCACGGAGGGATTGATGAATTACCAGAAAGTTGGCTGGATCTGAATCGCGATCAACCGAAGGTCAAACAAAACTACAAAAAAGCAGTCCCCTACAACGTCAAAGTCGACATACAAGGCAACGAGGGGCATGGCGAATCATTCTGGTACATACCCGGAAAATTTCGCTTCTGTCTAAGTTGTGGTCTATTGCATGAGACATACGGTAAAGACATTAACCGTCTGGCTAGTCTTTCTGGTGAAGGGCGATCATCCGCTTCCACGATTCTGACGCTGACTGCACTGCGCCAACTATTCAATGAGCCGGAACCCACCAACGGCCAACCAGATCCACGTAAGCTACTTGGCTTTACTGACAACCGACAAGATGCAGCTCTACAGGCTGGACATTTCAATGACTTCATTTTTTTACTGACATTGAGAGCAGGTCTCATTGGCGCCTTGCAAAACAGTAATGATGTATTGAGTGAAGAACAATTGTCCGATGCAGTTTTCAAGGCTCTCGGTTTTGATCGGCTTGATGAAGCCACGCTAATCGAATATCTGCGAACCCCCAAGCTCATGGGACTGGCTCGGCAAGAAGCCCAACGAACACTTCGCTATATCATCGGCTACCGATTGCTACGAGATCTCCGACGTGGTTGGAGATTTAACAACCCGAATCTAGATCAACTTGGACTACTAGCCATCAATTACCGCAGTCTGGATGAATTTTGTACCGACAGCGCTGCATTTGGGAAACATGGCACATTAGCGAAATTGAATGCAACGAATAGGGAAAAATTGTGCCGGCTTATTTTCGATACGATGCGTCGAGGCCTTTGCCTTGAAACACGTTATCTCGATCCAGTCGAACAAGACAAGGCTCGAACCAGCGCCTTTACTTACCTAAATGAGCGTTGGGCCTTCGCTCCTGACGAGCAGCTGGAAACAGCCAAATATCTCATTCTTGAGAAACGACCTGAATACAGAGGTAAACCAAGAACGGATCTGGTCACCGGGGGGCCTCGCTCACGCTTGCTCCGCGACATAAAAACTGACAGTTTTTGGAAACAGACAGCTTTTGCTGGGCAAGTTTCAAGCTGGAAAGACCCTGACTGGATTGAGCTGGTGGAAGCGCTCCTACAAGCAGCAGCGCTCTATGGTTATGTTCAGAAGCACTCTATAGATAAGCAATTGATCGGTTGGCGCCTGAATGCGGCCGCATTGGATTGGTGTTTGCCTGATTATTCTCTCCAAGAGAGAGATACTAATACTAATCAATTCTTCCGTACTCTTTATCTGAATATAGCCGACCTATTACGCCAACCGAGTCATCCACTCTTTGATTTTGAGGCGCAAGAACATACAGCTCAAGTTGATGCAGGAAGGCGTCAGTTACTTGAACAACGATTTCGTTTCACCGACAAGGATTGCAAAGATTGGGCAGACAACCCGGCTCATGATACCCCACTGGAACGGCTACCGGTCTTGTTCTGCTCGCCAACCATGGAGCTAGGCGTTGATATTTCTGCACTGAATACAGTATATCTGCGCAATGTTCCGCCAACACCGGCCAATTACGCACAACGGAGTGGTCGCGCTGGTCGCTCTGGCCAACAGGCATTGGTTATTACCTATTGCGCTTCGTTAAGCCCACACGATCAATGGTTTTTCCATCATGCCAACGAAATGGTGCATGGCATCGTCCGCGCGCCAACTCTGGATTTGACCAACCGGGAGTTGGTCGAAAGTCATCTACAGGCTGTCTGGCTAGCCAATGCTCAGATCGCTCTCGATGTTAGCATCGCCCCGATGCTTGATCTGGACCAGCCGGGTAAGCCGCTGCTCAAATTCTATCACGACGCATTGAATGACCCAGCGGTCACCCAGCGCGCTCAAGAAAGCGCAGCACGCGTTATTGATCAACTACAGTTCGAATTGGCTGGTAGCGATTGGTTTTCCGCCGACTATGTTCAAAAGGTGATTGAGCGCGCTCCCCAACAATTCTCAAAAGCTCTGGAACGCTGGCGTATCTTGTTCGATGCAACACGCACGCAAATGGAAATGGCAGATCAGATCGTTAAAAGTCATACGGCATCGCACAGTGAACGCCAAAATGCTCAGCGTCGTTATGGAGATGCGGCTCACCAATACGCAGTTCTGCTGAAGAGTGGTAACACCCAGAATTCCGATTTTTATACCTACCGTTACCTAGCTAGCCAGGGGTTTTTACCTGGCTATAACTTCCCACGCCTTCCACTGATGGCTTGGATTCCCGCACGAGGCGGGTCGACAGCTAATGGTAACGATGATGATGGTAACATGGTCAGCCGTCCTCGCTTTCTAGCGCTCTCCGAGTTCGGGCCACGCAGCCTAATTTACCATCAAGGACGAATGTATCGTGTAGTACGAGCAAAATTAAATGTAGGCTCGACCGACCACATATCAAGTAACAGCCAACTCGCCACAATTTCTTCGTTGGTTTGTAGCCAATGCGGCTATGGCCATTTAGGTGAAGCTGGTGGCGCACAACTCTTGGTTAATTGCTGTGAAAACTGTGGCGCACTGTTGACAGAGCACGATTGGGTACGCGAGCTTTATCGTATCGAAACTGTGGAAACGGTTGCTGTCGAACGGATCTCCATCAATGACGAAGATCGTCAACGCCAAGGATTTGAATTACAAACCACTTATCGATTCCTTCCAGGACCTGATGGCGTAATTCAGAAGACCAAAGCCGACGTAAAACATGGCGAAGAAATCTTAGCTGAATTGACTTATGCGCCAGCCGCCCGTTTGTGGCGAATTAACCGTGGCTGGCGTAGACGAAAAAACAAAGAGCAGCTTGGCTTTTACATCAATCCGATTACGGGTACTTGGAGTAAACAGGACGAACCTGGAGGTGACGAATCAAGTGGTACTGACGAAGCACTGCTAGACAAAGTTCCAAATCAGCGCATCGTTCCGTTTGTTGAAGATCATCGCAACATGCTCATACTTGCACCAGTTCATGCTTTGTCTGTTGAGGCCATGGCAACCCTGCAAGCTGCACTCAAGCGAGGTATCGAAATGACCTTCCAGATCGAAGAGTCTGAGCTTGTAGCCGAACCTTTGCCCAAAGCTGATGAGCGCCGCGCGTTGATGTTCTACGAAGCTGCAGAAGGCGGTGCTGGGGTACTTACCCGAATTGCCAGCGACCCGGCCAGTCTGGCTCAGGTTGCCAGCAACGCGCTCAAGCTTCTTCACCACAATGCTCCACAAGGAAAGTGGAAACTTGAAGATTTGCCTGCACTGGAGCAAGCCAATTCGTTGGGCAATCGGATCTGTGAAGCCGGTTGTTATCAGTGCTTGCTGTCGTATTTCAATCAACCCGATCACGAAAACATAAACCGTCGCAATGTCGATGCACTCAAAGTTTTAGTGGCATTGGCTAATGCAGAGGTCCATCCAAGGCAAGTCATACAAGCAAGCGACAATAATACTCCGGCCGATGACCAGCTAAATAAATGGCTTGATGCACTAAATACAGCTGGTTTACGTCATCCAGATGCAATACAGGTGCCGGTTAACCAAGGTGCAGCCATAGCCGCAGGCCAATACAAGACTGCCCGAGCTCTAGTGTTTTTAGATAGCATAGATGCCAAAACGACCGCCTTGTTGACAGACAAAGGTTGGCAAATACTGAATTTCTCCGACGCATCACAATGGCAAACTTTGTTTGCTGCTCATTCTGATGTGTTTGGCCACGATGAGAATAAACAATGACTCAGCTTGAACACGATTTTATGCCAGGCAGCCTTGTTCGTGCCCGGGGCCGAGAATGGGTAGTACAAAATGAATCCCATCGAAACTGGTTAAGATTAAGACCACTTGGCGGTGCAGACGATGATACTATTGCTCTAATCCCTGAGCTTGAATTACAGCCGGTTGAGCCTGCCACCTTTCCATGGCCACAGCCAGAGCAGGCCGGTAATCACGCAGCAGCATTACTACTGCGTGATGCCTTACGCCTAAAACTGCGAGCAGGCAGCGGCCCATTCCGTTCATTTGGCAATATAGCAGTCGAACCACGTGGTTATCAGCTTGTTCCCTTGCTGATGGCACTACGCTTGACCACGGTGCGTCTCCTCATAGCGGATGACGTTGGTATTGGTAAAACCATCGAAGCTGGCTTGATAGCTCGCGAGCTGATGGATCGTGGCGAAATAGCACGGCTGGCCGTACTTTGCCCTCCTCACTTGGTTGAGCAGTGGCAAGGCGAACTAGAAAATCATTTTAACTTACAGGCAGTTGCATTAACTTCGGCATCAGCATCGCGTATTGAACGCGATTTACCACATGGTGTAAGTTTGTTCGATCACTACCCAGTGGTAGTAGTCAGTTTGGATTACATCAAGAGCGAGCGTCACCGTGAGCATTTCTTGTCTATCGCGCCTTCATTTCTGATTGTCGACGAGGCGCATACCTGTGCCAGCAGTGGTGCGGGCAAACAGCTGCGGTTTGAACTATTACAACGTTTGGCGAAAGATGAAAATCGACACCTAATTTTACTCACCGCTACGCCACATTCAGGCGATGAGGTTGCGTTTTACAATTTGCTTTCCTTGCTTGATCCACGTTTTGTCGCATTGCAAAGCAGAACATCAGCCAATGACCCTCTTCGTCAGGAACTCGCACGACATTTTGTTCAACGTCGTCGCAAAGATATCTCCGAGTGGCAGGCTGAAACTGGTGATGGCCGAGGCTTTCCACGCCGAATGAAAACCGAGGTCACATATCAGCTAAGTGGTGATTGGGGCGCTTTTTTTGATTCGGTGCAAGAGTATTGTCGTGAATTAGCTGAAAATATCGAACGTCAAGGAGAAGGCCGTGGTCGACTGATCTGGTATGCCACGCTTGCCCTGCTGCGTTGTGTTGCCTCATCCCCCGCAGCTGCGGTCAAAGCACTAACAACACGGTTAGATGGTAGTTTTGAAACCGATAACTTGTTTACCGATGAACGTCTACATGATGGTGAAGCTGATGATCTCGACAGCAACGACTTAGAGCCACCAGCACAATTGGAAGAAGCCAGTCGGCTGCAGAGTTTAATTAAGGAGGCTGAGCGTCTCTCAGGCATAGCAGGAGATCCCAAATTGTTGGCACTAATCCAACATATCGAGGTGCTGGTCAAAGATGGCTACTATCCTGTGGTGTTCTGCCGTTACATTGCTACAGCTAACTATGTGGCTGAACATCTGCGCAAAGCATTCCCTAATGCATTAATAGAATCTGTAACGGGAGAGCTGATGCCAGAAGAGCGACGGGAGAGAGTCGAGGCGATGGAGGATGGCGACACACGCATTCTGGTTGCTACCGACTGTCTATCGGAAGGCATTAACCTGCAACACCTATTTACAGCAGTCGTTCACTACGACTTGGCTTGGAATCCTACCCGCCACGAACAACGCGAAGGACGTGTAGATCGGTTTGGTCAACAAGCGGCTGACGTGCGTTGCACTATGTTATACGGACAGGATAACCCCGTTGATGGTTTTGTACTGAACGTCATTTTGCGTAAGGGTGAAACGATACAAAAAGAGCTGGGTGTTTTAGTCCCCATGCCGGAGGATGATGATCGCATTAGTCAAGCATTGGTGAAAGCTGCACTCATGAAACGTGGTGGCGCAGCACAACCCTATACGCCCGACATGTTTGCAGAGGCCAACGTGCCGCTTCAACCACTGCAAGCAAAATGGAAAGATGCACTCGAAAAAGCCAAGGCTAATCGCACAGTATTCGCTCAACGCAGGATTCGTCCAGATGAAGTTCTACCCGAGTGGCAAAGACAGCAAGATGCATTAGGCACTCAAGCCGATGTACAACGTTTTGTACATAGCGCTTGTGCTCGACTCAATGCACCTCTAGAACAGACACGCAAGCAGCAGTTCCGTTTTCAGCCACAGTATTTACCTGAGGCTCTCCGTCTGCGTCTGGCAGATGAAGGAATATCCAAACCTTTGCTACTGAACTTCAATGAGTTACATCGTAGTCATCCACTCGTTAGTGTGTTGGCTGAGCATCTGTTAGAAACCAGTTTGAACACATCGGAACAAACTGCAGAGATTGCCGCTCGCTGTGCCGCCACCTTAACCGAAGCAGTCGATATGGTCACCACTATTTATTTACTGCGCTTGCGCCATCAGTTGGAGTATGTGCGTCGTCGCCAACCATACCAGATGATGGCAGAGGAAACCGTAACTTTGGCTGTGTCTGGTCGTAGTAATCCTGAATGGCTACAAGGTGAACGTGTGGCACAGTTGTTAGAGTGCACGCCGAGTGGAAACCTGCCTAACGAGGTCGTACAGCGTGAAATCCGTACAGCACTTGAGTTCATCGCCTCCCATCCTCAGAAATTACAAACTATGGCGGAGCAGCGTGCCGAAACGCTCTTGGCCGACCATCGACGTGTGCGTGAGGCTGCTCGTGACGTGGGACAATATAGCGTGCGAGCCTGCCTGCCGGTGGATGTAATGGGGGTTTATGTGCTGCTGCCTGACTCTCTGTAATGGGCAGTCACTAGGAATAATGATATGAGAAAAATCAAAAATAATCATACAGTGCTGAACCTACCTACCCTCACGCTTGAAGGTGGCCTGTTTTTGCCTGATCAACTTGAAAAGGCAGCCCTCGGTAGCGCTCAATGGCAGAGCGAAACAGACTATGGCACACCTAAAGGCTTAAGACTTAAGGACGATTACAGTCGCGCTTTCCAAATCGCTTGTGCCCAGTGGCGATATTTTTCCGCCCAGCTCGAACGTTCTGATGTAGATGCTGTTGCACTCACCCAAACCTTTGTGCAAGAGCTGTTGCGCGATGTATTTGGATACTCAAGTATACAAAGTTGCTCTGGCATCCAGTTAGAGGAGCGGCTTTATCCAGTGAGCATGCTGGCGGGCAGCGTGCCGGTTATGGTAGCCCCTCACACGCTGGCAGTGCATGAAGCTGATGCGCGCTTCGCTATCTCAGGTTCTGGTGCGCGTAAAAAGTCGGCCTTCATGCTGGTGCAAGAGTTGCTCAACGCCAGCGCCGATCACCTTTGGGGTATGGTTTGCAACGGAAAAACCCTGCGTCTGTTGCGCGATGCCGCTACGTTGACCCGTCCCAGCTTTCTAGAGATTGACCTTGCAGATCTATTGGGTGGTCAACGTTATGCTGAGTTCGCCAACGTCTGGCGCTTGCTGCACGCCAGTCGCTCTGCTGGCAATCCTACCGAGTGCATCTGGGAGAAATGGCGCGCAGCCGGTCAGGAGCAAGGTACCCGCGTACGAGACGGCCTGCGCCAGGGCGTTACCGATGCCTTGCTGACTCTGGGAGAGGGCTTTATCCAGCACCCGGCGAATGAAGCACTGCGCAGCGCACTTCACACCGGCGAGCTGACCAAGGATGACTACTTCCAGCAATTGCTGCGCCTCATCTACCGCCTAATTTTCATATTCAGTGTCGAAGAGCGTGGCCTGCTCCATCCTCTGGATGATAGTCAAGCTACCCAAGCTGCGCGCCGTGCTTATTCTGAAGGTTATGCGCTGGCCCGCCTGCGCAACCTCTGCCTAAAACGTCGCGCCCGCAACCGTTTTGATGACTTCTGGCAAGCAACTCGCATCGTATTCAAAGGGTTGGCTGCAGGCGAACCACGCTTGGCTTTGCCCGCGCTGGGCGGTTTGTTTGCCCTCGGTCAGTGTCCTCAACTTGATGCTGCCAGTCTCGATAACGCGCATCTGCTAAGCGCCATGCAAAACTTACGTTGGGCCAGCCACGCTGTTGGTAAAAGCGGGAATGTATTAGCGCCGGTGGATTACCGCAATATGGGCCCGGAAGAGCTGGGCAGCGTGTACGAAAGTCTGCTGGAGCTGGTGCCAGAAATTGACCTAGCTGCGCGCAAGTTTGGCTTTGTAGGTGTAACCAGCGAAGGTAGTACCGCCGGTAACGCCCGCAAACTGACAGGCAGCTACTATACCCCCGATTCGTTAGTACAGGAGCTAATCAAATCCGCCCTTGATCCCGTAATTCAGCAACGCATCACCGCACAACCTGAAAACCCAACCGAGGCATTGCTTGCCATTCGAGTTATTGACCCCGCTTGCGGCAGTGGCCATTTTCTGCTGGCTGCCGCGCGTCGCCTTGCTGAAACGCTTGCCCGACTACGTGCAACAGAAGGTGAACAAACTGAACAAGATTTCCGTCATGCCTTACGTGAAGTTGTCAGCCGTTGCATTTTTGGGGTAGATAGAAACCCCATGGCAGTTGAGCTGGCACGTACCGCTCTGTGGTTGGAAAGCTTTGAAGAAGGCCGCCCGCTGGGATTTCTAGACCATCACCTGCTAGTCGGTGATGCGCTCTTAGGTCTCACTGATCTCAAAGTGCTGGAGTTAGGCATAGCCAAAGACGCCTTTAAGCCACTCTCTGGCGATGACAAGGAAGTTTGTAAACAGCTCGTCAAAACTAATACGACAGCCTTGAAACAGTTCGTTAAAGACTTCCAGCGTCAGCAAGGATTGCTGAATTTGAGTGATAATGAATTACTTCAAGAGGTACAGGCGCTCGAAGCCCTCTCAGAAAACAGCACTGAGGAGATCGCCGCCAAAGAAACCGCCTACCGCAAGCTGTTGGAACAAGCTAAAACCAGTCGCTTGGCACATGCTGCCGACGTGCTGGTGGGAACCTATTTATTGCCAAAACGTGAAGGGGACGAAACGCGTATACCCACCAGCGCCACACTATACCTCACCTTGCAAGGCGAACCTTTATCTGCCGAACAACAAGACGCGTTAGTCACGGCACAGACAGCCAGTATTAATGCCCGCGTGCTGCACTGGCCACTGGCGTTTCCACAAGTATTTGCTAACGGTGGTTTTGATTGTGTGCTCGGCAATCCGCCATGGGAGCGAATAAAACTGCAAGAAGAGGAGTATTTTGCTACCCGCCATCACGATATAGCCCAAGCCAAAAACAAGGCTGAGCGTGCGCAACGCATCCAATGGCTCTCTGAAGGCATGCTGGCCAAACATATGTACCCACAATCAGAGCACTCATCACATGAGTGCGAGGCTGAAACGCAGCTGTATGCTGAGTTTATCAACACTCGCCGCACAGCAGAAGCGGCCAGTGTGTTTGCGCACGTAAAAGGAGAAGATGGAGGGCGTTATCCGTTGACAGGAGTGGGCGATGTTAATACCTATGCACTTTTTGCCGAAACCATCAGTCAGATCACCCACCCAAACGGACGAGCCGGCTTTATCGTGCCCACCGGGATTGCCACCGATGATTCAACTAAAGCCTATTTTGGTTCACTGGCGACAAGCGGCCGCTTGGCTAGTTTATTCGATTTTGAAAATCGCGAAGCAATATTTCCAGGGGTGCATCGCAGCTACAAGTTGTGCTTACTCACTATTGGTTCGACTACAAAGGCTGAGTTTGCATTTTTTCTTACACAGACATCCCAGCTAGCTGATGATCGCCGCCGTTTTACCTTAAGTGCCGATGACTTTTCCCGCATAAACCCAAACACACTGACTTGTCCCGTATTTCGTGCTCGCTATGATGCTGAGCTTATACGCAAAATTTACCAGAGGGTACCTGTATTCATTAGAGAAGCTCGTGGCACCCAAGAGGAACATAACCCATGGGACATTCGTTTCATGGCTATGTTTCATATGTCAAATGATAGCCATCTTTTCTATGGCGAAGACGGTATTGACCGCTTACCTTTGTACGAAGGCAAAATGGTACAAGCATTCGATCATCGTGCTGCAAGTGTTGAGGTCAATAGTGAAAATCTAATTCGTTCAGGTCAACCAAGAGCTACAACAATTTCAGAACATCAAGATTTCGGATATAAATCAAACCCACAATATTGGATTGATAAGCATTTAGTGAAGGAACGATTGGGTAGTTCGTGGGTTAGGAAATGGATGATCGTTTTCAAGAGCGTTACTAGCCCAACCAATGAGAGAACATTCATCGCGTCACTTGTTCCTGAGTGCGGTGTCGCTCACTCTATGATGGTTGCTATCCCTGGAGTTGGAAAGATAGAAAAAATTATGTGTTTGTATGGCAACTTGAACGCTCTAGTAATGGATTTTGTAGCACGAACAAAAGTTGGTGGACTCAATATGAGTTTGTTTTTTGTTCGTCAATTTCCCGTTCTTACACCCGACTCGTATACAGACGCAGATCTTGCCTTTATTGTACCTAGAGTACTGGAGCTTACCTATACCTCTGATGACCTAACTCCCCTAGCGCATGACCTCGGCTATTCCGATCAACCTTTCGTTTTCACCCCCGAGCGACGTGCCATTTTACGAGCTGAACTTGATGCATACTATGCCAAACTCTACGGACTCACTAGGGATGAGTTACGTTACGTCCTCGACCCCGCCGATGTGATGGGTGAGGATTACCCATCAGAAACTTTCCGAGGGCTCAAGAAAAATGAAGAACGAGAGTTTGGTGAATACCGTACCCAACGGCTAGTTCTGGAAGCATGGGACAAACTTAAACGTGGGGAGCTAAACTGATGCTCACGCACCTGAAACTGGAAAACTTTAAGATCTGGCGTAGTACTGGCCCCATCCAGTTAGCGCCGATTACACTTCTTCTGGGCACCAATTCTTCCGGCAAATCCAGCTTGATCCAGAGCTTGCTGCTGATTCGGCAAACGGTCAAAGGTGACGATTCTAATCTAGACTTGAATCTGGGCAATCCTGACACGAACGACTCCGTCACTTTGGGACAGTACAAGGACCTACTTTGTCGCCACGGTGCAACGAGTGAAAGTACCTCGGCAACACAGATAGGTATCGAGTTTCGCTGGAGCAAAGACGGGTTGGGAGCAAACTCGACGCTATTTTCTGCACGTTACAAGAAAGGTTCAACCGGAAGTGCCGAGCTGGTATTTTTGCGATTGGGAAAAGATGGGCAAGGCTTCAGCGTGCAGCGTCAAAAGCCCGGTATATACCGCCTGAGCCTTGCCACACAAGCCAATCCCTTGGGGCAAAGCGCAGATTTTCGTCCACAGCGTTCATTTGCTTTCTCTGCATCCACATTGAACAAGCTTGGCACCCAGGGAGAACTAATTAAACCGATCGGCCCAGCCTTACTGGACGAACTGGGCCGTATAATTTACCTAGGCCCGGTACGACGTTTAGCACAACGCGACTATGTGTGGGCGGGACGTATGCCCGCCCATATCGGTGATGATGGAGCTAAGGCTGTAGATGCCTTGATCGCAAGTGGTGTTGCTCGCCTGTCGGCCAAGAAACGAAATCAACCGTTGCCAGCTGAAGCACAACTTTTCGAACAGACGATTCACTGGTTGAAGGAGATGAATCTAGCAGATGGAGTTGCCATCCGCGCTTTGGGTAACTCTGCACGCTATGAGTTGCTGATCGTGAACGATGAACAAGCCAGCAATATCAAGGATGTCGGCGTGGGCGTATCACAGGTTCTCCCGGTTATCGTCGCAGCCTTATTTGCCCAACCGGGGCACATTGTCATCATCGAAGAACCGGAAAGCCATCTTCACTCCCTGGCGCAAAGCAAGCTGGCTGAGTTGCTGGCGAAAGTAAGTAAGGAGCGCAACGTCCAATTCATCGTTGAGACCCATTCCGAACACATTTTCCGACGTATGCAAACGCTGATCGCCAAACAGCAAATTACGCCCAATGAAGCAGCTATGTATTTCGTTGAGCGCGAAGGTAAAGCTGCACGTATGCGTCCGTTGGAGCTGGACGATTTCGGTCGTGTGAAAAACTGGCCAAATGGTTTCTTTGGCGATGTATTGGGTGAGACGCGAGAGCAAACAGCCTTAGCCATTCAGCGAGCAAAAGAGATGAGAGCGAGGGAAAGCGATGTATCTCGTTGATACTAACGTAATGCTTGCAGCCAGTGCCATTTCCGAATTTTCAAATCTGGCAGTAAGAGCGATGCCGCAGGAAATTGAGCTGCGCGAGATGATTTACGAATGGCTGACTGACTTTGAGCAGTCTGATCGGCACATTGTTCTGGATGAAGAAGGACTAGTGCGGGATGAATATGAACGAAACATGCCATTTAACATGCTCGAGCAGGAATACGGCATGCAAGTATTACAATACAAGCTTGATCGAAATCTGACGGATTATGTGTCTATCATCTCACTTGAGGCCAATGGTGAGCACATTGCAGTACTTGAGCCAGCCCATGAATCGTTAGTGACGGATCGAGAAGATCGCAAATGGGTTGCATGTGCTCTAGCTGCGCAAGACCTATTCGGCCAAGTGCCGCCTATTGTTTACGGCGCAGAGACTGACTGGTTCATAGCAGAAGAACAGCTGAAAGGAATCGGTATTTGTTTCCAGAGACTACTACCTGAAGGCTGGTACATATCAAGGATAGCCGCTAGATGATAGTCGACTTCTTCCGCTTTCCCCATACGCCCCATGTTGCTTGGCTAGGAGAAGGGTCGCCGCGTGATGACAAGGTTTTGTCACTCCGTGAGGTTACTACCCTGCTTGCTGGTGTTGTGATAGTGGAGGAAAAGCTGGATGGTGCAAACATCGGCCTGTCACTCGCTCCAGATGGGCGTCTGCGTGTACAGAATCGGGGACAATATCTGGCTGAGCCTTATGCTGGACAGTTCACCCGCTTACCCGCTTGGTTGGCAGAGCATGGTGAATGCTTGCGCACCGTACTTACGCAAAATCTGATCTTGTTCGGTGAGTGGTGTGCTGCACGCCATTCTCTAGATTACGCAACTCTACCAGACTGGTTTCTGATCTTTGATGTATATGATCGCTGTACAAGCCGTTTCTGGAGTTGCTCTCGCCGTAACGAGTTGGCCTGTCGTGCAGGGTTGGTGACCGTGCCACAAGTGCTGCAGGGGAAAACGACCATGAACTCACTAAAGAAGCTCGTCGTTACAAAACCAAGCCATTACCGTAAAGGACCACTGGAAGGTGTGGTGATTCGCCGCGAATCCACCGATTGGTGTGAAGCTCGCGCTAAACTGGTTCGACACGATTTTACTCAAGCTATCGACACCCATTGGCGCAAGCGGGCCTTAGAGTGGAACCACATTGTCCATTCATCAGGGATCACGAAATGAACCTTCTACAACGCACCATCATCGAGAAAACTGGCAACGACAATGGCTTCGAGCATGTTCTTGTCTCTGATGTGAATGGTATAACTTTAGCTTCGGCGCGTCATGCTAATCGCGCATTGGTTGGTCTTGAAAATGACGTTTATTGCGTGCGTTTCCAAGCGATTTCACCATCCTTGCAGCTGGAATTGCAGCGCAGCTTTCCAGCGATGCAATTTGCTGATAAGTTTCGGGTCGCCACCGAGGCGGATCTGGCAGCATTGCTGCGCCGTGCGACCAGCCTTTCTCGTGCGTTGCCCTGTCAGGCTGCGAGCGATTATCAGCAAGCAGTAGCTGCAGAACTAGCTGAGTTCCCTGCTGACATTGTCGGCACTGAAGTAGAACGCATGGTTCGCCAGCGCGTTGGGCAAAACAAGTTTCGAGACGCGATGCTCGACTACTGGAGCGGTGCATGTGCAGTGACAGGTATAGCAATTCCTGAAGTACTACGAGCAAGTCACGCCAAACCATGGGCCGAGTGTGCGAGTGATGCTGAACGGCTGGATGTGTTCAACGGCTTTTTGCTTAATGCTAACCTCGATGCCCTGTTTGACCGTTTCCTCATTAGCTTTGATGATGAAGGGGTATTGATTGCATCACCAGCATTAACACAGGTTGATCTACAACCTTTAGGAATCATTCCTGGAATGAAACTACGCTGGATTAATGCAATGCACCTACCCTATCTAACTTACCATCGAGCCCATTTTTTGAAATCTTGCATGCACCATAATAAAGTGAAATAACAACTTCAATCTGCATCCTACTTGCACTTAAGGAAGGTGCGAATAAGCGGGCGATTTCTTCCTTGCGGGCTCGCCTGTTAAATTTTTTCGTGTCTGGGTTGATTATTTCTCCCATAAACACCTCGAACCAGCCTATTTAGGCTTTTTTTCGCCATTTCTGGCGTTATTCCCGGTTTTTAGTGAGATCTCTCCCGCTGACGTATCATCTGGTCCACTCGAAACAGGTTGGCCTGGGTGAATAACATCGCCAGTTGGTTATCGTTTTTCAGCAGCCCCTTGTATCTGGCTTTCACAAAACCGAACTGCTGCTTGATGATGAGAAACGGGTGTTCCACTTTGGCCCGGATGCTGGCCTTCATGTATTCAATATTGATGGCAAGCTTGTTCTTGCGCGGATGCTGTTTCAGAGTTTTCACCTTCCCTGGCCGCTCGGCGATCAGCCAGTCCACCCCCACTCCGGCCAACTCCTCGCGCTGGGGCGCCCCTTGGTAGCTAACATCGGCCGAGACAAATTGCTCTTTACCGTGAAGCAAGTTGCCTAGCTGATTGAGGTCATGCTCGTTGGCCGCCGTGGTGACCAGGCTGTGAGTCAGCCCGCTTCGGGCATCAACGCCAATATGGGCCTTCATGCCAAAGTACCACTGATTGCTCTTCTTGGTCTGATGCATTTCCGGGTCGCGCTGCTGCTGTTTGTTCTTGGTGGAGCTGGGCGCCTCGATGATGGTGGTGTAAATCCCCCTGTTTTAGT
>MTLE01003461.1_pt1 | contig 16772 bp, 7 predicted proteins | sample 1982461 | NCBI WGS metagenome assembly MTLE01 (sample SAMN05712605, study PRJNA340218) | biofilm metagenome | isolation source: sample SPL anode biofilm adapted to -200 mV | place: USA | collected 2012-02-03
AGAGCTGCAGAAATAGATTGCTTAAGCATTTAAAAACAGAAGAGGGTGTGTCCAAACTAAGCCGTGACACATCCTCATACAGACATGAGAATGAAAGAAATAATAGTGTTGATGATTGGGTACAACGAAAAGTAGTTACGTATGGTAGCATTATTATAGACATTCAGAAAAGGCATCCAATATACCTGTTGGGAAATAGGGAAATGGAGAGCTTCCGAGACTGGACAACCAATTGTAGAAATATGTATTATATATTTATTGAATATGTTAAAAAAGAATATTCCAGAGGAAAAAGCCACGCGAAATTTTTTAGGAATATTGGCCAGCTGGGATTAAATTGATCATAAATTTGTAATCCGAAGTGGCAGCTTCCCTGATAGTATCTAAAGTTGAGTTTCAGGGCGCTCCGAGGAGAGATAATGTTACTATATAATATCGAAGAGGATAAAATGGGAGTTTGGGATTGAAAACGAGACAATATGGAACACTTTTAGGATATATCTACCTACCTAGACATACAGGAGTCCTTATCTTTACAGTACAAAGAATAAAAAGGATATCATGAATAAACAAAAAATGCTTCTACCCCTTTTGCTGGGATGGGTCTGGATTTCGGCGCAGGCCGAAGGTCGGATGGTTCAGCCGTTCAATTCCGGGTGGTCTTTCAAGAAATCGCCAACAAACAAAGAATTAGCTTTAATTACAAACCAGTGGAATAATGGTTGGGAGAAGGTTGAAGTGCCTCATACCTGGAATGCAAAAGATATGCAAGTAAAGGCTGCAGACTTTTACGAAGGGGTGGGTTACTACAAAAAAGAGTACCTTTTCCCTCTTGAGCTCAAAGACAAACGGGTGTTTCTACGCTTCGAAGGTGTGGGATCCTGTACCGAAGTGTATGTTAACGGCACACTGGCAACTACCCATAAGGGCGGGTATTCTGCTTTTGCCTGTGAGATCGGGCCCTTGCTGAAGGCTGGAAAGGAAAACGAAATCCTGGTAAAGGCGGATAATTCGGCGCGTCCGGATGTAATTCCGGTGAACCATTCGTTGTTCGGTGTTTATGGCGGTATCTACCGTCCTGTTTGGATGATCGTTACGGATCCATGCAACATCAGCGTTACAGACCATGCCTCCTCCGGTGTCTACATCTCCCAAAAAAACGTATCGAAAAAGAAAGCAGACGTAATCGTTAAGGTTAAGCTTGATAACGCCACTCTGCAGCCCGCACCTATAGTTTTGCAACAAATTATTTATGACCAAAAAGGAAGGCAAATTGCAAAAAAAGAAAAAAGTTTGGAACTGTCTCAACAGGGAATACAAACAATAGAAACTGCCTTCGAACTAAAGAATCCCACCCTGTGGCAGGGTCGCCAGAATCCCTATTTGTATAAGGTTGCATGCCGACTCATTCAAAATGGGGAGGTTAAAGACGAAGTGATCCAACCGTTGGGATTGCGCCATTACGAAATCATCCCCGGCAAAGGGTTTTACCTTAATGGGGAAAAATATCCCATGTATGGCGTTACACGCCATCAAGATTGGTGGGGATTGGGAAGTGCCCTGAAGAATGAAAATCATGATTTTGATTTGGCCGCCATCATGGACATCGGGGCTACTACGGTACGTTTTGCCCACTATCAGCAATCCGAATACCTCTATTCGCGCTGTGACACCCTGGGATTGATTATTTGGGCGGAGATTCCTTTCGTAAACCGGGTAACCGGACAGGAGGCAGAAAACGCCCGTAACCAGCTGCGTGATATGATCCGCCAAAGCTTCAACCACCCGTCTATCTACGTTTGGGGACTGCATAACGAAGTGTACCAACCACATACCTATACCCGCGAACTAACTCAATCGTTGCACGATCTGGCCAAAACGGAAGATCCGGACCGATATACGGTTGCCGTAAACGGATATGGGCATATGGAACACCCTGTAAACGGAAATGCAGATATACAAGGGATGAACCGCTACTTCGGATGGTACGAAAAGACAATTCCGGACATCAAACCCTGGATTGAGAACCTGGAAAAAACCTATCCCCACCATAAATTCATGCTAACCGAATACGGAGCAGATGCCAATATACACCATCAAACGGAATACGTGGGAGAGGCGTTGAACTGGACAAAGGAGTTTTATCCTGAAACATTCCAAACCAAAACTCACGAATATCAATGGAGTGTAATTGCTGCACATCCTTATATTATAGCTTCATACCTGTGGAACATGTTCGACTTCAGTGCCCCCATGTGGGAACGGGGTGGTGTACCGGCCAGAAATATGAAGGGACTGATAACCTTTGATCGGAAAATAAAGAAGGATTCTTACTTTTGGTATAAGGCCAACTGGAGCAAAGATCCTGTGCTGTATCTGAGCCAGCGACGGAATAAGGACCGCGAAAAAAAGGTAACTACGGTAACCATCTATTCCAATATAGGACAACCTCAAGTCTTTTTGAATGGGAAAGAGGTGACAGAGCCCCGAAAAGGGTATACAGATGTGCATTATATCATCGATTCCGTTACCCTGACAACCGGACGTAACGAATTAAAGGCTGTGGTAACCTACAAAGGAAAAACCTACGAAGACACCATTGAATGGTTCTATAACGGAGAGAAAAAAAGGGAAACCGATTCGTCGGCCAACACCAATGCCCATTCTGGATTTTAAAATTTCTCTCGAGGAAACACCTGCTATTGCTCGAATGCTTAAATAAAAGATCCGGGAAATGCGACTTTTCAGCATTTCCCGGATCTTTCTTTTAATTCATGAACGAACTTACTCTCCTTCCACAATCACCCGGAAGCCTACATTGAATGGGCGTTGCCAGGGATAATAGGTTTTGCGGACTGCCGATTGCGAATATTTGGGGCGATCTATCCATGAGCCGCCACGCACCACCTTTTGTGTGCTTTCTTTTCCTAGATTCTTTTCTTTCAAAGGATAGGGCTGAAAGTTCGAGATCGTCCATTCGGCCACATTCCCATTCATATCGTAGAGTCCCCACGGATTCGGTAAATATCCAGCCACTTCCGACGATATAAGCTTGCCATCTTTGACCTGTACCATTTTAGGTAAATAATCCCAAAATTTCCGTATAGGTTCTTGAGGAGACATGGGACGTGGATTGACTCCGATCACAGCCCAATCGACTAACGTACTATCAGCCAAATTTTCGTATTGCCCAAAGTCGCTGGATTGAGAGCCAAACCAAAACGCCGTTGAACTACCGGCCCGTGCCGCCCACTCCCATTGAGTTTCGGACGGGAGTGATACATTGCAATTATTTATCTCCCCAACTTTTTTACAAAAAGCTACCGCATGGTCCCAACTAACACGTACAACAGGTTGCTTGGGGCGGTTTGCCGCATAACCGGGGGTAGTATGATCTTTCCACGTTTGTCCAATATACCGGCTATCGTGTTCGGGGAAGAGTGTACGAAACTGTTCGTTTGTAATCTCGGTTGTACTCATCCAGAATCCCTTTTGCACTTTTGCGCGGAATGTCGGCGAGGCCAGAGGAATCTGATTCTCTCCCATTACAAAAGAACCTTTCGGAATCCATACCATCTCTATGAATTGATTCGGTGCAATTTTTAGCTTACGAGTCATGGAACCTTCAGTATTCTGTTTTTGTTTGGCTTGTGAAGCATTGAAAGGGAATCCTTTGGTTGTTATTTGCTTGATTCTTAAATGAGTTTTTCGCTTGTCCAAAGCAGATTCGGGCTCTTTATTTTGCTTCAGCCACAGGGCATAATCTTCTATCTCTTTCTGCCAATCCACTTTAACACCGCTGTACTTTTCTGCTAGTTCCTGTCGCCGTTTAACCTGATCAATGCCATTTAGATTCTTTATATCCATAAAGACTCCAAAGAAAGGGGCATTCAGATCAATCCATGCATACAGTGTTTTCAAGTCGTTCTCATGAATCCGGACTCCGTGATGTCCTGCCTGCAAAATTCGAATCAGCTCACTATTATTTACATAGTATTCGTAAGGAGGCAAAACATGGATATCGGCTTCCGGACCCTGACGGTACACATAGGGATGTAAATTGAGGTAACTTGGATCGTAGTATCGCTCCAGCTTAGTAACGACTCCTCGCTTGTAAACCACGGGCTGACCCTTGCGGAAGTCGGGCTTCGCCACAGATCCATTGTGACAACGCACACAGTTTCTGTCCAACACGGGCTGCACTTCCAGGCGAAATGTAAAAGGACGTATCCCCCCCTCGGGTTTAAGAAGTTTGTGGGGCTTGATTGTCGAGGCAATCGTTTTTTTAGGAATCGGAACCGTGTTCTGATCTTCATGGCATCCCACGCACGAAACCACTTCGCCGGGTTTTCCAACCAACCAACTGCGCATCCATTGAATAGCTGCACCCTTCTCATCGAGTGGCTGAATAGAAACCGGCGTGTTTGCAGGGATTCTAAATAGGGCGGAACCATCCTTTTCCACCGGAACCGTTCCCAAAATACGTTTAATGTCCCATCCGCTTTGGATCCCTTGGGCATCGTGATCGGAAGGCGAATTAATATAGGCATATTCATAGGCGAAGATACGGAGTGCTTTCACCGTGCCGCGGGGAACTCCTTTTAATCCTTCTCCCTCATACAGATCTTGAATAAACACAGTCGACTCACTATCTCCCTTTTTCTCTTTGGAAGGGATAATTGGAGGTGTTTTTGTCTCTTTCAAAAGAAGTGGCGACGTTAACCCGGCCCCTTCATCGGCTGCAACCAAAGTCATGTTGTCGAATACATCCACCAGATAAATCCCCCACAGGGCATCCGGATGGAGTTTGGCTGCCACCAAGAAATAGGTATCGTTAAGAGGATAAGGTTTCATAAATTGGGGCCATACACCGTCTACCAGGTAATCCTTAATGATGGGTTCAATTGGGCGATTTCTGAAAGGAATTTCTTGAATCATTCCCTTCTCTTCCTTTCGTCCTTTAGCCGGATCGAAAAGAATCAATCTTCCTGAACGGGCAATCCCGTGATGGCCGGATATGATACCAATAAACCGGGATCCCGATCCGGGAATTGGTTTCATGTCGAATGTACTGTTTGGAAAATAGGACCCACTGCCATAAAGGGCCTTGTTTTCGGTGCCATCCGGATTCATATGCATGACTATGCGAGAGAAATAATGGGTCAGATCTGTATACTCCCAACGCGTATACATGATTCGTCCATTGGGCATAACCACTGGCGACCAGTTTCCATCCTGATCGAAGGTAAGGCGGGATAAGGCTCCATTTTGAGGATCAAAAGAGATCAGGTTGGCCACAACATCCTGTCCGTGCACGCAGGGCACCCCGTTGTAACCAATGTTGGCTGTTGCCACTACCCGTCCGTCAGGCAAGTAATTGGCATCGCAAAACTCAAGGTCCGGCTCTTCCGATACGATTTTCTGATGCATCTGCCTCCCGTCTGCATGCACTTCAAACACCTGCCATTTTCTATTTGCATCTAACGAAGAGAAAAGGATCCGGTTTCCATCCCAGTGAAGCTGTAGTTCCGACAAGGGTACGTCTGTCGTAGGTTTGTAAATCGTTCGTCGGACAATTGTTTTACGAAGGTCGGACAATTCACAAATCTCGGCATCAAACCCTTTACGTACGCATGACAATAATGAGGAATAGTTGGCTGGAGGAGTTCCCAAAGAAGGCCCCATGGCCTTCCTGGCTTTTTCCCCCAATCCATAGCGAGCAACCACGATCCGGGCATTATCCAATAACGGATTGGCCAGCATGATCTCTCGTTTTAAAGTCAAAACTTTCAAAGCCTTTTCGCGTTCTTTATCGGAAAGCGACTCCCGGTTAAGAATCTGTCTGACTTCCGGAAGCAAAGTTTCGAGGTGAACCAATTTCGCTTCCAATGTCTTTATCTTCTCTTTTTGAAGAGGTGTTATATCATTCAAATACAATCTCATGGACTGAGGATTGACCCATCGAATCTCTTCTTTTAGATCTGCTAAAGAGCCATTATACGGGAAATCCGGTTCAACCCCCACGACGGCAGAAGATGAAACCAGACTTACCAATAAAAATATGAACTGTTTTATATTCATAATAAAAATAAACTAAGTTTGTTTACTTCGCTAAGCGAGCCATTTCGCAAGCCGCCATCAAGAAAGCGCCTGTGCCATATAGCTCAGTCATTTCACGGGTAACTTTGCGCGGGTCGGCCCCTACGGGTTGAACCCATCCCAATTTGCCATCTTCCTCAACGGCGCTCACTAGAGCCTGCCACCCTTTTAATACCACAGGAAGATAGGTCTCGGCAGGCAAAAACCCTTGATTGATTCCATAAGCCAAGCCATAAACAATAAAGCCTGTGGCGCTCGTTTCGGGGGATGGATAACTCTTTGGATCCAGCAAACTGGCCCGCCAATATCCATCCTCACATTGCAATGCGGCGAGTCGTTCGCACATCTGCTTGTACAACTGCAAATAAAAAGGGCGATACTTTTTGTCGTTAGCCGGAAGCGTTTTCAATATTTCGGAAAGACCTCCAATCACCCAGCCATTTCCTCGTCCCCAAAAAATCTTTTTTTCGTTGGCTTCTTTTTGTTTGAAATAGCGGCTGTCTCGAAAAAACAGATGTTCTTCTTGATCATACAGATGATTGTAGGTTGTCAAAAACTCCTTATGGGCATATTTCATGTATTTTTTATCGCCCGTAAGCGTATACAAACGCGTGTAGACTCCCGGAGCCATGAACAGGGCATCACACCAACTCCACCGTTCATAGGTGTCTGGTTTACTATAATCCAACTCCATACTTCCCATAGAAGGATTAGCAATAACCCAATCGATACGTGCAAGGGTTGGTATGATCATCTTTTTCTCCTTGTATTTAGTATATAAATCAAGATAAGTCTGGGCTACGCAGACATCATCGGCATGATACATCCGATCGCCAACCTGCCAATATTGACGGCCGAAAATCTTTTTCAACCAGTTGAAATAGACATCATCCCCGCTAAGTTCAGCCCAGTCAAACATACCCATGTATAATGCCCCCGCAATCCAGCCTTTAGAATCTTGAGAATAGGGATTATCGTTAAATACTTTAATTTGCCAATCGACCACTTTTTTTGCCACCTGCATGACATCGGTCCTCTGGGGGAGATTATTCATCTCCCGAGTTGAACCAGGTGTTTGGTTAACAGTTGCCGAGGCATTTAGAAAGAAAGCTCCTAAAAATAGAAGCGTAAATCGAACAATTTGCACAAAACGAGTCGTTATCTTCATCAGAATATAAATAATTAACAATGAATAAATCTATTACAAGTATGGTAAGACGCGAAATTTTTCCGGGCCACCTCCATCCAGTAATAGCTAGAAGGGGTTTATTGAAATAACAGGCTATCTCTTTGATTGGAGACAGCCTGTATATACTCCATGCCTCTGCTTAAAATAAACTCAGATGGAATACTGCTATTGTGTCAATTCAGAGAAAGCAGTTTAATATCCCTGATTTTGAGGAAATTCGGCTCCAGTATTTGAATCAATGATGGTTTGAGGAATCGGCCACAGCGCATGGTAGTCTTCCATGTTTTGGGTATTGGGATTATACTTGAGCGTTCTTTCCTTTAATTTACCAAAGCGAACCAGGGTAAAGCGTCTCGATTCTTCACCGATCAATTCGCGGATTCGTTCATCCAACAAGAAATCAACGGAGGCCTGGCTTTCGTCAATCAGAGGAGCATGGGAGCGCTTGCGGACCTCGTTGATCGCATCTGCAGCCTCTTTCTTATGATTCTGCATCAATTGAGCTTCTGCCAGCAACAGGTAGGTTTCCGCCAGACGGAACTTCATACGGTCTTTGTTGTTTCCTCCATAGCTCAAGTTATCCGATTTCCCATAAAAATATTTGGTAACAGCGGGAAACAAAGTTCCGGCAGCCCATGTCGCATTTGTGATTTCGGCTTTTTTCCCATATTTATCGGCTACAGCGGGATTATTGTAATACCAATCTCTTTTGATGGAGTATTCAGAATTTCGGATATCCCCTTCTTCAAAGAAATTAGCGCCGTTTACCCACCACTTCATGGGAACAATCTGAGCCAATCCACGTCCGCCCAGAGTATCAGCCAGTGTGAATCCGTTCAAGTTATAATATTTAGGCACCCAGGCTCTTTTGCTCCAATCTTCGTATTCGCCTCCACCGCCGGTGGTATTGTATTCCAGCTGCATTACCCATATACTCTCTTTATTTCCAGATGTACGGTTTTGGTTATATTCCAAAAACATGTCCGAAAACGGATCACCGGCTTTATCCTTATTGGCCCCAAAGCGGGCGTTCATTAATTGATAATTGCCTGAAGCAATTACTTCTTTGGCAACGGTTTCAGCTTCCGGATACTTTGCTGCCATCAGGTATACCTCGCTAAGCAAATGACGGGCCGCCCAGGTAGTAAGTTTACCAGTCTGTACTTTATCAGGATTCTCGGGAAGATTCTGTACGGCAAATTTCAAATCGTCGATCATTTTACTCAATACTTCGGCTTTGGGAGTACGGGTATAATCAATCCGGAAAGATTTTTCTATCTTGTCCACATAGGGAACATCGCCATACAGATACACCAGAGATCGGTATGCATAGGCTCTAAAGAAGCGTGCTTCTGCCTGGAAGAGGCTTTTATCCGTGGCATTATCCCATTTCACATCTGGGTTGTCCGATTTTTCCAATAATTCATTGGCCGAGGAGATCAGTCCATATGCCCAATTCCAGTAAGAATTCACAAAGGTGGTTGAGGGGCTGTAGGAAAGGTTTTCGAAAGGCACCAAAGAACCATCCTTATGACCTGTAACCACAATATCTGTTGCCACTTGCAAAGCCTCGTAAGGACAAGCCTGTCCATGCGATGAGGCAGAACCGCCCCAAGTGTTATACTCTGCCCGGGCGTACGCATACAATCCCGTTACCCCTACTTCAAATCCGTATGAACTTGTATACGTATTGTCCGGAGCGAGTGAGCTTTTTAGTTCCTCATCCAGAAAACCGGAACATCCGGAGGTTAAGAATACAAATGCTGCCGTGGCCGCTACTAATATTTTTTTCATGATGTATATCCGTTTATAAATTAAAAAGTGAGATTCAAACCAAACATATAAGACCGGGCCGTTGGATAAGATACAGCCATATTGTCTGCATCGAAGTTGAGAGCATGTTTTACATTGTTAAACGTATAGAGGTTGTTCACGCTTACGTTTATCCCCAATGCACTAACGCCCAGGTTATTTAAAAGATTCTTTTCAAAATTATACCCCAGGGTGATATTCTTTACCTGTACATAATTCATTTTCTTGTAAAAAGTATGCTTGTCGTATGGAATATAGGTGGGAGATGTCATCTCGTTAGTGGGATTCTCCGGTGTCCAATAACCGGTACTACTTATATAATTGTATGTAGGCATCCATCGATCCAGATTCTTGTAACTCAATTCCTTGGTCACCCCGAATACGCCGTTTAACAAAAACGATATATATATGTTTTTATAATTCAACTGATTTCCCATGGAAAGGAGAAAGCTGGGTAATTTAGAACCGATAATCTTTTTGTCGGCCGCCGTAATTTGTCCATCTTGATTTATGTCTTCAAGTTTGGCTGATCCGGGTACTGCCCCTTTTTGTTTTACGACATTAAAGTCGTCGCCCTGCTGCCAGGTGCCGATTACGTTGTAATCGTAAAAGACCCTCAACGGCTCACCGATAAACCAACGGTTTGCCACATCGTCCTTGCCATCGCCTCTAAGTTCCACAATCTTATCACGGTTTAGCGAGAAGTTTACATTGGTAGTCCACTCGAATCCTTCCTTTTTGAGATTTACGGAGTTTAAGGCAACTTCGATCCCCCGATTGCGCGTAGCCCCCACGTTGTCCATAATAGAACGATAACCATTCATGATAGGCACTGTACGGCTCATTAACAAATCAGAAGTATTTACAACATAATACTCTACATTTCCCGAAAGGCGTCCGCCCCAGAAGCTAAAGTCAATACCGGCATTGAATGTTTTGGAGGTTTCCCACTTCAAATTGGGGTTTCCTACGCCGTTTGAAGGTAAATAGGCTCCGTTCACTACCACACCATTATCTCCCCATATATAGTTGGTTAGAGACAATCTATCTAACGTTTGATAAGGGCTAATGGCCTGGTTTCCATTCGATCCCCACGAAAGCCTAAGTTTCATCATATCCACCCAAGATGTAGCTTTTTCGAAGAATTCTTCGCCAGATAGTATCCACGCACCGGCCACCGAGGGAAAGAAGGCATATTTATTGTTCGCCCCAAAAGCCGAGTAACCGTCTGATCTGCCGGTTACGGTAAACATATACCGATTGTCGTAGCCATAATTAACACGCCCCATATAGGAAAGCATAGCTGTTTCTGTAAGACCTGAAGAGATCACTTTATTTTTTTCGGCACCCATCAGGTTGTGATAGCTTGATTCGTCGTTAACAAAGCTTTCGCCTGAACTTTGGTACGACTTCGAACAGGTTTGTTGCATACTAAACAAAGCTGTTGCATCTATTTTATGCTTTCCAATAATCTTATTGTATTTTAATATGTTTTCCCACGTGTAATCGTAGTAGTAACTGTTGCTCACAGAGGCCGATCCATTAACTTTTTTCCCACTCAGGGTATTGCGTCCATAATAGCTTCCTTCCATGGTATTACGGAAATTATAGCCAAAATTGGTGCGGAAAGAAAGTCCATCCAACGGCAATTTAACATCGGCAAATGTAGAGATGAATACATTGCGTGAGGTCCGGTCGTTATCGGCATTGATATTTGCCATGGGGTTGTAAAATAAAGTCTGGTCCATGGGATAGTCCACATAATCTCCAGTCTCTTTTTTATAGATTCCGTAGGGGCTCATTTTCAGGCCAGCCTCCAGGTAAGGCTGCACACCACCGGTCTCTTTTTGTACTGCCTGCGTTCCCATCCCTACGGTAAGCCAGGAGTTGAACACCTGTGTAAGATTCAAGGCAATATTGGTTCTTTCCATACCCGTATTTACCATGACTCCCTCTTGGCTGAGATGCGACAAGGATGCCATATAGGTAGTGTTGTCTGTTCCGCCGGAAATACCCAGTTGATGTGTATGGGTAAGGCCATTTCTAAACATGATGTTTTGCCAGTCCACTTCCGATCCGACCTTGTAATTCTCTCGTTCGCTGGGATTCAGTAGAGCCAGCGGGTCTAACTGATCTCCACTGTAGCCATACTTCATTCGATTGTAATCCTGTACAAAAGTTATATATTCCGGACCTTTCATCATATCGATGCGCCGTTCGGCTTGTTCGATACCAATCTGGCCTTTATAGGTAACCATTGCGCTTCCCTTTTTCCCTTTTTTTGTTTGGATAAGAATCACCCCGTTAGCTCCTCGAGAACCATAGATGGCAGCCGAAGATGCATCTTTCAATACACTGATATTGTCGATAATGTCCGGATCGATATCCGTTAAAGAACCGCTGTAAGGGATACCGTCCAAAACAATCAATGGTTCATTGTCTGCTGTGAGTGAGTTTTCTCCACGCACTCTCAGTCTTTGGTCTTGCCCGGGGCGAGAGTTTGTGGTTGTTACATTCAATCCAGACACCTGTCCGGCCAGCTTATCCATTAGATTGTTGGTTGAAACCATGCGCAGCTTATCCGAACCTAGGGCCACAACCCCTCCGGTTAAATCGGACTTGCGTTGTGTACCATATCCCACTACCACGACATCGTCCAATCCAATTGCATTATCGGTCAACCCGATGCTAAATTGCTTATTACTTCCCGTCTTGATCTTTTGGGTTTCACATCCAATGTAAGAAACTACCAAAATCGAATTGGCCGGTACCTCCAAAGTAAAATTACCATCAATATCAGTTATAGTTCCAATTGAGGTTCCTTCAACCAAGACATTTGCCCCGATAATCGGTTCTTTGTCTTTAGCCTGAAAAACGTTTCCGGTAATCCGGGCGTTTTGGGCAAAAATACCCGAAGAAATAAATAACATGATTACCATAATAATGGAAAGGAACGACCCCTTTCGCTTGTCTGCCCTTTGGTTGGGAGGCAGATTCCCCCATTGCTTTTTGTTCATTTTTTCATAATTTATTAGTGCGTTAAACTAATTCTATTCCCAAATGGGAATGGGACAAAAGAATAAACAAATGGGGGTAATAACGAACAAAAATATCTCAAATAGGGCGAAAATAGTCTCTATTTCAATTCTTGGTATTCGGATGGCGACACCCCATAAACTGCTTTAAAGCTACGGGCAAAATAGGACCGGCTGCTGAACCCGATCTGTTGTGCTATCTCCGATACGTTCAAATCGGACTCCTTCAACAGGCGCGCGCCGATATCTAGGCGGATATTCCGAATCAACTCTATGGGTGAAAGACCTGTAACCGTCTTGACTTTTCGGTAGAAATTGGCGCGGCTCATGCCCAATCCCTGGTAAATAACTGCAACATCCAGTTCGGGGTTGATAATATTAAGTTTTACAATTTCTATATATCGAGAAAGAAAATCTGTGTCTTCGTCGTTCAAGGTAATCCCTAACCTTTTCAGCGAAAAGCTTTCTTGGGTCTGTTCTTTTATTTTTTCACGTAAAGAGAGGATGTTCCTGATTCGGGCTTTCAACAAGGATATCTGGAAAGGCTTCACTATATAATCGTCTGCCCCTGCCTCGAGTCCCTCTTCAATCTGAGGTACCATAGATTTAGCAGTAAGCAATACCACAGGAATGTGGCACATCCCTGGATTTACCTTAATGCGTTTACAGAATTCAAGACCGTTCATTTCGGGCATCATCACATCGCTTAGAACTAAATCTACCGAGTGGGTTTCCATCCTGGCCAATGCCTCTTTCCCGTTTCCGGCCTTCTCCACATTATAATCTTCAAGCAGTTGGCTCTCCAGATAGTGCAATATTTCGCGATTATCATCAACCAGCAATAAGGTTTGCTTCTTTTTCGACTCAGTTTCCTTAACCAGAGACAATACCTTTTTGTTGACATCCCGCCTTTCGATTGGTTGTAGAAACAGCTCTTCTGCCTTCTCTTCACTAGAAAGAGAGTCTGGTAAGAGCAGGATGAAATGAGCCCCCGGTTTTTTTGAACTATCCAGCCAAATAATCCCGCCATGCAAGGTCACAATTGATTTGGAGAGCGTAAGCCCGATCCCTGTTCCCGCAATTTGATGGTGCATATCCTGCTGATCCCGAAAGAAAGGTTCGAATACCTTTTCAACATCCTTTTCCGGCACACCCGATCCAGTATCAGATACTTCTACCTTTAGATAGCGTGCTTCTGTCAAAACCTCCAGCCGATCCTTTGGAATGAGGGGCAAAGCGATACACTGTTCCTTATCCAGTACCTCCAAACGGATCGATATTGTCCCGTTGGATGGTGTGAATTTGAAAGCATTAGACAATAAATTAAAGAAAACCTTTTCAATCTCGGTCTTATCGAAATACACCTGAAAAGGCTCAGTAAGATTGGAAAGAAGCTGGAAGCCGATTTCCCTTTTATGGGCCAGGCTCTCGAAGTTATGGAACACCTCATTAATAAACGACGTAAATTCGAAGGAGGTCTTGGTTAACGACAACTTGCCGGCTTCATACTTTTGAATGTCCAGCAAATTGTTAACCAACAAGAGCATCTTGCCCGTGTTCTTTTTTATCATAGAAAGCCGATCCTTTACTTCGGGCGAAAAGGGAACACGGCTTAACAAGTCCTCTAGCGGGTTCATGATCAAAGTAAGGGGCGTACGGAGCTCGTGAGAGAAATTTGTGAACATCCGCATCCGCTCTTCATGCAATTCGTTGAGTTTATCTTGTTCCATCTGTTTGTAGCGCCTTTCCCGCTTCTGTTCCTGTTTATGCTGTAAGATCTTTACCAACCAAAGGGTAAAACCCACAGCTAAAACGGTATACAGCAAATAGGCCCACCAGCTTTTATAAAAGGGGGGAGTGATGGTTATATAAAGCACCGCTTCCTGAGGATTCCAAATGCCGTCGTTATTGGAGGCTTTAACCCGAAACATATACTTTCCTGGAGCGAGATTGTTGTAATAAGCCTCGCGGCGGTGACCAGACATGTGCCATCCGGGATCAACCCCCTCCAACTGAAAGGAGTATTGGTTCAGAGAAGAAGACAGGTAGTTCAACGCCACAAAACGAATGGTTAAATTGTTTTGATAGGCCGTTAAGACCAGTTGATTGCTGTCTTGCCGCGGATAGTAGGCATTTTGTTCGTTGGCGGGGTCCTTTTTATTGAAATTTGATACAATTACCGACGTTATATGCACCTTCGGTAGAATGGGATTTTGGTTTTGGGCGCCGGGAAAAAAAGAGACGATGCCCTTATTGCCCGGGAAGTAGATATTCCCATCAGAAGACAGGCAGCTCCATCCATAAAGTGTAAACTCCTGCATGGGCACGCCGTGCAATTTAACCTCATAAAACAGATCCTCCATTTGATTTAAGCGGTAAAGTACCCTGCCGGTAACCGCCCAGATGCGATTCTCCTTGTCTCGCGTCATGGAGCTGATATAACTTTCGGAAAGTCCGTTTTCCTTTTGATAATGCTTCATCAACTTAAAATGCCGGTCGAAACGCATCACCCCTCCCCGGCTGGAGGAGATCCACAGTTGCGCCTGGATGGGATCATACAAGATCGAGGTGATGCTGCCCAGCCGATCGTGTGGTCCTTTTAAATAAACCCGGTTCCGCAAATTGGTAACCTGCGCCTTGGCTTCATCATAAAGGTATATGCTATCTTGCAGAGAACCAAATACAAACAGTCCGGGACGTATCTCTTCCACCAGAGTTATATTTTCAAACGAACGGGTGCCGTTTTGAACCGGAAAGCGATTCTCCATCCGGGCTCCATCCATTCGAACTAATTGTTGGCTGCTGTGTGTTGGAATCCAAAGTCTGCCGCGGCTATCCAGGCACAAGGAGTAAATGTCGTTTATGCCCGTATCGAATATCTTTTTGTACTGTTCCTTACGGATGGAAAATAGATAGACCGACCCAAAATGGGTGGTGCAGAAAATTGAATCCCCCCGTACCAGGATCGACTTGATGATGTTGGACTCATAATTTCCCTGATGGGGCGCAACCAAGGGGTAAAGCTTTTGACTGCCGGTACGCGGGTCGTACTTAAACAAACCCGCTCCTTCGGTGGCAAACCACAGAATCCCTGAAGCATCCTCCTGTCCCTTGCCAATTATCCCTGTAAATTGGTGGGGAGTGATCATAAAAATGGGATTGTAATACAAACTGTGGTAATTAATCCCTGCCGAATAGGTGCCCACCCAAAGCGTCTGGTCCTTATCTACAAACAGGCTGTGAACCGAATAGTGGCTAAGGGCGCCTTTCCCTCCATTTTGCATTTTAAGGGGCGTAATCAGGCGAGTTTTTAGATTGAGTACATTCAATCCCCCAAAGGTTCCTATCAAAAGGGAATCAGTATTGAGCCGTACAAGCGCCCGAATCGAGTTATTCAGCAGGCCGGAATTGGACCGATTCATGCACGAGATCTGCTGGTTTTTTTTATCCAGGAGACATATTCCCTGGTCGTTGGTGCCAATCCACATTTGTCCGTTGAGTCCGCCTTGCAGCGTAGAGATAATTCCTAAAGGCGAAACGCCCTTATTCTTTCCGGAAGCGTCCGTTAATAAATGATGTTTTAGTTTCCAATTTTTCGAATATACATAAAGGCCATCGGAGCCTGTTCCAACATAAACATCACCATCCTCATCTTGAAATACCGAATAAACAGTAGAACGAATCTCTTTCGCCAAAGCCACGGATCGCAATTGTTTGTCCGGATCGCATCGAAACAACGCAGAGCCGGAAAATAAGAACAAGCTACCATTCGCATGCTTCAAAAAGCGACAGATCGAATTGTTGCTGCCTTTCTGCTTTTCTGTATAAAAACGGGTGATCTCATGGGTTTGATAATCGATGCAATTTATGCCATTGGAGGTGGCTACCCATATGTTTTTGTTCCGGTCTTCGTTTATGGCTTGTATATAGTTGTCGCTTAAGGAGGTGGAATCATTTACTTTGTTCCGATAAATTGTAAATTCATACCCATTATACCGGTTCACGCCATTGCGCGTTCCGAACCACAAATAACCGTCCGAATCCTGAAAGATATTGAGCACAGAGACCTGCGACAAGCCATCCTCCACCCCCAGAGAAGAAAAAAAGAAAGAGTCTTCGCTTCGAACCGTATTAAAAGCTCCAAGAAAAGCAACAAACAATAGACATACGACAATGATTCGGTGATTTTTTCTTTTTATCATACCATATCCTTTTTGCGATAACGCGGACCAAAAGTACTACCAAAGGCTTCTCCATGCAAATTCTTTACAAACTATTTCGAGTAAAGCCTATCCGTGTTTGCTTCCCCAATACTCAGACAGATTCAAAGTAGACAACAATAATTAAATTGCGATTAGGGGAAGAGATTCGCAGACAAAACAAATGTATTCGGTCTAGTGCTTGATAACAAAATACTTAAGGATGTAATTGAAAAAACTTTAGAGCCCGAGGTTAAAAAGAGATTACGAGAGAGATGATCAATGAAAGCGAAGTTAGTATAGTTTTGGCATACCGATGATGCTTCATACAGAAAATCACCCACATTATGAGGGAGTGTCATTACTTAGTTTTGACATTCCCTCTTTCATTTATTTGCATCACCGTTGTTTCTTACTTATCCATGTCTTTGGTAATTT
>MTLE01006923.1_pt1 | contig 16769 bp, 15 predicted proteins | sample 1982461 | NCBI WGS metagenome assembly MTLE01 (sample SAMN05712605, study PRJNA340218) | biofilm metagenome | isolation source: sample SPL anode biofilm adapted to -200 mV | place: USA | collected 2012-02-03
AAATCCTCTCACTCCGACCATTAAAAAAAGTTTAGACAGCTAGTGATAGCTGTCTTTTTTTGCGGGCTTTGGTTTAATTGGCTAGGTGTTGTACGAGTGCCGGTCTGGATTTGCGGCTTCCTGATCCGGATTATAAATCTGATAATTATTTTTACCCTGTTTTTTGGCCTGATACATGGCCTTGTCGGCATGGCTTAACAGGGCTTCATGATTGGTACCGTGCTGGGGATAAAAGGCAATCCCGATGCTGGGGGTAACCAGGAGTGCTTTTTCCGTTAAGGGCTGGCGCAGCGTCTTAAGAATTTTTTCGGCCACTAATTCCACATCCGTCAGGTCTTCAAATTCCGGCACAATCACGGTAAACTCATCACCACCCATTCGGGCGACGGTATCGCCTTTGCGCATGATTTTTTTGAGCTGTCCGGCGACGGCCTTTAAAACGTCGTCACCGGTATCATGTCCATAGGTATCATTAATCTCCTTGAAGCCGTCGAGATCCAGAAACATCACCGCCATCTGGCTCTGATAACGGGCGGCATTGGCCACGGCTATCATCAGCCGGTCATAAAAAAGGCTGCGATTGGACAGCCCGGTCAGACTGTCATGATAGGCCAGGTAGTTTGCTTTTTCCGACTCCTCCCGGCGCTTGGTGATATCTTCCTTCAAAACAACAAAATGATAAATTTGGCCATTTTCATCCAGCACCGGGGAGACGGAGATATTCTCCCAGTAACCCTCGCCATTCTTGCGCACGTTAAAAGCTTCTCTATGCCAGACATTACCCGTCTGGACCTCATGCAGTAGTTCTTGATAATATTGCGCTGACGCAGAGTCTCTGGCATATAACATACTGACATTGTTGCCGATGAGGTCATTTGGTGTATAACCGGTCAGCTCAATATATTTGGGATTAATGTATTCAATCTGCCCTTTATTATCACTGATGAGCACCGCCACCGGGCTGTGCTCAATGACGTGATAATAGGTCTTAAGCTGATCCTGGGCTTTTTTATTAGCCGTGAAATCCTCAAGAATTCCCTGAACACCGATGATGGTTCCGAAAAAATTGTGAAGCGGGGCACAATGCATCCGCAGGTAAACCTTTTTGCCCCATTTGGTGGTATAGAAGGTTTCGCTGGTGACGATTTCGCCGGTTTCCAGACTTTTTTTCAGACTACCGGCGATGCCGCATTCAACCAGGGGCCCGAAGGTAAAGACATTGACCTGTTTAGTGGCTTCCGCTGACGGCGATCCCAGCAGTTTCACTGCGGCAGCATTGACGGTGGTGATGTTGCCTGTCAGATCACAGGTGATAATGCCTGCCGGTGAGTTTTCCACCAGCACCCGATAGCGGGCTTCACTGTCACCAATTTCTCGGGTTAAGGCATTATTCTCGATTTCACAGCTGTCAGGCTGGTCGCTGTCGCCGGGGGTGGCGCTATTTTGCTGCTGACGCAGATAAACAGCCAGCACTGGCATAAAGAGCACCATAAAACCAAGTCCGTAAAAAATGGCAGGGGCTGAAACGTCAGCAAACAGCTTGGGTATTAAAAAATAGACCAGGGCATTGACGGCCAGAGCAATCACGGTGATCCCGATTACACCGGTCGCTACGTTTGTATGGGGGGCATTTTTATTTTTCATCGGGTATCTCCTTTTAAAATAAGTCGGCTTTTTTTCCATCCTGATTGGGTATTGATACCCCAAAAAGGTATCTTTATCAGTAAAAAAATCAGGATTCCCCGAAATGATGGCATTTTTGGGAACGTTGCTGGCTGTCAGGCCGGTAATGATCGGCAGATGACTTAAGCGTATCTGTTTATTATAAACCAATTCCGGTCAAATTGGTACCAGAAGAAAAAGGTTGTGGGTGATGTTGTTTCAACGGTTTAACAAAAGGCATTCCCGGGCTCGATGTGGCTCGGGATGCTTTTTTTTATCAGTAGCAAAGACCAGGGATGAATCATCATGAAGGTGTAAAAAATTGCCCGTGAAAACCATATATGCCTCGCAAAAGCAATAAAATAACCGGAAAACCAACAAAAATCTACCCTAGAAAAAATGAAAACGAATCCATTTGATAGTATAATATTCCTGTAAACACCAGTGGAGTTTGCTTGTTACTAAAATAAAAGGAAGAATCCGCTTCATTAAAATTTATTTAACCCAGGTTTCCCTGGCCTGGGCCTGTCTCGGCGGCCTGCTGGGCCAAGCCCTGGGCGGTTGGGACGACTTTCTGATCTGTCTGGTGGTCTTTGTGGTCTGCGACTACCTGACCGGTATCCTCGCCGCCATAACCGGCGGGCTTTCCAGCGCCCGGGGCTTCCGGGGGATTCTTGAAAAAATGCTGATCTTTCTTTTGGTGGCTCTGGGTCATCTGCTGGCTACCGCCCTGTTGGGCGGCAGCGGCGCCCCCCTGCGCTCGGCGATGATCTTCTTCTACCTCTCCAACGAAGGACTAAGCATCATCGAAAACCTCGGCGCCCTGGGGGTGCCGATCCCCAACCGGTTAAAACAGGTAGTGGCGGAGCTGGGGGAGGAAGGGGAGAACGGGAAGTAATGAAAACAGCGATATTTGACGTCGCTGTTTTTTTATTTGCTGCGCTTTTTGTTTTTTATTATCTTTCATTGCAAGCAATTAAGTGATAGAATAAATCCATTCGAAACTATTATAATTACGTTGTGAGCTGTTTGATGGAATCAAATTGCGGATTTTCAAACGTTCTTTTTCTGGAAGAAGCCATTTTGGTAGCATAGTTGGAGATTACATTTATACCAATAGCAATTTTTGCATGTTAAATACTGGGTTTTTCGGTGAAATCTTGGCTAACTTATGTTAGTTTTGATAAATTAACATTCCTAGAGACGGTAAAAAATACAAGTCAATCATAACATCTGATGCAATGAGATAGGGGATATGTTTTGTAAATTTGTTATGTTAATAGTATTAAAAGAAGTATCGCCATTTTTTATTATGATAGTTTGTAAATTTATAGACAATAGCACGCTGTCAGAATTAATCAAAAAAAATAAAACTAGAAAAATTATTTTGGCTGAAGATGCCATTAATATTTTATTTGAAATTTTTAATAATTATCATTCAGCAATTCAAAATAAAATTAAACTACGAAATTTGAATGATAAAATATTGGTTGTTCTGCGAATTATCAGTTATGCAAATATTGACAAAGATAAATTTAATTTAACTTTTGATATTTTAAAGAATCTCATTGAAAGTGATGTTTTCGAATTCACAGATTATCGAGAGATCAATAGATTTGTAATAACATTACATAATAAAAATAAAAAAATATTTACTGAAGAATCAATTATAAATATATTGGAAACTTTTTCCAGAGGTTTTGAAAAAAATCATTGGGATGAGGTTGAATTACGAGATGTTAAGCAATTGTATAACAATCTGTGCAGTATACTGAATAATTTATTTCCTGATGTTGCGTTAGAAGACTGGTGTTCAGAAATTGTATTAAAGAAAAATTATGTTGATATTTTACCTAATTTATTCTTAATAGTATCAGAAGATATAAAAACAATGATAAAAAAGCAAATCGATGAAGAAATGGAAACTAAGATTTCAACGCTGAGTTATATAGAAATGCAGTAAATAGAGGGATTATTTCAAAAAACGATGAATATGAAAATAGACTGTTTGAGGCTGTAAAAAAAATATCCGAAAACAGGTTTCCTAGAGAAGTTATTCCAGATCCACTTGAAAAAATTTTAGTCAATTGCATAAATCTTTTTTTAAGTCATAATTTGCTTTCACCAGAAAAACTGAAACCATATTTAAAAGAATATCCGAATCTGGAATTTATATATGATATGGATCATTTTGATTATGAGAATTTTAAGATCACATGGTTCGAAAAAGAAAATGAAGGGCTTAAGAAGCGGATTGTTGAAAATAAAAAAGCTAGAGAAAAAATAAGAAAAATCTATCAAGAAGCAATAAAATCAAATGACTATACTGAAACGATGATTGAGAATTATTTTGAATATCTGGTTGGGGTCGAAGATATAAAGGATAGTATAACCTGATTAGTTTGTTTTTTTATATGAATCATTTTAGCACTAACACTCGAATTTATACAATTGTTTACAGCCATCAAATCAAAATAGGAAGGAACGATTAATGCAAAAATCAATCACTTATCTTTATCCGGATGCTGACAATGCAGCAAATTTGAAGATGTACCAGGATAGGACAAATCAGATAAAAGCATTCTTCTTTACAAAAGAAAGTTTCAAGAAAGTTTATAGTCTCCCATCGTCGATGAATTACGCCATTTACTTTCTGTTTAATGATAGTGAGGACGAAAATCTTGTTTACATCGGCCAGTCGGTTAATGGGATTCAACGGATAGAAGAACATGTCAAAGGCAAAGACTTTTGGACCTACGCCATTCTTTTCGTAACTGACAATAATAGTTTTGATAAGTTATCCATAGATTATCTGGAATATGATTTCATACAGAAATTTAAGGAAAGTAGTTATGTTTTAACGAATAAAGATCTCAGACCCAACAAACCCAATATAAGTGTTTATGACCTTCCAAACCTTGAAGTGTTTATCGATCAGATCATGTTTTTACTCAGTGCAGAGGGTATTGATTTAGATGAAGTGAAAGAGGCACCTGCAGAAGTAAAGTATTATTATCCATCACATAAACATCTTGCAAAGTTGTTTATACAAGACGGAAAATTTGTATTAGCTGCCGGGAGTGAGATTAGAAGACCGCCTGAATCAACAAAAGAATGGAAAAATAGTAGGCGTTATGACAGAGGGAATGAGATTATTGACAGCTATATTGAAAATGAGAAAGTCAAAGAAGTTGATGGGAAGCTAATCACCCAGGTGAATATAGCGTTCAAGTCACCATCTGCACCAGCGGATCTGATCACTGGTTTGTCTGAAAATGGCTGGAAGTTTTTCAAGGGATTAGAAGAGATCCGTAATAATTTAGAACGAAATATTCGGTAGTAAAATAAATTTGTCAGAGATTATAGTATACTATTAGACACAGTTAAAGCTCAACTCCAAGCACCACAGACGATTCGCTCCAACATTTTTGATCCTGAGGTGGTAATCAGTGTAATGCCAAGAAAAATAAACCCGGCATTTCACTTGCTGTTAGAACACTCTCAACTCATTGCCCCAGAGCGTTTCCCAAATCGTCGCTCCCAGCATATTTGCATACGGCTGTTTCGCAGTACCCGCTACCAGGTTACTTGTCTTATCCATTGCGCCATTGTAAGCGCATCAGAAAGGAAAATCATGAAAATTAATCAAATATTAAAACGCTTTTATGTCGAAGATATCGAGGCAGCCATTGCCTTCTATGAAAAAATACTGGATGAAAAATGCGATTTGAGATTTAAGTATCCTCAAGAAAATCTGGAATTGGCACAGATTGGTAATATTTTAATCTTGGCCGGATCGAATGAGGCCTTAAAACCATTTCGAGATACGAAAGCGACATTTTTAGTTGAATCCGTCATTGAGTTTAAAGATTTCTTATTAAATAATGGCGCTACCATTATTCGTGATTTGAAGGCAGTGCCAACTGGGATGAATATGACGGTAAAACATTTGGATGGGACGGTTGTTGAATATGTTGAACATCATTAGGTGTTGCTGCCAGGCAACTAAACCAATGCATTGACAGTGCCAGGCGCACTTAACTTAACGCTGGTCCCCAGCTGACAAAAGACGAACTGGAAAAAATGATTAATCAAATTGATATAAATTATCCAAAAGGAAGCGAAATGACAATGACATTGGCGGAAGTGTTAAGAAAAGAAGGCTATCAAGACGGCATCGAGCAAGGACGGGAAGAAGGAATCGAAAAAGGGGAGACGAAAGCCCTGATTAAAACGGTGCTGAAGCTGTTAAGCAAAAAATTCGGGGTCTTGCCGACTGACTATCGGGAAAAAATTGGCCAGCTGGATGTTGTCACGCTGGAAATGATCATTGATGAAATCTGGGATTGTGATGGCCTGGACACCATTAAAACGTTTATATAATTAACATAGGCCCCTGGCAGATACTCTGTTAGGGGTTTTTTCAATTGAGTCCCCGGTAAGCCCCAGTGCCAGGCAAACTTAGCTTAAAAGGTGAAGGAGGATTTGATGATAATAGAAAAATTACTTGCTGGTGAATCAAAAACGATCGAATACAAGCGAGAACTTCCGGAAAAAAGTGATAAATATTTAAAATCTGTGGTAGCATTTTCCAATACTTCGGGTGGTAAAATTATTATTGGCATTGAAGATAAAACGCGAAAAGTTTGTGGGAATACCAACCGAAAAAGCATTTGAAATTATTGACAGCATTACAAATGCGGTTTTAGTATAGTTGTAACCCCGCAAATCGCACCAGATGTAACGTTGCAGTCGATAGAGGACAAGACTGTCATTGTTGTATCGGTTTATCCAAGCCGACAACGACCAAGTTATATTACATCACTTGGTAAAGCAAATGGAACATTCAACCACGGGTAAAAACTGCATGTAATCGGTCAGTTCGCAAGGAGATCGAAATGAAATCGTGTGAAAAATGGGATCTGCTGATTGAACAAACAGCTGTGGAGCTACTGGGAGCAACACGAGACTACCAGCCGTAATGGGATGCCGTGCGATATTTTGTCGGTGAGTTGATGTTTGCCATTCTATGTAGATTTTGTGCGCTGTATATTTTCTCTTATGACAGACTTTCTTAATTGTTTAAAATAGTTTAGTATTATATAATATAAAAAAGATCATTAGACACAATTCAATGATTGTTTTCTGTAGGAGGAGGGCGAACGCTATCGTGATCCGTTCAAGGCCCGGGAGACATAAGATCCAGCTGAGATGCAAGTCAATAGTGGACAGAAAATTAGAATGGAGGAAGGGAATGAAGATAAACAGGAAAATGGTTCTTTGGGGGTTATGTACCGTTGCTTTGGTGTGTGTCCTGGCAGCGGCAGGTTGCAGCGTGAATACCGGCAAAAAAGATGACACCACAAAGAGCGGAGAAACCCAGATGGTCAATACAGTGACTGAGGAAAGTCAGACAATCGGATTAACTGGCGTGAGTAACGCACGACAGTTGGGTGGCTATATCACCACTGATGGGAAAAAAATTAAAGATGGAGTTTTACTCCGAACCGGGCAATTAGGGGGTGCGACCAGCGAAGACATCACCACATTAAGTCAAAAATATCATCTGTCAGAGGTGATTGATTTACGGGTAAGCGCAGAAATTGAGCCAGCTCCGGATGCAGTCATTGGCGGAGCCACAAATGAACGCATTCGCCTGATTGATGAGAGCAGTCCAGCGTATGCCGTGATGATATCCGATACTTCGGATGATCCCATCGGACATGCGATTGCTGAGGTTGAAAACGGAACAATCAGCGATACCATGTATTCAGATCTGGCCATGAATCCGTATACGCAAAATGGACTTCATGAATTCTTTCAAAAATTACTGGCGCAGCAGGATGGTGCGTTTTTGTTTCATTGTGCTGGTGGCAAGGATCGCACCGGCGTAGCTGCTGCGTTACTGCTCTCGGCACTTGGGGTCGACCGGGAAACAATTATGGCAGATTTTGCATTGACGAATGATTTTAATGCAAAAACCATTGCGTACGTCGTCAGTCAAGCTGAACAAAGAACGAATGACGCGAAAACCATTCAAGGAGTTAAAGCTGAAGTTGGCGCTGATACCAGCTATATGGAAAAAATGTTCATTACCATCGATGAAAGATACGGTTCAATGGACGCCTACCTAAAAGAGGCAATTGGACTCACAGATAAAGATCTGACAAAGTTGAGAGACTTATATCTGGAATAATCCGATCATCAAGCCAAACGAACAGCTTATTTAATCGGTGAGCAGTTTAACAGAAGCAGAGAAAGATCATGGGGACGGTTCTTTTGTGCAAATATCACATATTAGAAGCTGGTTCTGGCGCAGTGCCGGGCATACCTTGTCGCTTCATAAGGACAACTCGGTGCCTGATGCTAAAACCACCCAAAAGACAGAAAAATAGGTGCCGTCAATCATATGGATTTATGGTTGGCGGTTTTTACTTATAACCGAGGCGACAAATTTTCGCATTCAATTGGAGAAAACACCGTTATTAGAGTATGTTGATCGATATAAAAGGAGTAATAAAATGATTTTAATAAAAGCATGTACCTTAGACGATTTAACCGCCTTTCTAGAAATATCCCGTGAAACGTATCATCAGACCTTTGCTGCGATGAATAAGCAAGACACAATGCAGGCATATCTGGAGGCATCCTTTAATGAGGAAAAGCTCAAAAGCGAATTGTTGAATGACGCCTCTTTTTGCTATTTTATATATCACAATGATCAATTAGCTGGCTATATGAAACTGAATGAATCACAGGCGCAAACCGATATTTACGACCCGTTGTCACTCGAAGTCGAAAGAATCTATGTTTTGAACAGCTTTCAGGGAAATGGGTTAGGTCAGCATTTGATGAATAAAGCAATAGCACTTGGAAAAGACCGGAAGCTGAATTATCTATGGCTGGGTGTCTGGGAGCATAACGAAAATGCTTTGCGTTTTTATCAGAAAAACAACTTTTATAAAATCGGCACCCATGGTTTTACAATGGGGGATGAGGTCCAAACCGACTATCTGATGCGAAAAGACCTGGCAGATAAAGCCGATTCACCGGCCTGAAAATAAAAGTGTATCAAAGGAGTAAAATGGGAATATTATTTTTAGTCTGGCCGCCAGCCGTCGGGAGCGCCTGCTTTTGCGGCAAAGGTTATCATATCATGATGCCCCAGTGCCAGAAAAATCCGAATAAAGGGAGAAAAGACCGATGAAGAAACGTTCAAAAATACTGATATCGATCCTGTCAATCCTGGCTATATTGACTGTCACATTTTTTATCTATGTGTCGGATTATTACCGAGCCGATGATGTGGCGGTTGCCGTGATGCAAAGTGATGATACCATTCGTGTTCAAGGGAATCTTACAATCCTGACCCCGGCCACACCGAGCGATACTGCCCTGATTTTTTATCCCGGTGCCAAGGTGGAGGATACCGCATATCTCCCGATTTTAGAAAAACTCCGGCAGAACGGGATCACCTGTGTGCTTGTCAAAATGCCCTTCAATATGGCAATATTTGATCCAAACGCAGCTGATAAGGTTTTTGATGCGTTGCCCGATATTAAAAACTGGTACATCGGCGGCCACTCGATGGGGGGCGCCATGGCCAGCAGTTACGCCGCAAACCATAAAAGTAAGGTACAAGGTCTGATTTTGCTTGGTGCCTATATCTATGGGGATTTCCCGCCGGAAAACGCACTGACTGTTTATGGGACACTGAATGCAAATTTGGAAGAAAAAATCAACTACACCGAGAATATTGTGATCATCGAGGGCGGCAACCATGCCCAATTCGGTAATTATGGCCTGCAAAAGGGTGATCCGCCAGCGACAATCAGCAGAGAAGAACAACAGGATATAGCAGTACAGGCAATTTTAGATTTTATCCAGGCAAGATCGGGAGAATAATGTCGGTAACATGAAACTTTTCTGGTGATCGTTAATCAATATTTTTTCACTTAAATTGGGAGGATAAGAATATGAGCAAGGTCGTTGTTAATGAATGTCAAAATTACAATATCGAAAATGTCACTGAAAAAATAAATAGTGGTATTGAATTGCTCGGTGGCTGGGATGCTTTTGTTAAGCCGGGCATGAAGGTACTGCTTAAAGTAAATTTAATTGGTCCTAAACCACCAGAATCGGCAGCAATCACCCATTGCGAATTTGTTAGGGCACTCACTCGAATATTAACACAAAAAGGCTGTCTGGTATGGATTGGAGACAGTGCCGGTGGAGCCATTGCTGGTATCGCACCGACAACACAGAGCCTGGAAATATCCGGCTTGAAAAAAGTTGCCGTGGAAGAGAACGCCGAAATAAAAAACTTTGACAAGGAAGGCACCGTGGATATGGGCGATGATCATAGTGTTATTGATCGCCTATATTTAGCAAAACCGCTTTTTGATGCAGATTTTATCATCAATCTCCCCAAACTAAAAACGCACTCAGCCTGCATTTATACGGGGGCAGTCAAAAATGTTTTCGGGTGCATTCAGGGATTAAGAAAAGCGGAGTATCACAAAGCAGCTCCAAATCCACAGGAATTTGGCAAGATGTTAGTTGATATCCACGAAGTGACCAAAATAGGACTTCATATTATGGACGGTATTACGGCAATGGAAGGTGAAGGCCCAACGGCCGGAAGTGTCTATTCGGCGAATAAAATACTGATGAGTACAGATCCATTGGCACTGGATGCGACGGCAATTAAAATGATTGGTTTAGATATTAAGGATATCCCAATTCTTCAAGCCGCCATCGACAGAAAACTTGGTGAATCAGATCAGGATGAAATTGAAATTTGCGGAGACTATGTTGAGGCACCACTGCTTCAAAATTTTGTCATACCCAAACGATTTACTTCAAAAAAGAAGAACGATTATGATGCCGTGATTAAGGTTATCGATTTTTTAAAGACGAAACCAAAAATTAATTTAAAAAAATGCCAGCAGTGTAATACTTGTGTCGATAGTTGCCCGATGCATGCAATTGATCGGGACACTAAAAAAATAGACTATTCTAAGTGTATCGAATGTATGTGCTGCCATGAGCTCTGCCGATACCAGGCGGTTGATCTTAAACGCGTCAATCCTATTGCCGGAATCATGACAAAATTTTATCGCGGTAATTATAAATAAGACTTAATGTCTTGATACCTGGCGCCACTTAACTTCCCACGCCCTGCGGGAAAAATAACCACTAAAAAAGGAGTAACATGGGAGTATTATTTTTTGTCATCATTGGCGTCATCGCCATGCTTATTTTTAGTCTGGCCGCCAGTCGCCGCGACCGCCTGCTTTTGCGGCAGCGGTTATTAAAAGAATTTGGCAAGGCCCCAACCAGCTTTAACCCCGATATTTGGGGCAGCGTGTCGGATTACTGGGATCGCAAACGCCAATACGAAAAGATCGATCTGGCCATTGACGAGCTGACCTGGAGCGATTTGGACATGGACGAGGTCTTTAAACGGCTGGATACCTGTTTGACCTCAGTTGGCGACGAGTACCTCTATGCCACCCTCCATCAGCCGGTGTGGAACGAAGCCCCTCTTAAAACCCGGGAGCAGCTCATCGCTTACTTTGCCGACCATCCCCGGGAACGGTTGGAAATTCAAATGATTTTATCCCGCCTGGGGAAATCCAGCTATAATGACGTCACCGCCCTGATTTTTGAAAGTCGGCTAAAAGCCCTTAAAAATCCCTGGCTCTTTACCATCCTGGCGGTTATTCCACTTTGTACTTTGCCCCTTTGTCTGCTGAATGCGTCGGTGGGGGTGGGATGCCTGATGCTGTCACTGCTGGTGAATGGCGTTGTTTACTATTATTTCAAAAAAGAGATCGCCAAAAACTTATTGACCATCCATTATTTTTCGGCCATCCTGCGCTGCGCCAACAGTCTGCTGGACTATGAAAAGACCGCTGAACTCAGCCAACTGATCGCCGCAATCCGTCAGGACGCCAGTCCCTTTAAAGCCCTGGCGGGCAAGCTTTCCGGGGTGATGATGGGCGGCACCTCGGATCTTGATCTGCTGCTGGACTACCTGAGAATTATCACCCTCTCGGATTTTCGCACCTATAACAAAGCCATTGCCCTGGTAACAAAGCACAGCGCCGCTTTTCATCGCCTATATCAGCACATCGGCGAACTGGATCTGGCCATTGCCCTGGCGTCATTCCGGGAAAGCCTGCCTGGCACGGTTACCCCGGTTTTTACCAAGGACTTAAATGTGGTGACCACCGGCTTATACCATCCTCTGCTCTCTGCCCCCGTCGCCAATGATATAAAGCTCAACCGGAACAGTCTGATTACCGGCTCCAACGCTTCCGGAAAATCGACCTTTGTCAAAGCCCTGGCCATTAACAGCATTTTTGCCCAGACGATCTACACCTGCACCGCCGGTAGTTTTGCCCTGGCCCACTGTTTACCGATAACGGCTATGGCCGTGAAGGACGACATTCTCGCCGGGGACAGCTATTTTATGGCCGAAATCAAGTCCCTCAAACGCACCCTGGACAAGGTCGACCAGTATCCCTGTCTCTGCTTCATTGATGAAATTTTAAAAGGCACCAACACCATCGAGCGCATCGCCGCTTCATCGGCTATTCTTGATTATCTGGATCAAAAGAATTGTCTGTGCCTGATCGCCACTCATGATATCGAACTCACCAACATTCTGGCCAACAATTATCACAATTATCACTTTCAGGAAACCATCACCGATGACAGCATTGGCTTTGATTATCAACTGCATGCTGGCCCGGCCCGGACCAAAAATGCCATTGCCCTGTTAAACTATCTGGAGTTTGACCCGGCGATCATCAAAAACGCCCATACCCTGGTGGATCACTTTACCGATACCGAAAAATGGCCGCTGCTGGGCCCGCCCCAGGTGCCGGTATTTTAAAGGAAGAAAGGATACAATGATGAAAAAAACAATGATAAAAAAAATGATGAAAAAAACCGCTATATTTATTGGCCTATTTGGTTTGCTGCTGCTGACCGGATGCGAAAGCGAAGCGGAAAAGGTTTCTTACAACCTGTCTCAACAGGCCGACAATTTCAATGTGATCCGGCAGTTAACGGTAATCAATTGTATTGAGGGTGACGTCTTGTTTCAAATGACCGGCAAGATGTCAATCACCGCCGACGTAGCGGACAACCAGCTGGAAGTGATTGTTGAAGATGAAGATGGAAGTTACAAAAAGCACTTTATCGGATTAAGCGACAACGTGACCTATGTGGTGGAAGATCTGGGGGGCAATGATGTTTCTAAGTATAAATATACCCTCAACTACAACCCCAAAATGTGGATTCCGGCGGAAATAAAAACGATTGATTAGGAGAAGTTTGATGGCGGCCGTGGCCTTTCTCAGCACCAATATCGATGACCTGTTCATCCCGAAAAAAATGGCACACTGATATAATAATCCATACGCAATGGCGCAGGAGGTCAACTGATTGACAACGATCAGTCGGCCTCCTGTTTTTTTGCAGCCGTTGGGACACCCTTATCAAGGTTTTTGTGGCTGACAGGGAGTCATTCCATCATGGCTAAACAACCAGTCCCAGAAAAAAATTTCATCCGGAAAAAAAACTGAAAATAATGCTTAAGTTTTTATTAATAATTCCGAAACTATATTAATCTAAGGCATTTTGAACGTTTCATCAGAGTTGACCATGCGACAAAAAATGAAGGCGAAAAATTTAATAAAGGAGAACGAGATGAAAAAAAGATATCTAAAAAGCAGTTGTTTGTTTGTCCTTGTTCTGATGATCCTTGCGGTGATTTTGCCGGCGGGTGTGTTTGCTCAGCCGGAAGTAAAGTCCACTGCAGCAACCGGGGACGATGCAGTCATTGGGGTGGCCTATCGGGGGCATGTCCAGAATCTCGGCAATATGCCGACGCCTGAAGGCACCATGATTGCCGGCCCGGAGGCCCTTGGCACGACCGGCAAGGGTCTGCGACTGGAAGGCTTCTGGATTGACTTGACCGGTGATGTCCCGGCCAATGCTGGCATCCGCTATCAGGTTCATGTCCAGAACGTCGGCTGGCAGGATGCGGTGGGCAATGGCGATTTTGCCGGCACCAAAGGACGGGGGCTGCGGATCGAAGCAATAAAAATTACGCTGGAAAACCTGCCCGATTTTGATGTTTATTATCGTGGTCATGTCCAAAATGTCGGTAATATTCCCCAAATCGATGGCAACTGGGGCTGGGTCAAAAACGGTGAAGAATTGGGAACCACCGGCAAGGGTCTGCGCCTGGAAGAACTGCAGATCAAGATTGTCCGCAAAGGGGTTGATCTGACGGCGTATAACACCCTGCTTGGCACCATTGAAAAGCTGGATGCCGCCAATTACAGCCCGGAATCCTGGGCAACGCTTCAGACGGCATTAACACAAAATCAAATGACTGAAGCCAACAGCCAAACCAGAATCGATGCGTCTACCCAGGCGATTCAGGCGGCCTATGATGGGCTTTCCTTAAAAGTGCTGGCAGTCTACGATAAACCCGGCATCTATGGGCCGGAAACCGGGACCCAAACCATTGAGGGCAGTGTGGTTATTGCCGTCAGCGGGGTGACTCTCCAGAACCTGGTGATTAAGGGTGATCTCACCGTTTCTGAAGCGGTGGGAGATGGTAATGCCACTCTCAAAAACCTGACGGTAGAGGGGGCTACCATTCTGGCCGGTGGCGGAACCGGTGGGGCGGCTCTTGCGGCGCTGGCGACATCCGGTGATGAAATCCTGACCCAAAGCAGTGGCGGCATCACGATTGATGGCGGATTTCTTAACAAGGTGTTGATCAAAAAAAATGACCATGGTGGGATTCGAATTACTATAATTGATAGTTTCTTAGAAAGCTTTGAGGTCATTGATATTCCAGAAGGGCAACCCATTATTCTGAGTGGCGCTTTTAAAGATGTAATGGTTCAAGCGCCGGATATCAATCTTGAGCTTGCGACGGGAACAACGGTTATGCATTTGATTGCGGGTATCAATGACCCTCAGAGAAGTGCTTCAGGCTTAGTCGTTTCCGGTGGCGGTTTTATTGATCGTTTTGAGGTTGGGGAACTTTCTGATAATGTCTCCGTTGGTCAAAACGTTAGTATATTGCATGCCATTATCGAAGGCGATAATGCCCAGTTTAATGGCAACGTCACTGATGCCAACATTACTGGTGATAATGCTGGTTTCAGGTATCCACCCCTTGGTTACACGGGCAATCCGCCGGTAATTATCAATCCACCAGCGCCACCACCTGGCGGTGGCGGAGGTGGTGACACTACCGCACCAACATTCACAGCAACCTATCCAAAAGCAGGGGCAGCTCAGGCTGATGGAAGCAAACAGGTAGAAGTTCTGGTAAAAACAGATGAAGCAGGAACTGCCTATTATGTCGTGGTAGCAGATGGTGCAGTAGCACCAACCGCAGCCCAGGTAATGGCAGGCAAAGGCACTGGGGATCAGGCTGCTTTAAAAGAAGGTAACGGAAGCATCACAGCGAATACGGAAAAAAGTTTTATACCCGGTGCATTAGCAGCAGATGCAACAGCGTATGATGTGTACGTTGTGGTGAAAGATAGTTCAAACAATGCAACCGCAGCGACAAAGGTTGATGTGACTACGCCACAGGCGGCGATGGCACCGAGCATCGCACAAACCGCATATAATTTTGATAAGAACCCAACAGCACAGGCAGATGTAAGCATTGTGGGAACACTTGGGACGGGCGGTGTAGCAGCAACAACAATTGACAGTGTAACCGGAAATGGAATCACTTCATCAAATTATACCATCACCGATGGAACCGTAGTGCTGAAGAAAGAATACCTGGTTACACTATCAACCGGCGAAAAGAAATTCAATGTTATATTTAATAACAGCGCAAATACTTCTGTGGAAATAACTGTAACCGTAGCCGATACAGCTTCCTCAGTACCGAGCATAACAACAACCACATACAATTTTGACAAGAACCCAACAGCGCAGGCAGATGTAAGCATTGTGGGAACACTTGGGACTGGCGGTGTAGCAGCAACAGCAATTGACAGTGTAACCGGAAATGAAATCACTTCATCAGATTATACCATCACCGATGGAACTGTAGTGCTGAATAAAGGATACCTGTTTGACCTACCATACGGAGATCAGAAATTTAATGTTATATTTAATGACAGCGCAAATACTTCTGTGGAAATAACTGTAACCGTAGCGAATTCAAATGCTGATTTGATCATTGAGGCAACTGGCGGTAGCTCCTCAACAACGATAGATAATATTCAAGTAATTGATGATCCAAGTTCTAGCGGCGAAACCGCCAAAATTGATAATCCTATTTGTTTGAAAGTTGAATTAGGTTACGTTCCACCAGTTTCAGGGGTCTCATTTAGTCCCGTTACTAATGGTGCTTCAGTTTCTGTCTTTGTTGATGATTTAAGCACACCAAGTGCTTCGGATTTTATGGGATTGATGGGCAGTAATGTTCAACTTTGGGGCAGTCATTATTTATGGGTAAAAGTTGTCTCACAAGATCAAGATGGAAACAATACAAAATATTATAAAATTGATGTACAATATTAGACAAGGGGACGCTTCCGTTGTCTGAAACCAAGGCTTAGGGGTCACTTCTATTGAGTTATTTTCTTAACAAGTGACGAGCAACGAGTACAAAGAAAACGAAAAGCGATAAAACCGAAAACTTTGCAGATGGAGCCGATCACTCCTCTGCAAAGTTTTTTTTGATTCGCAATTTATCAATACAACAAATTTTCGATTTGAGTAGTGGGCACAACTTATCAGACAAGGAGACATTCGGTTGTCTGAAATAAGGATTATAAGTCACTTCCAATGAGATAATTCCTCAGGAAGTCACAAGTACAAACCGCTAGAAAACTAAAAACGGAAGCAAAAATAAATTTAAATTCAAACTCCCTGTTTATCCCCGGCAATAAAGCTTATATAATAAGCAACTGATTCAAGTTTTTTTATTCAATTAAATAATTAAAACCAGTTCGCCCTAAAAAAAGAAAGGCAGGAAAAAAATGAAACCGGAAAACAAAAGCACCTTAAAATACTTCTTAAAAGATGATATTCGTCAGGAAACC
>MTLE01000885.1_pt1 | contig 16768 bp, 17 predicted proteins | sample 1982461 | NCBI WGS metagenome assembly MTLE01 (sample SAMN05712605, study PRJNA340218) | biofilm metagenome | isolation source: sample SPL anode biofilm adapted to -200 mV | place: USA | collected 2012-02-03
GTGAACGGTATTAGGGTTAGGACCGGCGAATGAATAGCACTTCGTTGGGACGGAGCGGTGGGAAGGGCGTTCATCTGAATGATACCGCCGCAGGTACCGGCGCGAAGGGGTGGCGAGAAAGGGCCAAGGTCGAACAGGAGCCGATTCATGGACCAAGTGAATATGAGACGCTTGTTCTCCGCCATTGGAGGTGGAAGTTAAGACTGGTAAGGGATTCTGTGGACTTTTAATAATTGAAATTTGCCCATGCACCACTTGAAATACAGCAGCACCTCGCCGTGTAACCCATGCCTATCTGAGTAGGTTTTAATTAGGTACCCGTTTTTGAATTCGAGGAAAGGACTCCAATTACCACCTTCGGGCAAGATTCTTTTACCTTTGAAGAAGGTAATCATGCTTGATGGTGAAATATTCAATAGTTTAGTGGGACTAACCTGTTTGTAGACTCGCAAAATATCTGGCCCGCCACTACCTGAATAGCATGACCTTCCGACAAGGATCATCTCTTCAATCCCGTCGCCATCGATGTCGGAAAATTGTTTAAATTCTATAACAACACTGGGCGTTTGAGCAGTTTCACAACCTGATAAATTTGGCTCTACTGAAATGAGATAGCCAGTGATGTCAATGTCACGAATGGAAGACTGGGAGGTGGGGGCAAAGCAAGCGATTGCAGGCAGGATGATCGTGGGAAGTGGGTTCATTCGAGGTCCCTAACTAGGCTTGGGCTGGGTGATGCCCTAACGCCAGAGTTGACCGGCGCTGCCCTTGCGACGCGCTGGTTAATGATGAAGGGATTGTTGTCGATGATTGATCAAGGCGGGAAACCAAGGGCAGCGTTTGGGGTCGAACGATTTGTTAGGCTTATTACCCCATCCAGCTTTGAGAATCAGAGAGTGGATCGTAATCCCTTAGCACTGTTGGCCCCGGTTCTGAATAATTTCGATCATAGAAATGCTGGTTGCATACCTGACAACTCCAATGTCCGGTTTCAACATGGCTCAACCTAGCAATTCTCTTATCTTTGTCGTAGCAAGGCTGACAAAAGGGGCCATCAATTTGTTCGCCGTGGGTTTGCCAGTAATAAGGATCTTCCCATTTCAGATCCGCATGGAGCTGCATTCTTCTTATGAGTTCTTTAATTTCGATATCCTTCTCTGCCATGGCTTGTTGTATGTCGCTGATTTGAATTTTTGCCTCTGCCAGGGCTGAAATAAGTTCCGCAAGTTTTAATTTCGCTTCTGCCTTTTCTAAGGCATCATCGTTATCACGGAAGAACTTCGCAATCTCGGTTGCGGTCTTCAGTGCGCCAAGTGCCGCTGAAATGGTTGTGAGGTCCATTGGAGATCCTTGGATGGGATTATACACAAGGCTGTAACGGGTGGGCCTAACGATGGTTGTGCCCCAGAGTACCAGTTCTGATTGGTGATGGAGAGAAAGGCTTCAGTGCGCACAAAGTTGGATGAGTCGATGGAGCCCGCTTGCACGGTCCTTGCAGTGTTGCTCCCTCAACTACCGGCGCGATGGTCAGCCTAACGCTCAAGTTGACCGGCCCCGCGTCAGGCGGTAGGCAGAGGGATACGAATTGCCTGGGAAGGATAGAAGATTGAAGGGGAACGGAGTAGTGCGGGGTCCGGGGTCGAACGCTGAGTTAGGCAGTTATAACCTTAATGTTTCCCGTGATCCGCAGATTTTTAAGAAATTCAGTAACTTCTTCCAGTGATTCTGACGGGTGCGAAGTGGTTGGGATGCTGAGGTATTTGCCACCATGCTTCTCAAGGAGAGCATCCATAGCGTCCTCCCATAATTCGCAATCTTTGCCAACGACTGCGAAAAATGCCAACTCGTCGACGAAGCTCTCGAGAAGGCTAATGTGCTTCGGGTCGAAGCCGGAGATGGAGTGGAGTAAGACCTTGGACTGGGGCATCAATTGAGCCTAACGCTCCTTGAGGGCCCTGCCCAGCCAAGCCCACACCGCCTTGTTGAATTCCAGGCTCCGGGGCGTCCCCGCGAGAATCGCGTTGTAGCTTACTGGAACGTCCTCCGGGCGCTGGCGGAAGCGGGCGGCGGTGTCCCAGAGCTGATGGTGCTCCGGGTGGAACTGCACCCCCAGGACATTGGGGAAGCGCCGGTGCTCCATGGCCTCCACCAGCTTGCCGTCCCGCGAGGTGGCCAGGACCGACCAGCCTTCGGCCACCGTCACCACCGCCTGGTGGTGGGAGCTGAGGATGCGCGGGTGGTCGGCGGGGCCGAAGCCCGCACCCGTGAGGAACCGGCCCTCCTTCAGCTGCAGGGTGTGGAAGTTGTAGCCCATGAGCTTCTCCTGCGGAAGCAGGCGCTTGAAGGGGTTGCTGTGCCACTGCTCGGGGCCCAGGGCCACGGCGTCCTCCAGGCTCGCGGCGCCGTAGACGCCGGTCCAGATGTCCTGCACGAGGCCGCCGCCGGTGCCCACGTTCAGGCTCTGGAAGCCCAGGCAGATGCCCAGGATGGGGAAGTTCGGGCGCGAGGCCAGGAGCGGTATGGCGCGCGGGTCCTGGGTGCCGCCCAGCAGGTGGAAGATGGCCGAGAGTTCCAGGAGGTTCCGGTGGGGGTCGTCCACCTCCGTGAGGAAGCCGGTCTTCTGGCCGAAGATGGCCGGCGGGATGTCCGGGCCCCCGAAGAAGACGACGCCGTCGGACTTGGCGGCCACGGCCTCGAAGTCCGGCGTGCAGGCGTTGCGCCCGAACAGCCCGGCCTCGGCCAGGGGCGCCGACACGGCGTGGAACCGGACCCAGCCGTAGCCGTTCTCCCCGGCGAACCGCCGGGAGGCCTCGAAGTCCTCCTTCTGCAGCACGTGGTAGACGCCCACCACCGTGAGCCCGGGCACGTCGAGGATGCCCCGCTCCCGCAGCGCCGCGAGGCACCGCAGGTTCCACACCGTGGGGTTGAAGACCACCAGCCGGGGCCCGTCCTGCGCGGGCCGCGGGGCGTCCAGGAAGCGCTCCTGGGCGGCCAGGCCCAGGCTGAAGGCCAGCGCCAGGAGGAGCAGCCTCATCGCACGAGCCTCACGCCCAGGCCCGGGGCGTCGGGAAGGATGAGCTTGCCCTTGCGCACCGTGACGCCCGCATAGGGGTCATTGCCGATGAGCAGGAACCCGTCCAGGTCCGCGTAGTCCGCCAGGGGCGAGAGGTGCGCGGCGGCGGTGATGGAGCAGGAGCTGGAGACCATGCACCCGATCATGGTCTTCATGCCCAGGGCCCGGGCCACGGTGAGCTGGCGGTAGGATTCCAGGAGGCCGCCGGCCTTGTCCAGCTTCACGACGATGCCGTCGAAGGCCTCGCGCAGCTTCGGGATGTCCGAGGCGTTGTGGCAGGCCTCGTCCGCGAAGATGGGGATGTGCACGCGGTTCCGGATCCAGCGGGTCTCCTCGACCATGTGCGCGGGCAGGGGCTGTTCCACCAGCTCCACGCCCTGGGACTCGAGCCAGTTGATCTTGCGGACCGCCTCCTCCTTGCTGGTCCAGCCTTCATTGGCGTCCACCCGGAGGGGCTTGCGGGTGACGCTGCGCACCGCCTCGAGGGTGGCCTCGTCGGTGGCGAGGCCCACCTTCACCTTGAGGCAGGGGAAGTCCTCGGCCTCCCGGACCTTCTGGCGCGTGATCTCAGGCGTGTCGATGCCGATGGACATGTTGGTGACGGCCGCGTCCGCGGGGTCCAGCCCGAAGTGGCGGCACACGGGCACGCCCAGTTTCCTGCCCATCCAGTCGAAGAGCGCCAGGTCCACCGCGGCCAGGGCCGCGCGCTGCCCGGGAAGGCGGCGGTCCAGCTCGGCCAGGAGCTTGTCGAAGCTCCAGGGGTCACCGCCGGTGATCAGGTCCGTCACCGCCTCCAGGGCCTTGCGGCCGCCTTCGGCGTCCTGCTTGTAGCGCACGATGCCGGCGCCCTCGCCGTAGCCCGTGATCCCGTCCCGGGTGAACTGGGCGTGGAGCGTGTCCCGGTACGCGCTGGACGACATGGTGGTGGTCCAGGTGTGGCGGAGCTCCAGGCGGCGGATCCGCGTGGTGAAGGCCGCGGCCCTGGGCGCCGGGGGCTTCGCGGCGGGCGGGTCCGGGAGGCCCCGCCCGAGGAGCGCCGGACCCGCGGTGGCCGCGGCGAGTGCCTGGAGAAGTTCGCGTCGCTTCACTTGAGCCTCCGCATCGCCACGAGGATCGCCGACCATTCGGGGCTTTCCAGCTCCGAGATCTGCACCATGGGGCGGTTCCTGGGTGTGTCGTGGATGAAGGCGCCCTTGCCGAGGTAGATGCCGGTGTGGGTGATGTGGTCCTTGTCCTTGCCGAAGAAGAGCAGATCCCCGGGCGCCAGCGAAGCCCGGTCCGGCACCGCGGCCAGGCCCTGCCACGCGGCCTGGACGCTGGCGTCCCGGGGCATGAGCGCCCCGCGGCGGCGGAAGATGGCCTGGGTGAACCCCGAGCAGTCGAACCCGAAGGAGGAGCACCCGCCCCAGGTGTAGGTGACCCCCAGGAAGCGCCGGGCCAGCTCCAGGGAGGCCTCGACGCCGATGGGCCGGAAGTCGGTGCGCACGTCCCCGCTCTGGATCCAGGCGCCGCGCCCGTCGGGGAGCCTCACCCCCAGCCACCGCGGACTGTCCAGGGCGCTGGGGGCCCGCTCCAGGCGCGCGCCGAAGGGCGCAGTGAGCACCGGCGCGTGCCGGGTGACGTCGGGCTCGCGGTACAGGTTCGCGCCCAGGACGTCCACCTCCACCATCGTCCCCGCGGGGTAGGCCTCGCCGGCCTTCAGGGCCCGCAGCGCCGAGGCGTCGGCCCAGCCGGGATAGTCGTCGTCCCCCTTGATGCGCACCCACCTGTCCTTGCGTTCCAGCTCCACCACCCGCGCGCCCAGGAGCGCCTGGGACACCACGTCCGCGTCATCCCCGGCCCCGGAGAAGACGTTCACCACGGGCCGGGTCACCACGAGGGCCTGGGGATCCCCCGCCCACGCGGGCAGGAGGATCAGGAGGGAAGCGATGAGGCCTCGGATGAAGGCAGGACGCATGTGGGACCTCGGGCTGGGATGAAAGGGCTGATGCAGCATGACACAAGGCTAGGGAATCTGCAGGGTGCCCGAGACCCTGCCCTCCGGGGACGAGGCCCCGGCCAGTTCCATCCAGCCCGCGGCCTCCCGGGCGATGGCGGCGATGACGGCCTCCCCCTCGCGGTCGTCGCGGAGGTGGGAGGCCATCACGGCGATGACGAAGGGGCGGCCCTTCACGAAGACGATGCCGACGTCGTTGCGCACGCCCTGGAGGGAGCCGGTCTTGTCCGCCACCGCGAGGCCGTCGGGGAGGAGCCGGGAGAGGTAGCTGTCCTTGGGGATCTCCAGGAGCTTCATGAGGCCGGTCCGGGAGGCCGGGGCAAGGGTGGGGCCGCCCTGGATCTCCAGGAGGAGCCGGGCCAGTTCGCGGGGGGTCGCCAGGTTCTCCCGGCCTTCGCGCGCGGCCTGGACGTCCATCATCTTCCGGCGCAGGCGCGTGCGGCGGAGGCCCAGGGTGTCCAGGGTCGCGTTCACGCGGTCCATGCCCACCCGGTCCATGAGGATGTTGGTGGCGCTGTTGTCGCTCACCACCACCGTGAACAGGGCCAGGTCGCCCAGGGTGAGCCGGGTGCCCGGAGCCAGGTGGCCCAGGATGGCGCTGTCCTCGGCCAGGTCCTTGGGGTCCAGCAGGTAGGGGTCGGCGAGGCGGGGTCCGGGCCGGTCACACTGGCGGTACAGTTCCAGCAGCAGGGCCAGCTTGATGGTGCTGGCCGCGGGGAAGACCTCGTCGCCCCGGAGGGAGAAGGCCTCGGAGCCGTCCAGGGCCTGGAGGTACACCCCCACCCGGCCCCGGGCGCCGTCCGCGATGCGGGTGATCTCCCGAGCCATGCGCTCCCGGGCCCAGGACGGGCTTTCCTGGGCACCAAGGCCGAGGCAGAGGGCGCACGCAAGCAGGGATCTGAACATTTCCACTCCCGGGGCAATTCCACTATGCTCAGCTTATGACCAGCCCCATGAGCCGTGGAATCCTTTCCTTCCCAGGATGGGCGAGGCGCACCCGCGTGGCGCTGGCGGCCCTGGCCGTCCTGGGTCTCGGGGCCCAGCCCCCCGGCCAGGGCACCCCCAACGTGCCCGTGGGGGCCCTCCGGGACCGTTCCGCGGAGTTCGCCGCGGCGGGCCAGGTGATCCTGGTGACCGCCCGGGGCTGGAACGCCTCCCAGGGCCGCATGCAGCGCTTCGAACGCACCGGGGGCGTCCTGGTCAAGGTCGGCGCGCCCATGCCGGTGTGGCTCGGAAGATCCGGCATGGCCTGGCGCAGCGACGACGGCGCACCCGTGGCCCCCGGGCCGGGCCCCGTCAAGCGCGAGGGCGACGGACGCTCCCCCGCGGGCGTCCTGACCTTCGGCGGCATGTGGGGCTACGCGGCCCAGGCCCCCGAAGGCGTCAAGCTGCCCTACCGGTCCTCCACCGAATGCGACCGCTGCGTGGACGACCCGGACCACGCCGACTACGGCCGCATCGTCAGCACCACCTCGGCCGCCCCCACCTGGCGCTCCGCGGAACGCATGCGCCTGGAGACCGACCACTACCGCTGGCTCGCGGTGATCCACTACAACGACCAGCGTCCGGTGCGGGGCGCCGGAAGCTGCATCTTTTTGCACGCGGCCCCGCCCCCCGGCGAAGCCACCTCGGGCTGCACGGCCCTGGCCCCCGAGGACCTCCTGACGGTCCTGAAGTGGCTGGACCCCGAGCGCGGCCCGCTGCTCGTGCAGCTCCCCGAGGAGCTGCTGGACGCCGCCCGCGCGGCCTGGCACCTTCCTTCCGTCCTCAACCCCTAAGCACCGGGAGTCCCCGTGTCCATGCGCCCCCTCAGCCTCGCGCTGCTCCTGATCGCCCCGGCCCTGCTCCAGGCCGCCGCCCCCACCCTTCACGAGGCCCTGGTGGCCGTCCGGGAGGACAAGGCCGGCGATCCCGCCGTCGCCCGGGCCCTCCAGGGCCTGGCGAAGGCCCACGGCACCCCCCTCTACGTGTACGACCAGGCCCACATCCGCGGCCAGGTGAAGGCCCTCAAGGCCGCCTTCGCGCCCAGGTTCCCCCGCCTGCGCCTGTTCTACGCCCTCAAGGCCAACACCAACCCGGCCATCGTCGGCCTGCTGCGCACCGAGGGCCTCGGGGCCGAGGTGGTGTCGCTGGGCGAGATCGAGGGGGCCCTGCGCTCGGGCCACACCGGCCCGGGGATCATGTTCACGTCCTCCTCCAAGAGCCCCGCGGAGCTGCGCCGCGCCATCGCCCTGGGCGCGGTGCTCAACGTGGACTCCATGGACGAACTGGGCCAGGTCCAGGCCGAGGCCACTCGCCAGAAGAAGGAAGCCCGCATCAGCTTCCGCGTCAACCCCGGCGTCGATCCCCACACCATCCACCAGATCAACACCGGCATCGCCGAATCCAAGTTCGGCCTGCACCTGCAGGACGGCATCGCCTTCCGGGCCTTTGAAAAGGCCAAGGCCATGCCCGGCATCCGCATCGAAGGGGTGCACTGCCACATCGGCTCCCAGATCACCGAGACCGAGGGCTACGCCCTCACCGCCCGCAAGATGATGGGCTTCGTCAAGGAGCTCAAGGACCGCCTGGGCCTGCGCCTGGCCTTCGTGGACCTGGGCGGCGGCCTGGGCATCCCCTACCGGGACGGCCAGGAGGTGATGTCCCCCGAGGACCTGGCCAAGGTGCTGGAGCCCATCTGGAAGGAGGGCGTGGCCGCCGCGGGCTACGAGCCCACCCTGTGGCTGGAGCCCGGGCGCTTCTTCGTGGGCGGGGCGGGGTTCCTCCTGGTGCGGGTGAACACGGTCAAGCAGACCCCGGTCAAGACCTTCGTGAACGTGGACGCCGGATTCAACACCCTCATGCGCCCCATCCTCTACCAGGCCTACCACCGCGTGCGCGTCCTGGGCAGGACCGCCGACCCGGTCACCGTGGACATCGCCGGGGACGTGTGCGAGACCGGCGACATCCTCGCCGAGGCCCGCACCCTGCCCCGGGCGTCGGCGGGCGACCTCCTGGCCATCCTGGACGCCGGCGCCTACGGCTTCTCCATGGCCAGCGAGTACAACTCCCGGCCCATGCCCGCCGAGGTGCTGGTGGACGGCGACACGGCCCGCGTCATCCGGCGCCGGGGGTCCTTCGGCGACGTCTTCCGGAACACCGCCCGATGAAGGTCCTCGCCCTTTGCGCCCTGGCGCTCGTGCTCGCGGGCTGCCACCACGCACCCCGCAACCCGCTGGCGCAGTGGTCGCCCTCGCCCAACTTCAACGCCCGCCGGCCCCAGATGATCATCATCCACCACACCGCCTGCACCACCTTCGACGAGGCGCTGCGGATCCTGAAGACCGAGAACTCCGGCGGCCCCGTGAGTTCCCACTACCTCATCGGCCGCGACGGGCGCATGGCCCAGCTGGTCTCCGACGACCACCGCGCCTGGCACGCCGGGGGCGGGGGTACCTGGGGCGCCTCCCGGGACATCAACTCCCTTTCCATCGGCATCGAGCTGGACAACAACGGCTTCGAGCCCTTCGCCCAGCCCCAGATCGACCAGCTGCTGGTGCTCCTGGACGACCTGGTGCGCCGCTACGACATCCCCCGGAGCCAGATCATCGCCCACGCCGACGTGGACCCCGTGCGCAAGCACGATCCCAACGCGTCCTTTCCCTGGAAGCTCCTGGCCGAGAAGGGCTTCGGCCTGTGGCCCGACGCCGAGCTCCCCGAGCCTCCGGCGGGCTTCGACCCCTGGGCCGCCCTGCGGATCCTGGGCTACTCCCTGAAGGACCCCAAGGCCACCCTGGGGGCCTTCCACCTCCACTACCGCGCCACCGAGGCCGGGGAGCTGGACGCCCTGGACCGGCGGATCCTCTTCAACCTGCAGTCAAGGCAGCTTGGGACCGCGGGTCTTGCGCATGAGGATCTCGGACTGTCCGGCCACAAGGTAGTCCGTTAGCTCCCCCACCTCCCGGTAGCCCAGGCGGTCGTAGAACCGCCGGGCGCCGTGGTTGAAGGCGGAGACGCAGAGGAAGACGTTGGGGTACTCCCGGAAGATCCGCTCCTCCGCGAAGGCGATGAGCGCGGCCCCCAGCCCCCGGTTCCGGAACGCCGGGGCCACGCAGATGGTCTGGACGTAGCCCACGAAGGCGCCCTGGAGGTTGAGCATCAGGAACCCGGCGAGCCTTTCGCCGGCCAGCGCCACGTAGCGCTCCCGGCTGGGGTCCTCCACCTGGGCCTGCAGGGCGGTGCGGCCCAGGCCCAGGGTGCGCCAGGGATCGGAATGGGCGAGCATGTCCGCGCAGGCCGAGGCCTCGTCGCCGGCCAGGAGCGGGCGGATCACGGGGGCCTCCATCACGGGTAGAGGAGGAACGGCGCGCGCCGCTTCAGAAAGGCGGCCCGGGCCTCCTCCCAGCCCCGCACGGCCTCGCGGAAGGGCCTGCCCTTGGCCAGCCCGGCGAGGGTGGCGTCGTCCCGCAGCAGGCTGTTGAACTTCTCCAGGTCGAAGGCGTCGCCGTAGAGGCGGCGGAGGGTGTGGGCCACCGCCAGCCCCAGTTCCACGGGCCGCAGTTCGTCCCGGTCCGTGAGGAGGATGCGGACGCCGCCGCAGTCCTGGTCCTTGAAGACGCTGGCCGCGGGGCGGAACCGCTCGGGCACGAAGCGCACCCCGGGCAGACCCAGGCGGTTGAGCTCGTGGGCCAGGACGCCGTCGTCCACGTAGGGGGCGCCCAGCACCTGGAAGGGCGTCGGCGTCCCGCGGCCGACGCTCACGGCCGATTCCAGGAGGCCCACGCCGGGGTAGAGCGCCGCGGCGTCCAGATTGCGCATGTTGGGAGAGGGGTCCGTCCAGGGCAGGCCCGTGGCGTCGAACCACAGGCCGCGCCGCCAGCCCTCGGCCCGGATCACCTCGACCTTGGCGCCGGGCTTGAGTTCCGCCCGGAACATCAGCGCCAGCTCGCCCACGGTCATGCCGTGGCGGATGGGCACGGGATGGCAGGCGGTGAACCCGGGCTGGGAGGGCACCACCGGGCCTTCCACCAGGTCGCCCCGCACCGGGTTGACCCGGTCCAGCACGATCAGCCGCACCCCGGCGTCCGCGGCGGCCTCGAGGCAGCCCTTCAGGGTGGCGATGTAGGTGTAGAACCGGCAGCCGATGTCCTGCACGTCGAAGACCAGCGCGTCCAGGCTCGCCAGGTCCCCGGGCGCCGGGGCGCGCTTGCCGTCCCGGTAGAGGCTGACGACGGGAAGGCCCGTGCGGGCGTCCACGGAATCCGGGATGCCCTCCTGGTCCAGTTGGCCGCGGATGCCGTGCTCGGGGCTGAACAGGCGCTCCAGGCGCACCCCCGGCGCGCCCTTGAGGACGTCGGCGGTGGCCCGGCGCCGGTTGTCGATGCCCGTGGCGTTGGTGACCAGGCCGATGCGCAGGCCCTTCAGGGCGGCGAAGCCCGTGCGCTCCAGCACGTCGATCCCGTTGAGCACGGTGGGCACCTCGCCCTTCTCCCGGGGGAAGAGGGTGCCTTCGGCGCGCCGGGTGATGCCCGCGGCGCGGGCCGCCAGCGTGCCCACCTCGTGGTACAGCTCGCGGGTCACGCCCTTGCCGTCCGGGTGCAGGCGCGTGGTGAGCAGCACGAAGAAGGTGTGCGAGGCCGGATCCACCCACAGGGCCGTGCCCGTCCAGCCCGTGTGCCCGTAGGAGCCCAGCCCGAAGAGGTCGCCCCGGGGCTTGCTGTAGGAGGAGTCCAGGTCCCAGCCCAGGCCCCGGCGCTCGAACACCGTGGCCGGCGTCTGGACGCTGCGCATCATCGCCAGGGTTCCGGGCCTGAGGACGGGCCCGCCGTCGAGGAGGAAGCGCGCGTACTTCGCCAGGTCGGAAGCGGTGGAGAAGAGCCCGGCGTGGCCGGCCACGCCGCCCATGCGCCGCGCGGTGGGGTCGTGCACCACGCCCCTCAGCATGACGCCGTGCTCGTCGCGCTCGGTGGGGGCCACGTTGGCGGCGTCCGGGTGGAAGGTCGAATGGGTCATGCCCAGGGGCCCGAAGACCTCCCGGGCCGCGAAGGCGTCCAGTCCCTGCCCCGACACGCGGCGGACGATCTCGCCCAGGAGGATGAAGTTCACGTCGCTGTAACGGAACTCCAGGCCCGGAGGCGGATCCGGAGTGCAGGCGCAGGCGCGGCGGATGCCTTCTCCGTAGCCGCTCCAGGGATCCGTGAGCGCCACGTCGGGGATCAGCCCGGAGGTGTGGGTGAGCAGGTGGCGCACGGTCACATCCGGCGCGGCGAATTCGGGGAGGTAGTGGCGCACCGCCGCGTCCAGGCTCACCTTGCCGCGCTCCACCAGCACCATGACGCTGGGAAGCGTGGCCACCACCTTGGTCAGCGAGGCCACGTCGAAGACGGTCCCCTCGGTCATGGGCTCCACCGAGGGCCACAGGGCCCGGTCGCCCTGCGCCCAGTGCGCGCCCCTCGAGCCGGTGCCCACCCACAGCACCGCCCCGGGGGTCACGTGGCGCGCGATGGCTCCGTCCAGGGCGGCCCTGAGCTCCGCGAGCCCCTTGGGGTCGAACGCCTGCGCGTTCAGCACGAATGCGGAAAGCACGATGAGCATGATTCGCATGCCCCAGCCTAACCGAAGTGCCCCGCCGCCGCCCCCGGAACATGGGCCCCGGGGACGTCGATTCGCCTTGGAAAAAGCCGCATCCGCACTACCCGGTCTTCCTGGCCGTGCCGGCGCGGGAAAGCCCCGGATCCGTCAGGCCTTGGCCGCTTCCATCTCCGCCGCCCTGGGGAACAGGATGTGGCTCTCCAGGTAGATGTGCAGGTGCAGGTCCTCCTCCAGGTTCTGCAGGCCCATGTAAAGCGACCGGTAGCTGCCGCATGCGTCCTCGGGGAGCTCGAACTCGTTGGTGAGCTCGCGGATCTCCCGCAGCAGGTCGCCGGCGGCCTCGTGCTCGCTCTGCATGACGCTGATGGGGCCGCGCACGCTGCCGAAGCAGGAGTCGCAGGCCGGGGCGCCGGCCTCCATGCCCCGGATGAAGGGGAACAGGATCCGCTCCTCCTTCTCCAGATGGGGCATGAGGTCGTCGTAGAGCGCCGTGAAGAGCCGGGCCACCTGCACCAGCTCCGGATGGTTGGCGCCGTGGACCCGGGCCACCTTCTCCATGAGGGGGGCCACGCGGTTCAGCTCATCCCGGGTGAAGACATGGTGCGTCGACTCGATGTGGGCGATGAGGTCGGTCATGCTGCCGGCGGCCAGGACCTTGGGGTCCAGGGGCTGGGCGACGGGGGCCTCCAGGCTCTCCAGGGCCGGCAGGATCTCCGAAACCTGGCGCCCGGCGTGGGTGCACGCCTCGGCGAGGCTGCGATGGCCGCCGCAGCAGTAGTCGATGTTGTGGCGCTCGAAGAGGCGCATGGTCGCGGGGTGTTCGAGGACGATGTCGCCGATGCGGGTCTGGCTGGTGATGGTGCTGGACATTGGGGTCCCTCCGTCCATGAATATCCGACCAGAACAGTCAACTTGCCTTGACGGAGATCAAGGGTCAGAAAAGGGGGCGGGGCGCCCCCTCGGCCACGGGCTTGACCAGGGACCCGGCCCGCACCCCCAGGAGCCGCAGGCGGCGGTCGAAGGTCACGCGGCGCAGGCAGTCCCGGGCGGCGTCCCGCAGGCCGTCGGCGGACGCCACGGCCCAGATCAGCGTCACGTCCCGGGACTGGATGGAGAAGTCGTCGAAGCGCAGCTTGACGCCCACGGTCCGGGCGGCGAGGCCCTTGCGCTCCAGGTCCTGGGCCAGGCGCCCGCAGAGGTCCAGGAGGATGGCCGTGAGCCGCTCCCGGTCCTCCCGGGGGTGCAGGTCCCGCTCGAAGGTGGTCTCCCGGCTCATGGACTTGGCTTCCCGCACGATGGTGAGGGCCCGGCCGTCGCGGCCGTGGGCGGCCTCGTGGAGCCAGGCGCCGTAGCTCTGCCCGAACCGCATCAGGAGCTGCGCGGGATCCGCCGCCGCCAGGTCCCCGATGGTGCAGATGCCCATGGCCTCGAGCTTTTCGAAGGCCTTGGGGCCGATGCCGTTGACCGCCGAGGCCGGCAGCGGCCAGATGCGGGCGGGGATGTCCTCCAGGCCCAGGATGGTGATGCCGTCGGGCTTCTGCAGCTCCGATGCGATCTTGGAAAGGAGCTTGTTGGGCGTGATCCCCACCGAGCACGTGAGGCCCGTGGCGGCCTTCACGGCCTCCTTCAGGCGCCGGGCCAGGTCCTCGGAGGACCCCGCCACCCCGGTGAGGTCGATGAAGATCTCGTCGATGCCCCGGTCCTCGATGAGCGGCGCGATTTCCGCCACGGCGGCCTTGAAGGCGCGGGACACGCGGGAATAGGTCTCGTAGTCCCCCGGCAGCAGGATGGCGTCCGGGGCCAGGGCGGCGGCCTTCATGAGGCCCATGCCCGAGCGGACCCCGAAGGCCCGGGCCGGATAGGTGCAGGTGGTGACCACGCCCCGCCCCCGGTAGTCCCGCAGGCGCTGGAACCCCTGCTCCCCCGGGCGCCGGCGCCCGCCGATGACCACGGGCAGGCCCTTGAGTTCCGGAAACCTGAGGAGCTCCACCGAGGCGAAGTACGCATCCATGTCCAGGTGCGCGATTCGCCGGGGAGCGCCGGAATCCATGGTTTCTGTGGGCTGCATAGGGTCCGCCCCGGAGGGTATGACGAAATTATAGCGAACCGCCCAGGATGAGCCAAGGGTTGAACCCCCGCAGTCTTCGCCGCATCTTGGACCTTGGCTTCAACCCCGGCCGGACCGCGGGGGTCCAAACAGACGAAAGGAGCGGACCATGGCCACTTCCAGCAGGTTCCCCACCATCCTCCGTTTCGCGGCCCTTTCCCTCATCGCCTGCTCGGCCTTCGCCAGCCAGCCCTGGTTCCGGGGCGGCGGTCATGCGGGCAGGAGCGGCGGCTCCCGCCCCGGCTACGGCGGCTATCGCCCCGGCTACGGCGGCTACCACCCCGGCAGCGGCGGCTTCCGGGTCCACCCCGGCGGCTTCCACGCCGGCCCTGGCCTGCGCGTCTACGGCACCATGGGCGTCCTGCCCCGGGGCTACATGGCGTACCGCTGGGGCGGCTCCCCCTACTACATGCACGGCGGCCATTGGTACCGCCCCTGGCGGGGCGCCTACCTGGGCTGCTACCCCCCCGTGGGCCTCTACCTGGACCTCCTGCCCCTGGGCTTCGCCACGGCCATGTATGGCGGGGTGCGCTACTACACCTACGAGGACGTGTACTACACGGATTCCCCCACGGGCGGCTACGTGGTGGCCGAGCCCCCCGAACGGGAGGAGGCCCGCCGGCCCGAGCCCGAGCAGGACGCTCTCCTGGTGAGCCCGCGGGAGGGCCAGAGCGCGGAGAAGATGAAGGCCGACCGGGCCGACGCCCAGCGCCACGCCCGCAGGGTCAGCGGCTACGACCCGGCCTACAGCGATCCCTCCGATCCGGGGACGCCCCGGGCCCGCCGGGCCTACCAGAAGGCCCTGCGGTCGTACCTCGAGGAGCGCGGCTACACGGTGGATTGAGTCCGGGCGGGAACCTGGGCTACCATGGCTCATCCCTCGCAAGATGAGGCCTGGAGGCCGCCATGCTCCGCTCCATCCCCCTCGCCCTGGCCCTCGCCGTGGCGCTGCCCGCCCAGGAGGCGCCTGAAGCCCGCATCAAGCGCCTGGAGGCCCAGGTGGAAAACCTGTCCTGGGAGCTGGACCAGGTGCGCAAGTCCGCCGACGACGCCCTCTTCTGGCTGCGCCTCTCGGACGTGGCCGAGGTGGACAAGGTCATCCTCACGGGCCCGCCCAACCCCAAGGGCCAGGAGACCTACGGCATCCGCAACGATCGCCACCCCCTGCGGATCTACGCGTACACCTTCGTCCCCAAGAACCTGGACAAGACCCGCAAGCACCCCGCCATCCTCCTCAGCCACGGTGGCGTCCACGCCGACTTCGGCACCTACCACGCCCACCTGGTGCGGGAAATGGTGGCCCGCGGCTACATCGTCGTGGCCCCCGAGTACCGGGGCTCCACGGGCTACGGAAAGGGCCTGCACGACGCCATCGACTACGGCGGCCTGGAGAACGACGACGCAGTGGCCTGCCGCGACTGGGCCGTGGAGGAGCTGCCCGTGGACCCCCGGCGCGTGGCCCTGGTGGGCTGGAGCCACGGAGGCATGATCAGCCTCATGGCCGGCTTCGACCATCCCGAGAAGTTCGCCTGCATCTACGCCGGCGTGCCCGTGAGCGACCTGCTGGCCCGCGTGGCCTACGCCGGCGAGGAGTACCGCGACGACCGGACGGTGCGGACCATGTTCGGCAAGGCCCCCACCGAGGACGTGGCGCTCCTGCGCCGGCGCAGCCCCATCTGGAACGTGCAGAAGCTCAAGCTCCCCCTCATGGTCACCAGCACCACCAACGACCGGGACGTGAACGTGGTGGAGGTGGAACAACTCATCACCCACCTCAAGGCCGCCGGCAAGACCTTCGAATGGAAGATCGAGCAGGACGCCCCGGGGGGCCACGGCTGGGACCGCATCGACACCAGCTACGCACGGAAGGCGCGAAAGGCGATGTACGACTTCCTGGCCAAGCACCTGGGGCGGTAGGCTACCCTTTCGACGTTCGTCCGGTGCGCGAGAACCGGGTGGAGCACTCGGGACACTGCCAGTCACCCCAGAAGAATTCACGAAACGTCCTGGGCAGGCGGAATGTGGGGATGGGGAATTGGCACGTTGGACAATGCCGGTCCTTACGGACTTTTTCCGCCAGGATGGCCAGGAATCCGACGAAGATCCCGATGGCCGCCTTGCGGAGGGTCAGATCCATTTCCATCTCCCGCATCGCGAAAGCCCAGGTCCTCCCGGGAATTTCTTCCCGGTACCACCACGTACGGAATGGGGGTGGAAAGTTCCCATTCCGCAGCCGTCCTTCCCAAGCGGTGACATCCAACGGCAGGGAGACCGCATGCGCCCGGAAGTCCCCACTGGGCAAAAGACGAAAGAAAAGCCCCTAGGTGTTGAACCTGGGGGCTTTCTACTGGAGGCGCCGATCGGAATCGAACCGATGAATGGCAGATTTGCAGTCTGCGGCCTTACCACTTGGCTACGGCGCCAGAACCCCCATGCTACCACAGTCTGGCCGGATCGCCCCCCCCAAAGTCGGCCTGGGCCCGCGGTGCGGGGGCGGGCTGGAAACGGGGGGCGGGGGCGGCCGGCGGGCCGTATATTTGGGGGGCATCCCCCCGTCCGAATGGAGGTCCGATGGTCATCCTGGACGCGTGCAGCCTCTGCGGAGGCATGGGCTTTCTCCGGATCTACGCCGGGGAAGGTCAGGGCTCGGCCCGATGCCCGGCCTGCCGCGGAACGGGCCTGGTGGAACCCTGGCGCCAGTCGGCCGGGCCGGGGCAGGAGGCTTGGCGGTGCGGCGGCTCCCGCCGGCGGGACGATTCCGAAATCAGGCTTGTGCTGCGGGTGCGCGCCGAACGGGAATTCCAGAGGACGAACCCCTAGCCCAGATCAACGAACCACCTTTATCCCCTGCATCCCTTTCATCCAGACCATCCCTGTTTCAGCAGGGCCAGCGCCGGGATGGGTCGGGGCATGCGGATGACCGACGCAACGTCCCACCTCATCGCCGGCCCTGCCGGAACGAGGATGAATCCGATGAACAGGATGAATGGGATGAGAAAGTGCCCGGCGTCAATTACATTTC
>MTLE01004663.1_pt1 | contig 16759 bp, 14 predicted proteins | sample 1982461 | NCBI WGS metagenome assembly MTLE01 (sample SAMN05712605, study PRJNA340218) | biofilm metagenome | isolation source: sample SPL anode biofilm adapted to -200 mV | place: USA | collected 2012-02-03
AACGTCACGGATTCAGGTATTCTCCATTTTATTAATGTATTCCGGCGATTCGTTTGCGTGCATCTTTATTTCATTTTTGATCTCCATGATCTCTTTCTCAAGGGCTTTTGCCTCATCCAGGCAATTACCGGCTGTCATCGCACAGGCAATCCGTTGTTGGTGTGTCATGGCAAAAACTGGAACTGCAACAGACATCAGGAACGCCGACATTACTACCAAAGCAATTGTTTTCATAATTTACTCCTCTTGGTATTTGATGTTTCAGGATTGTTAACTCCATGAAATATAATTACTAACTCCACTCGCCAATCAACTTGTTGGTACCAGTAAATCCTGATCATACTTGTAGAGCGTCACCAGATTGTTAAGCCGTGTCTGGATCGCTTCTACAAACAGCGGAAGAATAACGCTAATCAGGTTTAGTTTTATATGTCGTGACCTCAAAATCCCAATCCACATCTTCATGTTCGGTAGCGGTTACAGCCGGCCCCGGGGTCATTGTTATGGTTTCATCCCTGAATTCACTCAAGATTTCGGTTTTAAACCATGTATAAAAATCTGCCCGGACAAACACAGCTTCCAATGTTTCCTGGTAATTCCTGTCATCACCGGAAGAACCCGGAATGACAAAACCGAATTGGCCGAGCGCCTCCTGAGGATTGTCAAATAACTTTTTTCTGAACTCCATGTCCCCCCTGGCTTTATTCTTGATTTCAGCCACAACATCATCTCGGATGAACCTTTTTTTGTCGCTCATAATTTACCTCTCTTGGTTTTTGATGTAGCAGGGCTGATATATCCCCAAAAATGTAAATTACTCACTTCCCCCACCAAGCACCTTGTAGAGTGTCACCAGGTTGCCGAGCCGTGCGAGGTTGATACTGATCAGTCCCTGTTGGGCACTGTAGAACGCGCGCTCCATGATCAGCACGTCCAGGTAGCTGCTGATGCCCCCCCTGTAGCGGGCCTGGGAGAGGCGGTAGCTTTCCGAGGTGGCCTGGACGAGGGACTGCTGCGCCTCTGTCTGTTTCGTGACGGTTCCGTTTTGGGCCAGGGCGTCGGCCACCTCGCGGAAGGCGCTCTGGATCGCCTTTTCATACTGGGCCAGGAAGATGTCTCGGTCCCGTTCGGCAACGGTAAGTCCGGCCTTGTTTCTGCCGTAGTCGAAGATCGGAAGGGTGAACTGGGGTGCAAAGCCCCAGGCAAAGGAGCCGGACGAAAACAGTCCGGTCAGCTGGTCGCTGGAAGTACCGATACTGGTGTTAAGGGTGATACGCGGGAAGAAGGCGGCCCGGGCGGCGCCAATGTTGGCGTTGGCAGCTTTGAGCATCAGCTCGGCCTGCATGACATCCGGGCGGCGCTGGAGTACCTCGGACGGCACAGCGGCAGTCAGTTCCCGTATGGTTCCAACTGCGCTGAAGCCTCCGGGCATGAGTTCCGTCGGTACCTGTGCGCCCACAACCAGTGTCAGCAGGTTTTCGTCCTGGGCCACCTGGCTGGTGTAGCGGGCCACGTCCACGCGGGCCGAATCCACGCTGGTCTGGGCCTGGCGCAGGTCCAGTTCCGACGAGGCGCCGGCTGTAAAACGGTTCTGAATCAACTGGTAGGATGCCTGCTGGCTTTCAAGCGTGTCCTTTGCCAGTTTCAACCGTTCCCGGTCTGCGGCAAGTGCCAGATAGTTGTAAGCCACCTCGGCCACCAGGCTGATATGGATGCTGCGTCGCGCCTCTCCGGTTGCTAGGTACTGCTCCAGGGCTTGGTCCTTCAGGCTCTGGATACGGCCGAAAAAATCCACTTCATAGGTGCTCAGGCCCAGGCTCAAGCTGTAATTCCTTGCAATCATGGATTGTCCGAAGGGGGAAACATCCGCAGGAAGGCGCTGGACAGCGCCGCTGCCAGTTGCATTAACCGTCGGCAGGAGATCGGCGCGCTGGATCCGGTAGTGGGCACGCGACTTTTCCACATTCAGAGCCGCCACGCGCAGATCGCGATTATTCGCCAGGGCCAGGGCTATCAGTTTCCGCAGCTGAGGATTGATATAAAACTCATTCCACTTCAGGTCGTAGGCAGCTGACGGCCCCCCCGTCTGTGTGTCCGTGGTCTTGTAAGCCGGGCCTGACGGCCAAGCGTTGGGAACCGGCGCCTCCGGCCGGACATAGTCCGGCGCCATGGTGCAACCGGCCAGACAGGTGATAGCAATGCTTGCGGTTACAATTCTGCGGATCATGTCAGTGCTTCTCCTTCAGTGGCTGCATGGGGATTCTTTACCTTGAACCAGATTGCGTAGAGGGCCGGCAGGAAGAGCAGCGTCAGAATCGTTCCGACCCCGACTCCGCCGATCAGGACATAGGCCATCGATCCCCAGAAGCTGGAAAAGGTCAGCGGGATAAAGGCAAGCATGGCAGCCACTGCGGTCAGGACTACCGGGCGCGCACGGCGTACGGTGGATTCGACGATGGCATCGTAATCACTTAATCCCGCTTCCCGATCGTGGCGGATCTGGTCGACCAGAATCAGCGTGTTGCGCATGATGATACCCGCCAGTCCTATCAGTCCCAGAATGGCGTTGAATCCGAACGGCTGATGAAAGGTGAGCATGGTAGGTACAGCCCCGACCAGGCCAAGAGGGGCGGTGGCAAGCACCATGAACATGGTGGCGAATGACCGTACCTGAAGCATGATGAAAATCAGCATCAGAAGAATCATTGGCGGGAACAGCAGACCCAGCGCCGTATCGGCTTTCTTGCTCTCTTCCACGGAACCACCCGTTTCTATGCGATATCCTGCGGGAAGAGCCGCTTTCAGTTTTTCGAGTTTGGGGAGAATTTGGGCCGTTACATCCGGAGGCTGGACCCCATCGACCACATCCCCCTGTACGGCGATATACGGCTCGCGGTTGTAGCGTTTCAGCAGGGGATCTTCCATCCGGGATTCAAGGTGTGCCATCTGTGATAGCGGGATCGAGCGCCCGTCTCTGGTTGTCAAGGAGACATTGGCGATGTTTTCCAGACTGTGGCGCTCGGAACCGGGAGCGCGAACCACCACGTCGACCGAACGGATGCCGTCGCGCATCTGCGTGGTGGGAGCGCCATTCAGAATCGCCTGTAATTGCAGCCCGGATTCCTGCGGTGTGAGGCCAAGGAGGCGCAGACGGTCCTGATCGAGAACCAGGCGCTGGCTTGGGGTCCGTTCCCCCCAATCCAGGTGCAGATCACGCACGTTCTGATTTTCAGCCATGATTGCCTGGACATCACGCGCAATTCTGCGAAGCTCATCCACGTCCGGTCCCATGACGCGGAAGAGCACCGGGAATGTGACCGGGGGACCGAAAACGAATTGCTTCACCCGCACGCGTGCTTCAGGGAATGCGCCCTGCGCAATCACCTGGCGAAGTTTTTTCTTGAGGCTATCGCGTGCCGCATGGCCTTCGGTCATGACTACAATTTGGGCAAAGGCCGGGTTGGGTAATTCGGGATTCAACGGCAGGATGAAGCGTGGCATGCCGTGTCCGATATAGCTGGTGACGTCTTTAGCCTGTGGTTCGGCCAGAATCGTCTTTTCGATGTTTTTGACCGATCTATCGGTGGCGGCAAAAGCAGTCCCAGGGGGAAGGTTGACGTCAACAATCAATTCGGGGCGGTCCGAGTTGGGGAAAAACTGCTTCTCCACCGATCCCATGCCAACCACGGCCAACATAAAAAGAGCAATCGTAACACCGGCTGCGATCCATTTATGATCGACGACCCTCCGCACGATGCCGCGAAATCGCTGGTAGTTCGGTGTTGCATAAATGGCATCATGTCCTCCGGGAACCGGTTTGATGTCAGGCAGGAGCTTGACGCCCAGGTAGGGGGTGAAGAGAACCGCAACAAACCACGAGGTGATCAATGCGAAGGCCACGACCCAGAATATGTTGCCCGCGTATTCACCTGCCGTCGATTTGGCAAAACCGACCGGCAGAAAGCCGGCGATGGTGACCAGCGTGCCGAAAAGCATGGGGCTGGCCGTGGATGTCCAGGCAAAAGTGGCTGCCTGGATCCGATCCAATCCCTCTTCCATTTTGACCACCATCATCTCGATGGCGATGATCGCGTCATCCACCAAGAGCCCCAGGGAAATAATCAGCGCCCCCAGGGTGATGCGGTCGAAATCCCTTCCGGTAAGCAGCATGATGACGAACACGGCGGCAAGGGTCAGCGGCACGGCGGCGGCCACGACGATCCCGACGCGGAACCCCAGCGTTGCCAGACTCACCACGATGACAACGGCAAGCGCAGCCATGAATTTGATCATGAATTCGTTAATCGCCTCGGTAATGACATGGGACTGATCCGATACTTTGGACAGAACAATACCGACGGGTAATTCTTTGTGAATCGCCGTTTCTTCAGCTTTCAACAGTTTGCCCAATGTCAGGCCGTTGAAGCCTTTTTTCATCACCAGGGCCAGGATGATCGAAGGTTCTCCCTGGTGACGTATCTGTTTTGTCGCCGGATCTTCGTAACCGCGGGTGACCTCGGCCACATCACCGATCTTCAGCAGTTTCCCGCCGCTTGCCACGGGAATTGCCTTGACCGCTTCTACTCCATTAATGGCTCCGTCAAGGCGTAGATAGACCCGCGGTCCGGCCGTATCCACAAACCCCGAAGGGGTCATGTCGTTCTGGGTTTCCAGGGCGTGAAACAGATCGGTCGCTTTTACGCCGAGGGTTGCCAAACGTTTGTAGGAAATTTCCACATAGATTTTGGGATTCTGCTCGCCGAGAATGGTGACCTTCTCCACGCCGTTTACCCGGGAAAAGCGCTGACGAAGCGCTTCCGCCTCCAGCACGAGCTGGTGCTGGGGAAGCCCTTTTGCTTCCAGTGAATACATGGCGAAATACACATCGGAGAATTCGTCATTCAGAATCGGACCTATCACACCTTTGGGCAGATTAATCTTTTCATCCCCCAGCTTTTTTCGTGTCTGGTAGAATTCATTCGGCACATCTTTGGGAGGCGTGGAGTCTTTCAGCTGGAGCTTCATCAGGATCATTCCGGGGTATGCGGAGGTTTCCACCCGGTCGTAAAATTCAAGTTCCTGAAGACGTTTTTCCAGCCGGTCGCCCACCTGTTCCTGCATTTCCTTTGCGGTGGCTCCCGGCCATATGGCTGTTACCGTCATGGTCTTAACGGTGAATTTAGGGTCTTCTGCCCGTCCCAGGTGCAGGAAGGCAAATCCCCCGGCCGCCATAACCACAATGATCAGAAACAGGGTGATGGCGCGTTCCCGGACCGCAAAAGCGGAAAGGTTGAAGCGGGTCATGATCTTTTCTCCTTCGCCGCCCCGGAAATGACGTTGACTCTTTCCCCTTCCTTCACAAGGTGAGCACCCAGCGCCAGAATCCGTTCTCCCGGCTTGATGCCTTTGCTCACCAGTGCGGTCTCGCTGCCGAGCTTCGCAACCTCGACCGGTCGCCGCGATAAGGTTGACCTGATGGGGTCTATGATCCAGACGCTTGTGCCGGCGCCGCCATCGTAGAGCGCACCGATGGGAATTTCGTACCGCTGCACTGCGCCATTGGCGCTATCTCCATACAGATGAACCGTCACGGTGGCGCCGAGAGGAGCGTTTTCCCCGGCGCCGCCAAGCCTGTAGCGCGCCTGGTAGGTTCGGGTGAGAGGGTCGGCCATTGCGGACAATTCGCGCAGCTTGGCCGGGAACGTCTGAGCTGGATCAGCATAAAGGGAGGCTGTGGCCATGGACTTTGCACTCTTCTCATTCCCCTCGGGAAGGTTGATTACCGCTTCGCGTGCACCGTCATGGGCGAGGCGAGCCACCACGTTACCCGGACCTACCACCTGGCCGACATCAGCAAGAGTTTCCATGACGATGCCATCCGCATCAGCCCTGAGAACGGCATATCCCGCCTGGTTTTCCAGTTGCCGTGAGTATGCGATGGCTGAATTGAGTTGCGCGGTTGTCGCGTCCGCCGCTGATTTGGCCTGTTCGTACTCCTGTACGGATACGGCTTTTATGGCAACCAGCCCACGTTGGCGGAGTTCATCGGAGAGTGCGCGTTTATTCTGGGCACGGGCAGCTTCCACCGCTGCCTGTGCGGAGTTGGCCGCAAGCCGAAGGTCGGACGGGTCAAGCCGCATCAAGGCTTGCCCGCGCTTGACGTGATCCCCGGCTTTAACAAGTCTTTCCAGGATTTTGCCCGGCACGCGAAAACCGAGATCGCTTTCCGTACGGGCATGAATCACACCGGTATATTCCACAACGCCGCCTTGCGCGGAAACAACCGTAAAAGCGCGGACCCTGCGGGGGGATGTCGCCTCTGCAGGCAGTTTTTTGGCTCTTCCCAGGACTACGCTACAGACGATGACCACCACTGCTCCCATGATGAGCGCTATACGATACCTGCGCGACATGCCGAAAAACTTCTGTAAATCAATTTTTTTCATATACAATCACCCCTTTGGCCAGTCTGCCTGTGATGAGAACCCATGAATTGTCTCGTGATATCATTCTATTTACCTCTAACGGCATTGCGCCTAGACCGGTCTATGTAATAAGGGCTAAAATGATAATCAAGCCTTACTTCTCTTCTCTCTGAGCAAGAAATCTGTTGAAATGCAAACAATTAAAGCCCCTTATGCAAAACATTTCCCGAACGCCTTGAACAATGTCAACGGCCCTTTGACGCGAATCCTCCTCAGGACGATCTGCTTAATCATCGAGGTTTCCTTGTGAAGCACGCGCAGCCAGGTCTTTGCATCGGCATGCACGCAAACGTCCGGGACGCCTGCATGTCCTTTTTCTGTTCTGATTGATTTGTCCTTGATGACGACCGTTGCTTCGACCTCCTCACTGCCGCTGAACGTGAAATGGTAGGTCGCGTTCAGCCCTTCGGACTGGTGACGCTGGAATGCGATGGGCATGGAGGAGAGAAAATAGGCCACGGACGAAGGTCTGATGCCGTTTCCCACGCGCTGTATCTTTTTGTGTGGGAATGCTCGCTGGACGTGACTCTCGGCGTCCGAACCTGGCAGGACATACACCGTTTCCGCCTTTTGTTGGAGCGGTTTGACCACGTCATCGACAAATGCCTTTCTGTCCTCCAGATATTGCGGGATCACCTCGTCCCCCGCCGGGCAGACTGCCATGCAATATACCGACTTGTAGCACGGTCCGAACGCCAGGCTCTGCCACATGGATACGGTTTCGGCATCGCTGGTTCTGGTCCGGTAATCCATGGAGCTTTTGCTGTCCGCGATATTTTCAACCCAGTCGGTGAAGCCGCCTATCAGCTCCCGATAGGTATGGGTGAGGCAGTTTACCGGATGAAAAAAACCGTCCGGCCCGATGGCGCCCGTGGGGCAGGCAGCCGCGCAGAGCTTGCAGTCAAGGCACGGGTTATAGTCCAGGGGGGTGTCGTATTCATCCACTTCGGCATCGATGAGCACGGTATTGAGCAGCACGAAACTCCCGAACACGGGATGAATGACATTGCGGTGGAGGCCCATCTTCCCGAGCCCGGCTGCAACGGCTATCGGTTTGTGCGATACCACGTGCATCGTGCCGTTGCCCCACTGGGCAGCTTCCATGGGAAACCCGGGCGCAGGGGTCGAGGCACGGATGCCTTTACGCTCCAAAGCCGTTGTCAGTGTGCGGGCGGCATGGATAAGCCGTTCTTCCGCCTGATGCAGTTCGAGGCTCGCAATGGAACGTGCGGGGCTGCGCAGGTTTTCCCTGTTAATCCGTCCAGCAAAACTGACAAGCGTCCTGGTCCAGGGGAATACCTTCAGAATGGCCGCTTTATGATCAGCCAGCGCCGGACGAGTAATCTCCACAAAACCCACGTCATCAGCTCCTGCCTCAAGGCACATCGTGCGCAGCTCCCGGGCGCTCAGCTTCAGCGGAGTCGAGTGAAGTGTCGCCGATACTTTTCTCTCGTGATAACGTTTTACCGTCGGGTGCTGATTCAGTTCCATTGCTTACGCTCCTTTTGCTGAGATCGGGTAACCATTTAGACCGGTCTATGTGTTACCATCCAAAAAAAAGTGACGACTTATCCTTCTTCTTTTTGAGCAAGAAACCTATCGAAGTACAAATAGATGAAATTCTTCAAAGGGTCGGACGATTTCTTAACCTTGGACCGGAGCAGTGCGCCCTGGAATGCTGAGATCAAATTCTCTGCGAGTATTTCAGGATCGAAATCTTCCGGGATGGTTTTCTCCTTCTGTGCTTGAAGAAGTAACCTGGACACAGTCTTCGCCCAGCCTTGCAGAGCTCGTTCAAGACGCTCCCGGACGCTCTCGTATTGATCGGACATTTCCAGGCTCAAATTGCCAATCAGACACCCCTTGGTGCAATCATAACCTTCAAATCTCGAAATTCTGGATTCAAAGCTTTTTTTCACGCGTTCCAGTGGAGGTAGAGACTCATCCGTGAATATGGTGTGGAAATGTTCACCAACTTCTGCAACATATTTGTCGATTATCGCCAGGCCGAATTCTTCCTTGCTGGGGAAAAAATTATAAAATGAACCCTTTGGCACATTTGCCTGCTTCAGGACTGCCTCGACGCCGGTAGCGCTGAATCCTTTGCTCAATATGATATCCAGTCCTGCCTGGACGATGTCGTCTTTGCTGTGAATTCTTTTCATGATTTACAAATTAGACCGGTCGTTCCAATATGTCAAGGTATTTTTTCCCTGGAGCTTACTTCTCTACGGCTGTCGGCAAATGACCGACAGCCGTATGCATTTAACCTATGATAGCGAAGTAGCCCAGGTGATTCATCACCATCAACCTCTGGAAGAATGAATCGCAGCGAAAGTTATTCGTCTCTTTCGTAATCAACCATACGCTGGGCAACCGACTTGATGCTGAGCAGGTCGCTGAAGTTAATGTTGTTGCCCAGATAGTTGCCGCCGTCGGTGCCGCAACCGAGAGTCAGTGAGGGCGGCAACTGATTGTAGATAAGGCCGATAGAACCGTGAACTGCCGGCTGGTTGAGCAGCAGCCTGTTGGCGGGGATTTCAGCGGCATACCTGTCCAGAACGGCTTCATCCTGGGCGTGAACAACGGAGGTATGACCGGCGCCGCCCCACAGCAGTTGGGATTTTGCTGCGGCGATGGCTTCGTCGGTGCTGTTGTAGGAGATGACGCCGAGAACCGGGGAGAGCTTCTCATGGCTGAACCAGTCCTCGGGACCGATGCAGGTCAGGGGTACCAGCAGCAGCTTGGCATCTGCGGGAATTTCGAAGCCGGCCAGCTTGGCGATGAACTGAGGGGACTTGCCGACAATGGCGGTTGCGGGTACACCACGCTCTTTGTCGAACATGACGGCTTCCAGCTTGGCTTTCTCGTCGTTGTTGACCAGGTAGGCGCCGCGCTCAACCAGCATCTTCACGCCCTGCTCGGCGATAGCCGGATCATCAAAGATAACGGACTGGTCGGATGAGCAGATGGTGCCGTTGTCAAAGGTCTTGGAGGCGATGACGTTGTTGATGGCAACGCTCAGCTTGGCGCTCTTGGAGATGAAGACCGGGGTGTTGCCTGCGCCGACGCCAATGGCGGGGTGACCGGAGCTGTAGGCCGACTTGACCATGGCGTTGCCACCAGTGGCCAGGATCAGTTTCACTCCGGGATGTTTGAACAGGGCATTGGTTCCCTCGAGGGAGGGCTCTTCGATCCACTGGATAACGTCGGCAGGCGCGCCGGCGCTAATGGCTGCGTCATACATGAGCTTGGCGGCATGGGCACTGCACTTCTGGGCGCGGGGGTGGAAGGCGAAGATGACGACATTGCGTGATTTCAGGGCGATCAGCGACTTGAACATGACCGTGGAGGTCGGGTTGGTCGTCGGAGTGGCGGCGGCCAGCACACCGAACGGCTCGGCGATATACTTGACTCCTTCTTCCTCTTTGATAACGCCGACGGATTTTTTGTCTTTGAAATACTCATAGACAACGTGGGCGCCCAGGTGGTTCTTGATGGCTTTGTGGTCGGCGCGGCCGATACCGGTTTCAGCAACCGCTTCTTCGCCGAGGATGACTTCGTTGGCGACGCTGGCGGCGTCCATGGCGGCGCAGATCTTGTCAACCTGCTCCTGAGAATATGTTTTGAAAATTGCTGCTGCTTTTTGAGCCTTGGCTACCAATTGGTCTATCTGCTGAGTTACATTTCCCATGACAATCTCCATTGCTTTCGGCAAATCGTTTGTGGTTGAATACCGATTACGTTGACTGACCATTGACTCTTTGCTCATAATTTAGATCAAATTTGCATTCAGTTTCACCTCCTTATATACGAAGTTACTGAATATCCTCTACTGGATATAAGATCTATTGATCTTTTAGCTTAGCCAACCACGCATTTAACACCTTCACCTTTCAGCCCAGGTCCAAAGCAGCCGTCACAATATATGCAGGTTGCTGGTTTTGTATCTCCTGCCTTCCAACGTTCAATCAAACCTGGTTCCCGGATAAGTGGGCGGCATATTGAGATATAATCAGCTACCTCGTTGTTTACCAGTTCTTCTGCAACTTCCAAAGAACGAACGCCACCTACCAACAAGAGAGGCACACCTATTATTTCTTTATAGCGAATAGCTGATTTTTTGTAGTAAACCTCTTTATCTTGTGAATCCAATGCTCCAACCCGGCAACTGGAGTACGTGCCCGATGCATATATTGTCCCGCCACTCATTTCTATGGCATCTACACCTTCTTTTTCGAGCATTGCACACACCTGAAGCATCTCGTCAGCGGTAAGACCCCCTTCAACAAAGTCCTCAGAATTGATTTTCACAAAAATGGGATATTCCTCGCCGACCTCTTTTCTTACTGCCCGGAATGCTTCAAGAAGCAAACGCGCACGATTCTTAACGCTTCCACCGTAGTTGTCCGTTCGTTTATTAAAGAACGGTGAGAGAAATTGACTCAGCAGGTAGCCGTGTGCCGAGTGCAACTGCACACCATCAAAGCCGGCTTTTTGGGCTCTGCCTGCTGCCTTCCCAAAAGCTTGGACAACTTCATCGATTTCCTGCAGTGACATTTCCCGACATCTTGGAAATTTGTCGGTGTCGTTCGCAGAAGGTCCCACTTCTTCATGTCCGGTCAATGCTGAAGGGGCATAGCACCCGCCATGGGCCAACTGAAGCATAACTTTCCCCCCGGTATCGTGAATCGCACCGGTCATTTTCGAAAGACCATCGATATATTCATCACTGCATACAGCCAATTGCCAGGGGGCTGCTCTTCCCTCCCTTTTCACAAATGCCATGCCGGTGATCACCAATCCTGTCCCGCCATGCACACGTTCAACCAGGTAATCGATGTTCTTTTGCGTGCAAAATCCCTCATTGTCGGCCCGACCATCCCATGTTGCCGAGTAAACGAACCTGTTGCTGAGTGACAAACTGCTGATCTGCGTCTTTTTAAATAAGTCTTTCATGGTCATGCCTCCTGTTCCTTTTGTAATTCCACAATCCCCCATGGTGATTTCTCACCATGATGGGTTGTGGATAGCGTGTTATATAAATAATTTGACTAGTCTACGTAATAATTGCTAAAAAAATGCCGGATCGGATTCTATATCTCGAGAAGACATCCTTTTCCCTGCTTTACAACTGCACCCTTCATGGTTGTGAGAAACCTGGATCTCAGGCTGTCACTCATGAGGGCCTTTTTTACCGGAGTGAGCCTCAGGAACCCACCGACAAAGGCGCGCATGAATTTTTCGTTTACGCTCTGAGGGTTGGCAAATATCTTTAAAGAATCAATTGCCTACTGCATGCAGTTGAACATCCCCATGCACCAGAAACAGTCACCACATGGGACTGTATTGGTATGGCAATCGTTGCTAAACTCTGAGGTATCGATGAGATTACACGGACTGACATTGCAATTAGTGCAGTAGGAAAATTCATATTTCAATACTTCTTTCCTGAACGATATGAATTCTGTGGTGTTCCATATATTTTCGATCCTGCTATGTTCAAGATTGCCAAAAGATTTTGCTTCTATGTGCTTATGAAGCTCTCGTTCCCTGTAGTAACAATCGTATTTGTGCCAGAGATAATAACATGGATGGATAGAGCCATCCCAGGCGACCATGGCAGAACCACCCTCAACAAAATCGCATTTGCGGTTAGCTGTTGGTAAGATTTCAGGGAGGCGCAGACTAAGGCCCGTACTCTCTGCTACAGCTTTTGCCTCACCAAAAATGCGTGTCATCTCCTCAAATAATGTTTCATCCCGTTCCAGAAGATTTTTTACCTGAAGAAATATGCCGCGTTGATTCGCCTCCAGCATCATGTGACGAACATGATCGAGAATTCGCTGTTCTTCCTTTGTCCTGAAATTCGTGAAAGAAAAGAGGATGTCGAAATACTTATCTATATCGATTCCTTCGCTATCCGCCATTCTCCTCCATGGTTCGTATAACGCGAGGGCATCGTTAGAATTGTATTCATAGGAAATTTTCGACACATATGACGAGTCATAGGGAAGTAGATGCGTTACTATGGCAAAGGTAGCACCACGGTCAGACGCCCATTTCAGCACATCAACAAGTTCATGCACGTTATCCCGTCTCAAAACTAACTCGATACCAATCTCGAATTCAGCTTTCCCGCAAAGATTCTTTGCGGAACCAAGAATAGATAAAGCTTGTTCAATGTCCGTTACCTGGCCACCTTCCCGAAGTGTTCGAAAAGTGTCACCAGATATGGAGTCCAGGGACAGGCAAATGCGATCAAGTCCTGCATTTATCAGCGAAATGGCCCGTGACTCTGTTAGAAGGGCGCCGTTGGACTGAAATCCGATCCAGCTTCCATGGGGCATTGAATTTTTGGCAATTCCGATGAATTCTTCCAATTGCGGATGAAGGAGAGGTTCACCGATACCGCTGAGGACCAGGCTTTCAAGATGGGGAAAGGCAGGAACCAATGCCATGAAGGTCTTCAGGGACATGTCTCCAGCCACTATCCCGCTGCCGCTTGACTGTTTTACACACGCCTGGCATTTGAAGTTGCAGCGAGTGGTGGTCTCTACGAAGAGTTTCGAAGGGTGTTTCAGAAATGCAGGCTGCGGTCCAGAGCAAGAGGATAAATTGTTCTCTTGGCAGATGTTGTTTGACAGCATTTGAAAGCTGACGTCATTTGTTGGTAAGCAACCTACTGACTCTTTCACGTAACGTTCCTCCTGACATTAAATCTTTTGAGAGTCTCGGTTATTCGTATCACCGATATCTATCAAATGGACCAGTCTACGTGATTACGGGTAAAAAAATAGATTGGTATCACGATTCATTTTTTTGAGTCAGAAACCTATTGAAGTACAAAAAAATGAAATTTTTCAATGGTTCAGATGATTTCTTGACCTTGGAGCGAAGCAGTGCTCCTTCGAATGATGAAACCAAATTCTCTGCGAGCATTTCAGGGTCTAAATCAGCGGAGATGGTTTTCTCCGCCTGTGCCTGAAGAAGAAGGCCGGATAAAGCCCTGATCCACTGTTGCAGAGACATGTCAAGATGTTGCCGGGCTCTCTCATATTGATCGGACATTTCCAGACTCAGGTTGCCAAGCAGACACCCCTTGCTGCAATCATTAGCTTCAAATCTCGCAATTAAAATCTCGAAGCTTTTTTTGATGCGCTCCAGCGGCGGTAAAGATTCATCACTGAAAATAGGGATTAAAACTTCAACCGTTTCTGCAAGGTATTTATCTATTACAGCCAAGCCGAATTCTTCTTTGCTGGAGAAAAAGTTATAAAATGAACCCTTAGGCACATTTGCCTGTTTCAAAATGGCCTCAACACCCGTAGCATTGAATCCCTTACTTAAAATGATTTCCAGCCCTGCCTGGACTATGTCGTCTTTGCTGTGAATTCGTTTCATGTTTATATAATTAGACCGGTCATTCCAAAGTGTCAAGACACTTTTTTCTTGGTGTTCAATGTTTTATCTTTTCAACACCTGGCCGCACTGGAGAGCTAAACATTCAAAGGCCATATCCAACCAGCCCATTCTTCTCTCAATCACGAAGTGTATAATGTCAACAAGCCAATAATAACAAGTGTTTATGTGAAATTATTGTTGACTGCAGGCTCGGTATGTGTTCTATTGATCATAACTTTCCGCCTTCGGGCTAACCCCGCCACTCGGGGTGTCGTTCCCGACTCGATTGGGTCAGGGATCTTACCAGCAACAACTTACGAGTACACTTGCGTCCAGATTCCCGACCTGAGTGCCGTCACGGCATCCGGGAATTGATGTGTGTCCCTTTATAGGTTTCTCCGCAACAGCATGCGACCTTCGGCGAACACCTTGTCGCATTGAGCGGATTTTACCTCCCCAGGGCAGCACGGACCATAACCTATCCGGTGTGTGCTTCTCACACCGGCATCACTTCTCACCAGAACCATTCTCCCGACTGACAACCTGACCAGGAATTCCCATCTGATCCACCTCCGTGATGATTTGGTGGAGATACGACGGTGAAATCTTCTTCCGCGTTGTCCTTGACAACTCCTTGGCGATATCGACAATAGTCAGCCCCGTCCCCTGAAGCTGTCTGATCTGCGGCAACAGGGACAGAATCAGGTCCTTCTTCGGACTCTTTTTGCGTGATGTGCTTCTCGCGGCTGATGCACGTGCTGCGGCGATCTCCTCGAGAGCATCCGACGCCTTCAGACGATCATTCCTCATTTGGGCGATAGCCCAGAGTAGCGACTGCTGCTCGATCTCCGGCGAATTCTTCGCCTCGGCATCCGACCTGGCCCGGAGCCGATTCAGGTGTTCCCTGCGTAGCCGCATGGCAAGTCGGAAAACTTCCATTCGCATGACCTCCGGCTGTCTCGAGAGCCAGGTAAAAGACTTCCGAACCATCTCATCAGACATCATAATTCCATCCTTTATTCATCCGCTATGGATGATCATTACTAGTGAGTATCGGCAGGCCGTGCAAGGCACTTGAATTCAGGTGTGGCGTGGCTTTATGGCACATTTTTTACGCCGTTTTGTCGGCAGACAAAACGGCGTAAAAACACCTTCAGTCCGTAATTCGCGCATCCTCCAGGTGTCCAATTTGCAACCCCGCCGGCGGGGTTGCCGGGCCGGTTGACCACCGGACCGTAGCTTTTTGCCGGAATTGCAACAGAGGTGAAGCCTTCCTCTTCCCCCAGGGATAAAAAGAGCTGGTTCTTAACCCAGTCATCCGCCACCCGTCGGGCCTACAAATTACGGGGAGAAAGGAAGTGATACAGATGCGTGGAAATTTCAAATCACAGGTTGCTCGATTGTTTCATGAAATCGACGGCACGGGCACATCCAAGTTCGCGGACAAGCAGCAGGTCCGCGAGGAACTCAAAAGCCAGGGGCAAGCCGCGACATCAAGCGCCGTTGGCGCACGGACTGTCGTCCACTCGAATAAGACCAACGAAGGTTACTTTGATCGCTGCGTCGAACTGGCGAAATGGGCGCGCGACTTTGATGGCACGAACGATGTGGAGAAGATAACGGCCAAGCATGTGTCGGAATTTTTGGCCGAGAAAATCGACGCCGGAGTCTCGCTCTCTCACTGGAACGGCTATTCGGCGGCGTTTTCCAAGCTGGAACAGGCCCAGGAGAAATTTGCACTCGCGGTGCGGGGCGTTGAAAGATGTTTCGGATACCGCGTCGTCACCGAGGCGCTCAGGCCGGAAGCCCATGCCGAACTGCACCGCTTCCGGGGCACGCGAAACTATGAGAATCCGTCCGCGTTGGTTTCTTCGATGCAATCGGAAACCGGGCGGTTGATTTCGGCGATCCAGCATGAGAGCGGCTTGCGCATAACTGCCGCTGCCCATGTGACCGCCGGGCAGTTGAGGGGACTGATAACGGACAAACACACAGGTGAAGTTCGGGGACAACTGCAGTACGTCTGCAAGGGCGGGGCGATCCTGGCCGCGACGGTTTCGCACTGGACATATGCCGCCCTGCAGAGCCATATCTTGAGCAATGGAGAATTGAAGATGGATCACAAGGCGTATCGCAATGAACTGCAGGCGGCCGCCGCGGCGACGAAGCAGGCATTCAACTCGACCCATGGGCTGCGCTGGAACTACGCCCAGGAACGGTTTTCCAACTTAAGGAGCCGCGGCGTCGGCTATGAAAAAGCCCTGGGGGTGGTTTCATCGGAGATGGGCCACCACCGGATATCGATTACGGAACATTACGTATTCGGGAAATAGCATGACGGAGGCGGCGCCGGACGTGAATCACCGGCGCTTGCGTCTGGAAAGCGATGATCGAGCCCCATTGGTCGCAGCAGTACCGCGTCCGATGGGGCTTTTTTGCGTTTTGGGCACATTCCCGACAGTGATGACATGACACTGGGGCAGCAAGCCAAGCGTATCGTAACGTACCGTATCGGCGTTATGATACGGACGTTATGATACGGTACGGTTGAATGAATTGTGTCTTTTAAAAAAACGGCCCGGCAGAGTGAATTTTTTCTGCCGGGCCGTTTTTTTTAGCATTTCACCCCCAAAAGCCGGACGCCACCTTGATCTTATAAATGAGGCAATTTTTTATCGTGTTCAGGTGGCTTTGTATTATCCACCGGTATTTTTAAAAAAATTGCAATAATACTGATAGAGGATGGCAAAATGATTCAAAATATGCCCGTGAATGAAAAAGAAGCAGCTAAAATTATTGGACTATCTGTACATTGGCTCCGCCGCAAAAGGTGGGAGGGAGGTGGACCTAAGGTCCTGTAAAAATATAAC
>MTLE01003068.1_pt1 | contig 16755 bp, 14 predicted proteins | sample 1982461 | NCBI WGS metagenome assembly MTLE01 (sample SAMN05712605, study PRJNA340218) | biofilm metagenome | isolation source: sample SPL anode biofilm adapted to -200 mV | place: USA | collected 2012-02-03
ATTCATCAGACGCGGCACCTGAGTTTATCGGCTGGCTGAACTATCAGGATGTACTGGCTGATCCCGAATTCTGGTCTTCGTTGAAAAACACGATCTGGATTGCTGTTATCACTGTGCCCGGTGCATTGCTGATGGGGTTGGGGCTGGCGTTGATGGCGAATTTACCCATCCGGCAACGAGGTCTGGTACGGGTTTCACTGTTATTACCCTGGGCATTACCGCTGTCATTTACCGGGCTGATCTCCGCGTGGTTTTTTAATTATGACCACGGGGTAATCAACGACATTCTGGTGCGCCTAGGGTTAGAACCTCAGCTTTGGCTGACGCAACCGACACAGGCAAAGATTGCCATCTGGCTAACCATTATCTGGAAAACTTCGTCTTTTATGGCGCTGATCCTGCTCGCTGGCCTGCAGATGATCCCTAAATCACTGTATGAGGCTGCAACGGTTGATGGTGCATCACGCTGGCAGCAGTTCTGGCATATCACTTTGCCGATGCTGGCTCCATCTATTGTGGTTGCCCTGATCTTCCGTACGATCACCGCGTTTCAGACTTTCGACGTACCATTCACCATGACACATGGCGGGCCGGGTTATGCAACCGAAACACTGGCCATGTATATCCACAAAATGACGATTGATTATCTTGATGTTGGCTACGGCTCTGCACTGGCTGTCGCCATGTTCCTGCTGTCGATGCTGGTTTCAGTGGTGTATCTGCGTTATATCGGCAGAGAGGCTTAACCCATGGCATTGCAAATTAAAGGTAAGAGTCTGACTTATATCGCCGTACTGGCCATGCTGATTAATGGTGTAACACCGTTATTGTTGATGCTGGCTACGTCGTTGAAATCGAATGTTGAGCTAGTGAATAAGCCGATTACTTACTGGCCGCAAACCCCAACACTGGAAAATTACCAGCAGGTGTTTGTGCAGCAGCCGTTGCTGACGTTTATCGTCAATAGTGTCTGGGTCGCGCTCTGCTCCACGTTACTGACACTGGTCGTGTCATCACTGGCGGCCTATGCACTGGCCCGGTTAAACCTTCGGGGAAAACGCATCATTATGGCGCTGATCATCGGCGCCTCGACTTTTCCGCTGGTAACACTGCTGGTACCGCTTTTCCAGACCATGCGTTCACTCGGTTTATTAAACACCTATTGGGCGCTGATTCTGCCTTATACCGTGCTCAACTTACCGGTTTGCACGCTGGTGCTGATCAGCTTTTTTCAATCGATACCAAAGAATCTTGAAAACGCCGCCATGGTTGATGGTTGCTCAAGGCTTGGCGCTCTCTGGCATGTGGTGTTACCCCTTGCCATGCCGGGTGTTGTGACCGCCGGCATTCTGGCATTCGTCAACGCATGGGATGAATTTCTGCTGGCGTTATCGCTTAACGCATCAATGCCGATGCGAACCTTGCCGGTCGGGATCGTGTTGTATCAGGGCGAATTTACCTTCCCGTGGCCAATTATTTCGGCCGCTCTGGTGATTGCCATGGTGCCGGTAGTGCTGGTCGTGGCGTGGTTTCAGGAACGGATTGTCGGTGGCTTAACTGCCGGAGGGGTGAAGGGATGAGCTCAGCACTAACTGCAGCGGAATTGATCCGGGGTTTACAGAGAGTTCAGGAAATTACATGGCTAGGGCTGAATGACAGCAAGCAGGCTGTCTGGCGACTGGATGACGGGCGGCAGCTCATCGTAACCGCGCATCATGGCGCACGTGATGAAACGGGTCATGCACGTTCACTATTCCGTATCCAACTGGGTGAAAACAAACAGGCGGATTATGGATTGATTCCTGATTTATCTGTAAACCAGCCTATTCATATTGTTGTTGCTGATCAACGGTGGCTGTTGCAAAGCGAAGATGCAGAACTGGAGTTTTCCAGCCAGCCTTTCCGCCTGACTTTACGTTATCGGGGAAAAACCATTTTATCGTCAATCCGTGATGAACATTTTCGTGGCTGGGCGCGGATCCCCCAATTAGCAACGGCAGAAAACCGGCAATTACTGTCGCTGGAATTAGATGCTGATGAACATGTCTATGGGTTGGGCGAAAAATTCAGTGCACTGAATCGTCGTGGACAGTTGATTGTCGGCCGCAATGAGGATGCACTTGGCGTTAATGCTGAGCGATCATACAAAAATATTCCGTTTGCCTGGAGTCCTAAAGGCTGGGGGATCCTGATACATACACCCGCGGTTGTCACACACGGGATTGGCTATGCGCCGTGGAGCCACCGGGCATATGTACTGGATATTGCTGATGAGCATTTGGATCTCTTTTTGTTTGCGGCGGAACAACCTGCTGAAATCATCGCTGATTATCATGCGGTTACCGGGAAACCCGCCAATGTACCACTCTGGAGTCTGGGCACCTGGATCAGCCGAGCCTATTACCGTACTCCTGAAGAAGCACTGGATATTGCCAAAGAGTGGCGACAGAAAAGGATCCCCGGCGATGTACTGACGCTGGATGGTCGTGCTTGCTGGGTGGTATCCACCCGGTTTTCATTTATCTGGGATCAAACCCGTTTTCCTGACCCCAAAGCGGCACTGGCTCGTTTGAAAGAGCATGGATTCAAAATTTGTGTCTGGGAATATCCGCTGGTTGCAGTCGATGGACCGCTATTTGCCGATTTTGCGGCTAACGGCTGGTTGTTAAAAGATAAAAGCGGGGCGGCCTATCAATATCATTGGGTGAATCCCGATGAAGCGGAAGAGTCACCATTTGGTGAGGTGCTCACGCCATTGCCCGTATCCGGCATTGTTGATCTCACTCATCCGGATGCCTACGCCTGGTGGCGGGATCAACATGCCGAACTATTTGAGCAGGGTGTTGATGTTATTAAGGCCGATTTCGGTGAGCAGGTTCCTGACGATGCAATTGCGTGGAATGGTGACACTGGAGCCCGGTTGCATAACGTTTATGCATTGCTTTATCACCGCTGTGTCTATGAAGCGACGCAAATAGCGAAAGCTGATGAAACGTTGATTTGGGCGAGAGATGGCTTTATTGGCAGTCAGCGCTATCCAATCCAGTGGGGCGGTGATCCACAAAGCGACTGGGGCGGTCTTGCAGCCAGTATCCGCGGCATGCTGGGTTATGGCTTGTCGGGTGTTCCTTATTACTCCAGTGATATTGGCGGATTTTATGGCGCCAAACAGCCGGATCCTGAGCTTTATCTACGCTGGCTGGCGCACGGTGTTTTTTCTTCCCATTGCCGTTTGCATGGGATTGGTCCGCGTGAACCCTGGGCATTTGATGAGGAGACATTAAAGCTGGCTAAGCATTGGTTGCGCTGGCGTTACCGCTTACTTCCTTATCTGCAGGGCGTGATTGATGAAGCGGTAGAAACTGGCTTACCGGTTGCACGGGCGATGGCGCTGGCATTTTCTGAAGATCCTGTGTCATGGCATTTTGAACATCAGTACATGTTTGGTTCAGCGCTGCTGGTTCGTCCGGTTATAAAGGCGGATGAAACCGTATCAATCTGGCTACCTGCGGGTTCACGTTGGTTCGATTTCTGGAGTCAGGATATTTACGACGGTGGTCAGCTCATTCAGGTCAAAACCAGACTGGATCGCATCCCTGTTTTCGGCCGGGAAGGGCATGTCTTGCCACTGGGGCCGGAAGTGGAATCAGTCGCTCAGATCAATCAGGTACAACTCGTTGATGAACTTTGGCTGTTCGGCAAAACCACGCAGGCTCCGCAGGTCATGAATAAGGTTGTTTCATTAACCGGACCAGGAATCCTGACTGTGTCGGGAAAGGCTGTGATCCGCTTGCGTTCATGGGGTGAAAGCTGGACACGGCAGGGCGCTGATTTATGTTTTGATGATTACGCAGGAAACAAATATGAGTAAACCGATTAATACGGCGCACTACCCAAGTTTGGAAGGCAAGGGCGTCATTATCACCGGCGGAGCAACAGGCATTGGCGCGGAGCTGGTGCGGGCGTTTTCCCGGCAAGGCGCTCGAGTTGGCTTCATTGATATTGACCAGTCATCTGCGCTGGCTCTGCTGGATGAGTTAAGCAGCATTCAGTCAAAGCTGGTGTTTCATCCGGCAGATGTGCGGGATCTTGATTTACTGAAGGTGGCGATCAGCAAGATCAGCGAGCAGCTTGGCAGCGTGCATACGCTTATCAATAACGCGGCCAATGATCAGCGGGTCGCGTTTGATGAAATCACCGAAGCGTATTGGGATGACAGTCAGGCTGTGAATCTGCGGCATCACATCTTCGCCAGCCAGCAGGTGTCCCGGCTGATGAAACCGCAGCAGCAAGGCGTAATCCTCAACCTTGGCTCAGTGAGCTGGCAGCGGGGGCGTTCCGGCTTTATCGGCTATTCCACCGCCAAGGCAGCTATTCATGGATTTACCCGTTGTTTATCACGGGAACTGGGACCAGCAAACATCCGCGTTAACTCAATCATGCCGGGCGCTATTCTCACGGAAAAACAGGCGAAATTATGGCGTTCACCGGCGGAAACAGCAGCTTTTCACCAATTACAGGCATTACCGATCGATTTGCTGGCTGAGGATGTGGCAGCGATGGCGCTGTTTCTTGCGGCAGACGATAGCCGCGGTATTACCGGGCAGAACTTCATAGTGGATGCCGGCTTAATTTAATGGAAGGAATAATCAAGTGGCAAAAATAGTGATTACCGAATTTATGGATGAGCAGGCTGTTGCAGAACTGCAACGTCTGTTTGATGTGGTTTACGATCCGGCTCTGGTTGATCACCCGGATGATCTTTTCCGGCACGCGATAGATGCTGACGTGGTCATTGTCCGTAACCGTACTCAGGTATCAGAATCGTTTATTGCAAAGTTGCCTGCTTTGCGAATTATCGGACGGTTAGGCGTAGGGCTGGATAATATTGATCTTAAGGCTGCAGCAGCCAGAGATATTCAGGTTATTCCCGCTACCGGTGCGAATGCATTAGCTGTAGCAGAATATGTTATCACCTCCGCGCTGATCTTATTACGCGGCACCTATTCTTCAACAAATGCTGTTATATCAGGCAATTGGCCGCGCAATGCACTTTCTTCCGGCCGCGAGATCAACAAAAAACAACTTGGCCTGGTCGGATTTGGTTCTATCGGTCAGCTGACTGCGAAACTGGCGCAAGCGCTCGGCCTTTCAGTCGTAGCCTATGATCCCTTTATCAATCAGGCAGCGTGTATCTGGGCTGAAACAGAGGTTGAACCTGTCTCTCTAGAAACGCTGCTGGCTGAATCTGACGTTATCAGTCTGCATGTTCCGCTGGTGAATGAAACTCGCCACCTAATCAATAAAAACACACTTTCTCTGATCAAACAGGATGCGGTGCTGATTAATACCTCCCGCGGCGGTATCGTCGATGAAGAAGCGTTGGCATCAGCATTAAAAAATCAGCAATTGGCCGGAGCAGCGTTAGATGTATTTGAGCATGAACCGTTGCCAGCCGGTAGTGTGCTGGCTGATGTACCTAATCTGCTGTTAACACCGCACATCGCCGGTGTGACCTACGAATCGAATCAGCGAGTCAGCAGTCTGATTGCTGAAAAAGTGATCGCGGTATTAACTTCGGATGCGAAATAATTATGTCAAAAATATCGTTGCAACAAGCACAACAACTGGCTGAACAGGCCCTGAGTCAGGCAGGCGCCAGTCAACCTGCTGCTTCTGTTACCGCAAAAGCGTTAGTTAAAGCGGAAGCGCAAGGATTGTCTTCGCACGGGCTGAGCCGCGTTCCACAATATGCCAGCCATCTAAAATCAGGGCGGGTCGCCGGACAGGCAGAACCCGTGTTAGTACGTGAAAAGGGTGGTGCGTTGCTGATTGATGCCAGAGAGGGCTTTGCGTTCCCGGCATTAGAATTGGCGACCGCGCTCATTAACTCGCGCATTGATCAGCATGCCATCATGTTTGCTGGGGTAACAAATAGTCATCACTTTGGCGTTGCAGCTGATCATTTGATCCCATTGGCAGAAGCCGGCTATGTGGCTTTTGCATTCGGGAATTCACCTGCAGGGATCCCCGCCTGGGGCGGTAAACGAGCTGCGTTTGGTACTAATCCGATAGCGGCGGTATTCCCGCGTAAAAACCAGGAGCCGTTGATTATCGATCTGAGTCTTTCCGAAGTTGCCCGGGGCAAGATCATGGTGGCAGCCAAAGAGGGCCGGGAAATTCCACTGGGCTGGGCACTGGATAAAGAGGGTAATCCGACCACTGATCCGAAAGCCGCACTGAGTGGCATGATGTGCCCGGCAGGTGGAGTGAAAGGTGCCATGCTGGCTTTGATTGTTGAATTGCTTTGCACCGCGTTAACGGGTGCAGCGTTGGGTTTTGAAGCAGATTCATTTTTTGTGGAAGAGGGAAACAGACCCCGGATTGGGCAGGCCATCCTGGCTATTGATCCCGGTGCTTTGGGGGGCTGGGACGTCTATACCGAACGAGTGGAAACATTACTGCATTTTATTTTGCAGGATGAAGGCGTTCGTTTGCCAGGTAGTCAGCGTTTACAAAAACAAAAATCAGCTTCAGAACAAGGCATTACTATCAACGATGCTTTATTGCAGCAATTACAGCAGTTGGCCGGCCAGCAGTTAGCAGGAGAATAATGTTATGAAACAGAATTCATGGTTCCGGCAAAACGCATTTATTAATGGAAAATGGGTTGAAAGCGTACATCAAGAGAGTTTTCCTGTGGTAAACCCAGCCACGAATGAAGTGATTGCTCAGGTCGCCTTGTTATCCGAAAGTGATGTATTAAGTGCTGTCGAATCCGCGCAGAGCGCACAGCGGTTATGGGCAAAAGCTTCTGTCCGTGAACGCTCTGTGGTTTTGCACAAGATCAATGAGTTATTGCTCATTCATCAGGATGCATTAGCCGAAATCTTAACGACAGAACAAGGCAAACCATTGGCAGAAGCTAAAGGCGAGGTGGCTTTTGCCGCATCCTTCTTTGACTGGTTCGCCGAAGAAGCACGGCGCGGTTATGGCGAAACCATACCGTCTTTCGGTAATGACAAACGGTTGTTCACCATCAAACAACCTGTTGGTGTTTGTGCCGCTATTACGCCGTGGAATTTTCCGATCGGAATGTTAGCCCGTAAAGTGGCGCCAGCGCTGGCTGCAGGATGCAGCATAATAGTTAAACCCGCAGAACAGACACCGCTTAGCGCGCTGGCTCTTGCTGCGATAGCTGAACAGGCAGGATTGCCCGCAGGTTTACTGAATGTGGTTACTACCGACTCGGCAGGAACAGCATCAATCGGTCATTTGCTAAGTTCGCATCCGGCTATCCGTTTGCTCAGCTTTACCGGTTCGACCCGGGTCGGAAAATTACTGATGCAACACTCTGCAGGAACCGTGAAAAAACTGGCACTGGAACTGGGCGGTAATGCGCCGTTTATTGTGTTCGACGATGCCGATCAGGCTGCAGCAGTATCAGGGTTAATCAATTCCAAATTCCGTAATGCTGGCCAGACCTGCGTTTCTGCCAACCGGATTTTTATTCAGAAATCTGTTTTCACTGAATTTAGCAGCAAGTTATTGGCGGAAACGCAGAAATTGGTTGTAGGAAATGGCGCTGATGCTTCGACGAGTATTGGTCCGCTGATTGATGACAGAGCGGTTAAAAAAGTACAAATGCTGATCGATGATGCACTGAATAAAGGTGCTGCGCTGGTGTATCAGGCGGCTATTTCAGAATCTGCCGGTTTCTACTATCCGCCTACGATTCTTACTGACATCACACCTGATATGAAAATTTACCATGAAGAGATTTTCAGTCCGGTTGCCACGCTTATTCCTTTTGCAGATGAAGACGAAGTTATTGCGCTGGCTAATGCCACAGATGCAGGTCTTGCGTCTTATTGCTATACCCGTGACTTGAATCGCTCCATCCGGGTGAGTGAAGCACTTGAATATGGCATGGTGGGTGTTAATACCGGACTGATATCCACTGCTGAAGCGCCGTTTGGTGGTATCAAGCAGTCTGGTCTTGGACGGGAAGGCGGAAAACAGGGGCTGGATGAATATCAGGAAATCAAATATATCTGCCTTGGCGGGCTTTAGCGTTATATCTACTATTCGCATATAGAATTGCGATTTATTTGTTTAGATAACTCTGTCATCAACGCTATTTTGTTCTGGAAGAAAACGTTCTTTGGTATAAGTGACCGAAGAATAAACAGAATTTGTTCGTCCTCAGGACACGTTGATGACAGGGGTAATCCATGAAATTTGCTAAGTCTGCTCTCTTATTCGGTGCATTACAGCTGGCTGTGGCTGCTGGTGCTTACGCACAATCAGATCTGGAAGCAATTAAAGCAGCCGGTGTCATCAAAATTGGCACTGAAGGCACCTATGCTCCATTTACCTATCATGATGCCAGCGGAAAATTAACCGGCTTTGATGTCGAAATCGCACAGGAAGTGGCAAATCGTCTGGGGGTGAAAGCCGAATTCATCGAATCCAAATGGGATGGCTTGATCGCCGGTGTTGATGCCAAGCGCTATGATGTGGCTGTAAATGAAATTACTATCACGCCAGAACGTCAGGCGAAATATGATTTTTCTGATCCTTACATTGCTTCAAAAGTGGCGCTGATTGTTCGCAGTGACAACGATACTATTCATACTTTTGCCGATCTGAAAGGTAAAAAGACGGCGCACGCGCTGAGCAGCAATTATGCAAAACTGGCTGAAAAATATGGCGCTGAACTGGTAGGCGCTGAAGGTTTCAGTCAGGAAATTGATCTCATTGCATCCCGTCGTGTGGATGCCACCATCAATGACAGCCTCTCATTCCTGGATTTCAAAAAGCATAAGCCTGATGCACCACTGAAAATCGCAGCAACAGAAGAAAACGCACAGTTACAGGGCATTCTGTTACGTAAAGGCAATCCGGATCTAGTTCAGGCCATCAATAAAGCACTGGCAGATGCGAAAGCGGATGGTACTTATCTGAAAATCTCGAATAAGTATTTCGGTACTGATGTATCTCACTAATTCTTTTGCAATAGATAAGGAGCTGTAACGTGCCCGCCTGGTTACAGTTGATGATTGATTCATTCTGGCCCCTGCTTTCAGCGGGGCTTGTTTTTACTGTGCCGCTGACTCTTATCACTTTCGTTAGTGGCATTATTCTTGGCTTTGTTATCGCACTGATCCGTTTATACGGGCCTAAACCGCTGATTGCGCTGGTTCGGTTTTATGTCTGGCTGATCCGCGGTACGCCATTATTGGTACAGTTATTTCTGATATTTTATGGTTTGCCGAGTGCAGGCATTGTACTGGATGCTTTCCCGGCTGCAGTAATTGGCTTTACCCTGAATGTGGGGGCTTATACCTCCGAAGTGATTAGGGCTACGCTGGCATCAGTACCCAAAGGTCAATGGGAGGCGGCCTATTCTATTGGTATGAACTGGATGCAGGCGATGCGTCGTATCGTTCTGCCACAGGCCGCCAGAATTGCAGTGCCACCACTGTCTAACAATTTTATTGCACTGGTGAAAGATACGTCTCTGGCAGCAGCGCTGACGGTGCCGGAACTGTTTCAGGCAGCACAACGTATTGCCTCCGTCACCTATGAGCCGTTGATTCTTTATACCGAAACTGCCTTGATCTATCTGTTATTCAGCTCAGCTCTTTCGTCACTGCAGGAAAAACTGGAGAACAGGCTGGCACGACACACTGGAACGGGGGAGGCACAATCATGATTCAGTTGTCTCAAATTGAGAAACGTTTTGGCAACCAGACAGTACTCCAAGGTATTGATCTGACCATTGACGAAGGCAGTGTAACAGCATTAATTGGCCCCTCCGGCAGTGGGAAAAGCACATTGTTACGTTGTGTGAATTTGCTGGAAATCCCCCAAGGCGGCCAATTAAGAATTGGTCAGGAACAGATCCAGTTCAGTGGCAAAAGTCACTATGGGCATCATGAAATCCAACGAATCCGTCAGCAGACTGGCATGGTTTTTCAGAGTTTCCAGCTTTTCCCTCATCTGACCGTAGTTGAGAATGTGATGGAAAGTTTGATTACGGTACAGCACTGGGATAAAGAACGAGCCAGAACGCGAGCGCTGGTGTTGCTGGAAAAAGTTGGCATGTCACATAAAGCAGATGTGTGGCCGAATACGCTGTCCGGTGGCCAGCAACAACGTGTGGCGATTGCCAGAGCATTAGCACCTTCACCGAAGGTATTGCTCTGTGATGAACCTACCTCTGCACTGGATCCTGAGTTGGCACTGGAAGTCGTTGCTGTATTACGAGATCTTGCAAAAGAAGGTGTGACAATGCTGATGGCAACACATGATCTACGGCTGGCTGCTAATCTGGCTGATCAGGTAATATTTCTAGAATCAGGTGCAATCATTGAACAAGGCAGTGCAAAAGAGATTTTTAGTCGTCCCAAATTACCACGTACAGCTGAGTTTATTTCGACTTTGACAAATACCTCTCTCAACTCGTGGGAGATTTGATAGCTTTATCTAATTAACAGATTTATATAGCAAATATAGTTACTTCTATTATTCCTGCAATGAATTGTAATTTTATTCATAGACCGGATTCATGGTCATTGATATCCCACATCTGAATCAGCAGGACGAATAAATATGAGCGATATAATCAGAAATACCGGATTTGGACAAAATGATTCAAATTGGGATTTACCTCAGGTTGTAGCAGAGTTGAAACATGTTCGCCTTTCAGCCAGGCATAACAACTCTAAATTATCAGAAAGCGGGAGTTATGAGCTTCCTGCAGCAGATGTACTAGTCAATATTGTAAAAGAAATAATCAGTGCATTGTTTCCCCGACGATTAGGTTCTCCATCACTAAGAGATGATAACGAGGATTTTTTTGTAAGCCATAAGCTATTTATTGCATTAAGCGCATTGCAGAGACAAGTATTAACCGAGTTGAATTATTTCTATTTAAAAAAGCATGGCTCGGTACAAGAAATCAAACAACGCCCTGAAGTTCGAACAGTAGAGATCGTTAATCATTTTTCAAAAAGTCTTCCAAAAATCAGACAGTTATTAGATCAGGATTTAATTGCTGGTTTGAAAGGAGATCCTGCAGCAAATTGCCTTGATGAAATTTTACTTTGCTATCCAGGAATGAGAGCGATGATATATCACCGATTGGCTCATGAGCTGTATAAGTCAGGGGTGCCTCTGATAGCGCGCATTATATCGGAAGTAGCGCATTCAGACACAGGCATTGATATCCATCCAGGAGCAACCATTGGTGGTGGTTTCTTTATCGATCACGGCACCGGCGTTGTGATCGGTGAAACGGCGATTATCGGTGAACGGGTCAGGTTATATCAGGCGGTGACGCTGGGCGCAAAACGATTCCCTGCAGGTGCCAATGGTGAGTTGACTAAAGGGTTGGCTCGTCATCCTATTGTTGAAGATGATGTCGTGATCTACGCCGGGGCAACAATTCTGGGCCGGATAACTATCGGGCAAGGTTCAACAATTGGTGGCAATGTCTGGCTGACACATTCGGTGCCGCCCAATAGTCATGTTACTCAGGCTGATTTTAATAATGATATTGTGAGTGGTGGGTTAGGGATCTGAGAACAAAGGCGTGGGTAGGCAATGTGGACCAAAATCCAGTGATCTCTGGTTACTGGATTTTGGTCTTATCATGAGAAATATCAGGTTCGTTTGATCGGAAGATTTTCTAATGGTTCACTCAAAACTAAAGCCAGTGCTGCCAGCCAGTTGAGTTTTGAAGAGTCGAAAAAATCCTTTTCTCTGGCTTCCGCATCAATAATGCCAATCACTTTTTTCTCACGGTTCATTATTGGTAAGCATACTTCACTATTGATAGCTGTATCGCAGGTGTAATAACTACCTTCTGCTTCTTACCAAGCTGATACATCATTCATCACGGCACCCTTGCCCGTTAAGCCCACGCGACTGTTATTGCTAATCTTGGCAAACGCAGTATTTAACGGGAATTCAGCCCGGCTTGGTATTCCTGTATATACAAGTTTTACCAACAGATCTGCATTTTCGCGATTACCTACTGAGTATATACCTAGCCAGTCTGCACCAATTTCTCTATTGGTTGCTTTCAGTAATGCAGATAAATCAGCCAATAACCTGCTTGCATCGTCTATATGGTGGGTGAACCAACTCGTGAGGTCATACGGCTCATCCTCCAACTCATCCATCAAAGAACAAGATCCATTGTCACCCAGTTTCGGAACTGGATAGCGAAATAGATCATCCTGCGGATCTGGCTTTTCTTCAGCCTGTTTTGATAACAAATGCTGAACTGCAATTCGCACAGCTTCAGGATCCAGTGGTAGTGTTTGTGTTTGCAGATATGCACTGATGGCTGATAAATCGATCATTTTATAATCCGATTGTGTTCATTAATAAAAATTTTCTCAATCTACACAAATAATTGTCGCGGACAAATTAAAATTTAAGGAAAGAAAATGCATTATTTGCATTAAATAAATCATGCCTGCCGATGATATCTGATTGGCACATATGTAAATGTTATTTATTTATTTTCAGACAAAGCATTAACTGAATACACTTTGATAAATCATAGTATTCACTATTTTCTTCTTTTGATTGTGAATTGTTCAGGATATACAAACATCATGATTGTTTTGCGCAATATTTATAAACAATTTCACCAAAGTAAAGACACCATTACTGCTGTGGATAATGTCAGCCTGACAGTAAATCAAGGACAAATCTACGGCATCATTGGCTACAGTGGTGCAGGGAAAAGTACCTTGATTCGCCTCCTTAATGGCCTTGAAAAACCTTCATCAGGCAGTGTGATAGTAGCAGGGCAAGATATTTCCGCAGCATCTGGTGAAGAATTACGGCAGGCCAGGTTGAAAATCAGCATGGTATTTCAGCATTTTAATTTACTCTGGTCGCGGACTGTCAGTGAAAATATTGCTTTTTCCATGCAAATTGCCGGTGTACCGAAAACAAATATTAAAAAGCGTGTCGCTGAATTAATTGAACTGGTCGGATTAAAAGGACGTGAAAATGCATATCCGTCACAACTCAGTGGCGGGCAAAAACAACGCGTTGGCATCGCCCGGGCGCTGGCTAATAATCCGGATGTTCTGCTTTGCGATGAGGCGACCTCTGCACTTGATCCTCAAACCACTGATCAAATTCTGGATCTGCTGCAGGATATTAATCAGCGCTTCAATCTGACTATTGTCCTTATTACCCACGAGATGCATGTAGTGCGGAAAATCTGCGACCAGGTTGCGGTGATGGAAAATGGAAAAATTGTAGAGGAAGGAAACGTTTTATCTGTTTTTACTCATCCGCAACAGGAGATCACCCGTCAGTTTGTTCGCCAACTGAGTCACGAAGAGGGCAATGAAAGTTTTGATTCAGAATTGATCCGGAATCTCAGCGGTTCTGTCATCAGGCTCAGTTTTGGTGGGCAGGATACGCATCAGCCAATCATTGGGAAATTGACGCTGAAATACGGTCTGCCTTTTAGCATCCTTCACGGAAAGATAATACAAACTGTGCATGGTGCATTTGGTCAACTCTGGCTGCATGTTGTTGCTTCATCAGAACAACTGGACAGCATCCTCACTGATTTATTCCGGTATGGCGTCGATAGCGAGGTAATAAAACGTGGCTGAGTCATTCTTTCCACATCTGAAATGGACACAGTTGCTGGCGGCATTGCAGGAAACGCTCTACATGACACTATTGTCCGGCATCGCCACTTTTGCTTTGGGTCTTATGCTGGGACTTGCATTGTTTTTAACTGCCAGTGGCGGGATGTTTCATAACCGGCCGGTGTATAGAGCAATCTCACTATTTGTGAACGTGTTTCGATCTATCCCATTCATCATCCTGATTGTGCTGCTCATTCCGTTCACTAAAACGCTCGTGGGGTCAATTCTGGGTGCTAATGCAGCATTACCCGCTTTGATCGTCGGCGCGTCACCGTTCTACGCTCGACTGGTGGAAATTGCATTGCGCGAAGTTGATAAGGGGGCCATTGAGGCTAGTCGCGCTATGGGTGCACGGTTAAGAACTTTAATTTTCAGAGTGTTACTGCCTGAGTCATCACCTGCTTTGGTATCAGGTATTACGGTCACACTGATTGCTTTGGTAAGTTACAGCGCTATGGCTGGTGTGATCGGTGCAGGTGGGCTCGGTAATCTTGCGTATCTGGAGGGATTCCAGCGAAACCACAACGATGTCACATTCGTGGCAACGGGCACCATACTGATCATCGTTTTCATTATTCAGGTTCTGGGCGACTTAATGACCTCAGTTTTAGATAAACGTTAACAAAAAAGTGAAACTAACAGAGAGAGTAATAATATGAAAAAAATCTTAACAATGATTGTAGCAGCAACTCTGAGTTATAACGCTTGGGCTGACACACTGACTGTAGGTGCTTCTAATGTTCCACATGCCGAGATTCTGGAGCAGGCAAAACCGATTCTGGCTAAACAGGGTATTGAGCTCAATATTCGCCCATTCCAAGATTACATTTTGCCAAACACAGCATTAGCTAGTCGTGATATTGATGCAAATTACTTCCAGCATATCCCGTATTTAAATTCTGTGCTTAAAGACCATGCTGATGACAAATCCTATGATTTTGTCAGTGCAGGTGCGATTCATATTGAACCGATCGGCATTTACTCTAAGAAGTATAAATCACTGAAGGATCTGCCAGAAGGCGGCAAAGTAATTTTGCGTGATGCTGTGGCGGAAGAAGGCCGGATCCTGTTTATCTTTCAGGAAGAGGGTGTGATTAAACTGAAGCCTGGTGTTGATAAAATTTCAGCCCGTATTAGCGATATCACTGAAAATCCTAAACACTTAGAGTTTCTGCCAAGTGTAGAAGGGTCATTATTGCCGCAGGTATATGCAAATAATGAAGGTGATGCAGTAGTAATCAATGCAAACTATGCAATTGATGCCGGGTTGGATCCAGTTAAAGATCCGATTGCTGTGGAAAGTGCTGATAATAATCCATATGCAAATATCGTTACCGTCCATCGTGGTGATGAAAATAAAAAGGATATCGTTGCTTTGGTGAATGTTCTTCATTCAAAAGAAATTCAAGATTGGATCCGCACTAAATATAAAGGTGCTGTTATTCCAGTTAATAACTAAAATTTTGATGTGATATATAACATATCCGATAAGTATTAAATAAGCTCCCGGGATCTAACCGGGAGTTTTTGCAGATCATTATGTAATCTGAAAGCATGGTAGCAGTAACTTCTTTTTTATCTGATAAATCCTATGTTTTTATCTCGTGATTATATGCTTTATAGTGAATTGTAATATAAGAATTGGCATATAAGAATGAATGTCCTGTCATGTATAGTTCCGGTGTGGTCATTTGAATAAGCGGGTCATATATATGTCGATTAAATTTAAAGTTGAACACATCGCGTTATTAACAGCATTATTAGCAGGTTCATCAGCGTTTGCCAGCGAACCGGCCACGTTGAAACTAGGCTTATCAGCAGAAGTTACTACGCTGGATCCTCACTTCATTAATACCGCACCCAATGTTAGTTTTTCGCATCATATCTTTGAAACGTTGCTGGATAACGATGCAGCAGGTAGATTGCATCCGCGCCTGGCTGAATCAGTAAAACCCCTGAATGATACGACCTGGGAAGTCAAATTACGCAAAGACGTGAAATTCCATGATGGCTCACCACTGACCGCTGAAGATGTTGTGTATTCGCTGGATAGGCCGGCAACTCTGGTGAATAGCCCGGGCCCTTTTACCAGCTATACCAAGCAAATCACCGGCAAAGAAATCATTGATCCCTATACCATTCATCTGAAAACGGCCTCTGCTTATGGCGCACTGCCGCTTGATTTAAGCACCATTTATATTGTTTCCAAAAAAGCTGCAGAAAAGGCGACTACGGAAGATTTTAACTCCGGTAAAGCCGCTATCGGAACAGGTCCGTTCAAGCTGGTTTCTTTCAAGCGAGGAGAGAATATTGAACTGGCGAGAAATGATCAGTATTGGGGAGATAAACCGGAATGGAAGAAGGTAGAGTTAAAACTTCTTCCTTCTTCTGCTGCACGACTAAATGCACTGCTCGCACATGATGTGGATGCGATCGAAAATATTCCGCCAACTGACCTGCAAAAACTGAAACAGAATCCTGATCTATCAATTATTCAGCATGCTACTTTCCGCACCATCTTTTGGCATCTGGATCAATTTAACGATAAATCACCGGATATTACCGATAATAACGGTCAGCCATTAGATAAAAATCCGCTCAAAGATATTCGTGTCCGTAAGGCAATTTCAAAAGCGATTAACCGTACCGCTATTACCGAACGAGTTCTTGAAGGCTTGGGCGTACCTGCATCTAATATTAATTCCCCTGGTATTTTAGGTTATAACAGCGATATTCCGGTTGAAAAATATGATCCGGCGGAAGCTAAAAAATTACTGGCTGAAGCCGGATATCCGGATGGTTTTTCTCTGACCATTCATGGCCCGAATAATCGTTATATTAACGATCAGCAAATTGTTGAAACTACGGCTCAGTATCTGAATAAAATCGGTATCCGCACCAAAGTCGAAACACAACCACTGACGGTTTATTTACCGAAAGCCAAAGCCAGTGAATACAGTGTCTCATTACTGGGTTGGGGATCTTTTGCTACTGACTTTACTCTCAGAACCATTGTCGGAACACAAGATGCCAATACCGGCTGGGGCACATGGAACTGGGG
>MTLE01005662.1_pt1 | contig 16746 bp, 20 predicted proteins | sample 1982461 | NCBI WGS metagenome assembly MTLE01 (sample SAMN05712605, study PRJNA340218) | biofilm metagenome | isolation source: sample SPL anode biofilm adapted to -200 mV | place: USA | collected 2012-02-03
GCTCCTGAAGAAAAAGAAAGAGGTATTACAATCGCTATTTACCACGCTGAGTATGAAACCGAAAGCAGACACTATGCACACGTAGATTGCCCAGGCCACGCTGATTATATCAAGAATATGATCACCGGTGCTGCTCAGATGGACGGAGCAATTCTTGTCGTATCAGCAGCTGACGGCCCTATGCCTCAGACCCGCGAACATATTCTGCTTGCGCGTCAGGTCAATGTCCCTTATATCGTAGTATTCCTTAATAAATGTGATATGGTTGATGACACCGAGCTTATCGACCTTGTAGAAATGGAAGTAAGAGAACTTCTTTCAACTTACAACTTCCCTGGAGATGACCTTCCTGTTATCAGAGGTTCAGCTCTTAAGGTAGTTGAAGAGGATCCAGACCCGAAGTGGGATGAATCGATTCTCGAGCTTACAAATGCTGTTGACACTTATATTCCTTTGCCTGAAAGACCGGTTGACAAACCTTTCCTTATGCCTGTTGAAGATGTCTTCACAATTACAGGCCGTGGAACAGTAGCTACAGGCAGAGTTGAAAGAGGAATCATAAAAGTCGGCGAAGAGGTCGAACTTGTAGGATTTATCGAGAAGCCCAGAAAACTCGTTTGCACTGGCGTCGAAATGTTCCGCAAACTTCTTGACGAAGGCCGTGCAGGCGACAATGTAGGTATTCTTCTCCGTGGTATAGACAGAAAAGATATCGAAAGAGGTCAGGTTCTCGCAAAACCGGGTTCAATTAAATCTGCTACAAAATTTAAAGCAGAGGTTTATGTCCTTTCAAAAGAAGAAGGCGGACGTCATACTCCATTCTTCAACGGTTACAGACCGCAGTTCTATTTCAGAACAACCGATATCACTGGTTCAATCAAGCTTCCTGAGGGAATGGAAATGATTATGCCTGGTGACAATGTAACAATAGAAGTTGAACTTATCACTCCGATGGCTCTTGAAGAGAATCTCAGATTTGCTATCCGTGAAGGCGGCAGAACTGTAGGAGCCGGTGTTGTGGTTCAGGTTTTGAACTAGTCTGCTCATTATAATATGAGATAGTGAGGGTTTTTAAAAATGGCCAAAAAAGAAAATCGTATAACAATTATTCTGGCCTGCGGCGATTGCAAAAGAAAAAATTATGCCACCAGAAAGAACAAACAGAAAACAACTGATAGACTTGCTCTTAGCAAGCACTGTCCTTTCTGCAGAAAGCATACTGAGCATAAAGAATCTAAGTAAGCGTATAATGAATTTGCACGTCAGAAACTTTTCCGGAAGGTTGAAAAGTTATTATGAAACTTAATGAGATTAAAGAGAGCGTAACTAGATTTTTTAAATCCGTGTCAACGGAATTTAAGAAGATAACCTGGCCTACGCCTCCGCAAGCTAAAGCTTATACTGTAGTGGTTCTTTTTACCCTTCTACTTGTAACAGCTTATCTAACCGGTGTTCGTTACATTGTGGAGAAGCTGTTTAAGTGGCTCAACCTTTAATTTAAGGTTCAGTTTTCTAAATAGCAGAAGAAGCAGGAGAAGAGGTAATTTTATGGCAAACAGAAAAGAGCTTGAAATTCAGCCTGCCCAAGTAATTGACAATAGTGAGTTGTCTCCGGAAATTGCTCCGGCGGTTTCCGGAGAACTTGCTGATATGGAAATTGAGGAAGAGCAGGAAAAAGATCCTGAACGCAAATGGTATGTGATCCATACTTATTCAGGATATGAAAATAAGGTAAGAGCTAATCTTCTCAGAAGAATAGAATCAATGAAAATGAAAGACAAGATTTTTCAGATTCTTGTTCCTACTGAAGAAGAAATAGAATTCAAGGACGGGAAACGAAAAACCGTTCAGAAGAAGATATATCCGGGATATGTTCTTGTTGAAATGATTATGAGGGATGATTCTTGGTATGTTGTAAGGAATACATCCGGAGTAACAGGATTTGTTGGTCCAGGAGTTAAGCCGATTCCGCTTCCTGAAGAGGAAGTCAAGGTTATACTCCGTCATATGGGTCTTGAGGCTCCAATAAGGGTTAATCTGGATATAGAGATTGGACAGGGCGTCCGTATAACACATGGACCTTTCCAGGATTTCCATGGCATCGTTGAAGAAGTCAATTCGGAAAGAGAAAAGGTTGTTGTGCTTATAACGATTTTTGGTAGAGAAACGCCTGTTGAACTTGAGTTCAGTCAGGTTGAGAAGTTGTAATGAGGTGAAACCAGTATGGCAAAGAAAATTAAAGCTATTGTAAAACTTCAGTGCCCGGCAGGCAAAGCGAACCCTGCACCGCCAGTAGGACCAGCGTTAGGTCAGCATGGCGTAAATATAATGGAGTTTGTAAAGCAATATAACGCCCGGACGGCGGATCAGATAGGGATGACTATTCCTGCTGAAATAACAATTTATGAGGACAGAAGTTTTACTTTTGTGACAAAGACTCCCCCCGCTTCGGCTCTTTTGCTTAAAGCAGCCGGTGTGGAAAAGGGATCTGGTACACCCAATACTTCAAAAGTTGCTAAAGTTACCCGTAAGCAAGTTGAAGATATAGCTAAAATAAAAATGGCTGATTTGAATGCAGTTGATGTCGATGGTGCCATAAATATTATTGAAGGCACAGCAAGAAGTATGGGTATAACTGTAGAAGCTTAGCTGTTTTGATAAATGCCGTTATAACGGTTATATTAAGTGGGAGGAAATAATTTCCGAGGACCACAAGGAGGAAAGATGTCCGAAAAATCAAAAAGAGTAAAAAATATTTACAGCAGTTATGAAAAGTTGAATTTGTATCCGCTTGATCAGGCTATTGATATAGTTTTGTCAAATGCTACAGCAAAATTCAATGAAACGATCGAGCTCCATGTAAAGCTTGGAATTGACCCTAGAAAAAGTGATCAGAATGTCAGAGGAACAGTTGTGCTTCCACATGGCACTGGAAAAACACCCAGAGTGATAGTTTTTGCCAAGGCTGACAGAGAGAAAGAGGCCCAGGAAGCAGGAGCTGATGCTGTAGGCGCAGAAGAACTTGTCGATAAAGTTAAAGGCGGATGGTCGGAATTTGATATCTGTGTAGCGACTCCTGATATGATGGGACTTTTGGGTAAGGAACTGGGTAGAGTTCTCGGTCCTAAAATGCCTAACCCTAAAGCGGGAACTGTTACAAAAGATGTCGGCAAGACTATCCAGGAGTTAAAATCCGGTAAAGTTCAATACCGCGCTGACAAGCAAGGTATTCTTCATTCATCTGTCGGCAAAAAGGATTTTGGTAAAGAAAAGATTGCCCAGAACCTTGCTGTTTTACTTGATGCTGTAATCAGAGCTAAACCGGCAACAGCTAAAGGCACCTATCTTAGAAGTGTTATCCTGACCTCTACTATGGGCACCGGCGTTAGGGTTGACGGACAAAATGCCGCAGCATATGCGCAGGGAAAAATTCAATAATTTTGTTTTAAAAAAATGGAGCCGGGAAAGCCCGGCTCCGAATAAAAAGGGGTTGTAGCTCAGTTGGGAGAGCACCTGCTCGGCATGCAGGGGGTCGCCGGTTCAAGTCCGACCAGCTCCATAAAATAAAGCACCGCAATTTTCAAAATTGCGGTGCTTTTTTAAAATTGGTTAAATTTCGCTTATGCTGTGTCAGGCGGCTTGTGTTCGTGGCGTGCAGTCAATCTGCGCTTATACTCCTTGCAGTTGTGCCTAAGTGTAAATTTTCCGCGTATTCGACCTGTCAAAGGTTACGGTTTGTCTCTTTACTAAAAGGATGGTGTCATTTTTTTTATATTGTGAAGAGTGTCACTGCTGAAATTCTCTCCTTCTGCTGATTTAAAGATTGTTTCAACAAGATGGGACCAGTCATTGTTTAACTCGCATGTGAGGTCCAGTGAATCCGTTTCAAGAATCAGCTTGCGGTAAGGATATTGCTCTATCCATTTGTCATATCCGTCTTGTAATAGCTGCATATAGCTGCGATCAATGTTTTTTTCCATGGGTCTTGCCCGCATAGCAATTCTATACATAAGCTTATCGAGGTTTGCCTGAAGGCAGATCATTAAATCGGGCGGAGGCAGCATATCTGTAAGAATTTTAAAATGCGGAAGATATGTCCGTTCGAAATCTTCCCTGTCCATATATCCCATATTGCATAGAATTTCAGCAAAGATAACATCTTCATATATGGATCTGTCGGCAACAGTATCTTTCCCTGAACGCACGGAATGTAAATGCTTTTCAAAACGGTCTCTCAGAAAAAAGACTTGAGTTCTGAACGCATATTTGTGAGGTTCGCTGTAAAGTCCTTCCAGATAGGGATGATCGGCAACGGTTTCAAAAAAAGGATTAAAACCCATTATCTGGGCTAAAATTCTTGTGACGGTTGATTTCCCGACACCTATGGGTCCGCTGACTGTAATAAACATGAGCTGCCTTATAGTTGTTTAACGAAAATTAACTTAATTAATAAATTCAGATTAGTAAACTTTGGTTATATGCAATTCGTCAAGCCAGAAAGTGCCGTTTTGAGGGGCAGGACTTGGTGGAACGCTGAATTCAAGATAATTTGCAATTGAATTAAACATGCTTCGTGAGTTTCCTATAGATTTGCGCTCTTCTTTTGGAGCGAAATCCAAAGGTTCAAAACTAAATGTCTGCCATTGTGTTGTTACATTAAGGGGAACTTCAAGAACCCTGTCCTGATTATATTTATCTTTGATTTTGACAATCATTTGGCAATCATGGTCTGCTTTAAGGGCAAATGTCATCTGAATAAATCCTTCAAGTGAAAAGGCCGTTGTTTTTACTCCAACATTTTGTATTGTGCTTTGCTGATATTCAACCTGAAGCGCCCCTCTTGTATCCATAACGTTGTTTTTATTAAAGGTCGTTTGTTGATATACTCTGTCTTTGTCGGTAGGTGAGATAAAAACTATGGGAGAATCAAAGTGCTGGTTTATAACTGTTGACTGGAAGATAGAACCTGGGAAAATACCACCATTGACGGTCATATATAAAAGGGAAAGTGTAAGAATAATTACGAAAGCAGTAAAAACTTGATTGATTATACTTTCTAAAAAGCCATGCATACGCCCGGACTCCTTTGATAAAATACTTCTTTACCTGATTGTATACATTTCTCTTTTTTGATTTAAATTCCTCTACTATTTCAAAATACAAAGGTTAAATTGGTTTTTTATAGAATTCACTTTTTCACTAAAATCGACGATAGATTAGAGATAAAAATGCTTACCGTTAATAATTTGACTAAGTCCTTCGGATCACGAGTTCTTCTTGATAATATCTCTGTAAGAATTCTGCCTGGAGAAAAGATCGCTTTTATAGGTGCTAACGGAACGGGGAAAACAACTTTTTTAAAAATAGTAGCCGGCAGTGAGATATATGATTCAGGGGAAATTGTTTTTGATGATCGTTCAGCCGTCATTTCTTTTCTTTCACAAATTGTGACTGTAAAGCCTTATAATAAGGTTTATGATGAAATTAAAATGGGTGTTGCCGGTTTTGCGCAGCTTGAGTTAAAGCTGAGAGAAGCTGAAGAGGCACTTTCTCTTTTTTCGGAAGATTCGTCGAAATTGGATGCAGCTATAAATAATTATGCGCAAACTCGTGATGAATTCGAAAAGCTTGGCGGAGATGATATAGAGTGGCAGATAGACCGTATTATGCTCGGGCTTGGATTTTCGCTTAAGGATAAGGATCGATTTGTTTCGGAATTTTCGGGTGGTTGGAAAATGCGTATAGAATTTGCAAAATTGCTTCTTCGGAAAAGTGATTTGCTTATTTTAGACGAACCTACAAACCACTTGGATGTAAAAGCTATCTCATGGCTTGAGGATTATCTTTGTGAATATTCCGGTGCCGTAATACTCGTTTCTCATGACAGATATTTTATAAATCGTGTTGCAAGCCGTATTCTTTCTCTTTCAAATCAGAAAATCAAAAGCTATACTGGTAATTATGATGCCTTTGTAAAACAAAGAAATGAGGAGATAGAGCAGCTCGAGAAGCGTTATAAGCTTGAACAGAAGCAGCTTGAACATGACAGGCGGTTTATTGAACGTTTTCGTTATAAAGCTACTCTTGCCACAAGAGTAAAAAGCCGGGAGAAAATGATTGCCAAAAGAGATTTGATTGATCTTCCGTTGACCAAAGAGCGATGCATTCATCTTGGATTTGAATTTGATGAAAAACAGATGACCACTGTTTTTTCATTGAAGGATTTGGAAAAGCATTTTAATTCAAAAACCGTTTCTTTTGAAGGGGAAGCCCAAATTGTTGCGGGAGACAGAGTAGCTCTTATAGGTGAGAACGGAAGCGGAAAAACTACATTTCTTAATATTCTTTCAGGCAAAGACAAGGATTATTCCGGGAAGCTCAAGACTCATAATTCCGCACTTATACGTTATTATATGCAGAATCAGGAATTATTCTTGCATGATGATAAAACAGTTCTTGATGAATTATCTGATTGGGCTCCTGATAAAACAGTTACGGCACTTCGCTCTATGCTTGGAGCTTTTCTTTTCAGAGGTGATGATGTTTATAAAAAAGTAGAGGTTCTGTCCGGTGGGGAAAAAGCCCGTCTGGCCTTGGCTATAACTATATCAGCTCCGTCAAATATAATATTTCTTGATGAGCCGACCAATCATCTTGATATAGCCTCAAGAGAAGCTCTTGCGCTTGCTTTGGATGCATATGAAGGCACTATTATTCTGGTATCACATGATAGATATTTTATCGATCAGATTTGCGGCAGAATATTTGAAATTGACGGCAGCACGCTTTCGGTTTATAATGGCGATTATACTTTTTATTATGAGCAGAAACAAAAACAGATTCTTAAAGAGATAAAACCGCTCAGCAGTCAAAAAAAAGTTTTAAAAAAGAATGCTAAATCTTTCAAGCAAGGTGAAAAATCGGCTGAAACATCCTTAGGGCGCTCTGATGAGATTGAGGCGCTTATTATAAGCAAGGAAAAAGAAATTGCCCAACTGGAAACGATGCTCTCAGATCCGAAAGTAATTGAACAATCAAATAAATTGAAGGAATTGTCGCTTGTATATTCCGGGCTTCGTGATGAGATCGAGCTGTTATGGAATAATTACGGCGCCTTTGAATCCATATAGTCTAATTTTGCATCAAATTAAAGATGGCAAAATCATGCCTGATTGATATAGAATTAAATTGGCTTTAGCATAGGGTGACAGTGCTTTTTGGTTTTTATGTTATCAAATTTAGAATGATATTGTATTAGCCATTGAACTGTATAATAATTATAAAATTATCTAATGTTAAAAAGTTTTTAATTTATTTTTAATAATATAGATGTTATAAATATAATCTCAGGTTAATTACTAGTTTAAATAGAGTAATAAGGTTCGTTTAAGGAGGGGTTGCCCATGGCTTGGAAAACTGGTGGAAATTAGTTTAAATATGATTTATCTGCAGAATAGTTCTTCTTTTATTATAAACGAAAGTCGAGGAAATTAAAAAATGGTTGCTAAAAAAGAAAAAGAATATATATTAAAAGCTGAGTTTCTTAAAGCTCTTGCACATTCTACAAGACTGCGTATAACTGAGGGTCTTATCAAAGCTGAAGGCAAAGAATTAAGTGTTATGGATATCGTTGAATCCCTTGAACTGCCTCAGGCAACTATTTCACAGCATCTTAAAATATTAAAAGCGGCCGGTATTATTGAGGGCGATCGTCACGGAACAAAAATTATTTATCGTATAAAGAATGATCAGGTCAAAGAAATAGCGAAGATAATCTTCTAGACAATTGAAAAATGTGTGGAGGTGCAAATATGGGATCTTTAATGGAACTTAACGAGGCTAATTTCAAAAAAGAGGTTCTTGAGTCTTCTGTCCCTGTGCTTGTTGATTTTTGGGCGCCTTGGTGTGGTCCTTGCAGAATGATGGCTCCTGTTCTTGAAGCCGTAGCTCCCAAAGTTGATCCGGTTAGAGTATGTAAGCTTAATACGGACGAACATCAAAGCCTTGCTGGACAATATGGCATACAGGGAATTCCCACTTTGATTATTTTTAAAAATGGCAAAGAAGCAGAAAGATTTGTAGGTTTTACGCAGGAATCGGCATTGCTTGCCAGACTTGCTCCTTATATGAAATAAGCGACGATTCTATGTCATCAAAAAGAGGCTGTATCTTACAGCTTCTTTTTATATTTTTCAGTTAATTACAGGAGAAAAAAATGGACAGAAAATTTGATACTTCAAACCTCACTGAGCTTACGGCAGAGCTTGTAAAAAATAAGATGGAACTTTCTTATGAACGCATAAAACAGCTTTATGAGATAAAAAATATAGAAATTGAAAAACTGGAAGAAAAAATAGCAAAAATAACAGAAAAAATCAATGATTTAAAACTTGACCGGGAACAGCTTGAAGATGAACTCAACGGTTTGTATGAGTCATATGTTGTTTATTGCAAGGAAACTGGCCTCAAGCCTTCATTTGAAATATAATCCGGCCGAAAAGCTCCGGTTGATGAAAATTTATTTTAAAGACAGGTGCCCAGCTTAAATAGTGCAGATCAGATTCTGGACCGGATATTCTGTAAAAATTTGCGCTCCACTCTTCTTGAGGCTGTGGCCTTTGGGTTCCGAAAGCGTCCCAAGGAATTTTCATTTCGGAAATCCATAGCTTTTTTTCGTTTATAAGCAAGGATTTGACACTGATGCCTGACTTCCAGGAAAAGTCTGATATTCTTTCAATGCCGGAAGAATCTATGGCTATATCAATATATCTGCCGTCTGGCGCGCATTGGAATTCTTTATATCTGCTGCTGCGGTCAGGCGAGATGAATGCTTCGAAAACATCGCTGATTTCCCACAGATACATTGTTTTTTGAAGTTTATCGGAATTAATTTCAGCGGTTGCAGTTCTGAGGTTATTATATCGTCCCTGAAAAAGTATTTGTAAAAAGTGATTGTTCCAGTAACATGTCACCTGTGTTGCCAATTCCGGGGGTGAGTTTTTTCCGTCATATAAGGCAAGGAACTCACCTTTGGATTGCTGTTCGTTAATTTCGGGAAGTTTGTTTTTGTAGATGGCTATAATTTTTTTCATGGAATTTCTTACTTTATTATACTTATGAAGCCTTTTTTACTGAATACTATATGGTCAAGAAGAGTTATTCCCATAAGCTCTCCCGCTTTTTCAAGCCTTTCAGTGACTCTTATATCTTCAGGGCTTGCTTTGAGCATTCCGGAAGGATGGTTGTGTGCAGCTATTATAAAGCATGCCCTGTCCGAGATCGCTGGAGCAAAAATTTCTCTGGGGTGGATTTGAGTGTTATTGGCAAGTCCTATTGTTATTACACGCAAAGCTATAAGTTCCTTTGCTCCGTTAAGGGTTGCGCATAGAAAGTATTCCTGCGGTTTATCCGCATAGTTTTCCAAATAAGGCATAAGGTCGTCGGGCTGCGTTATTTGCCTTTTGTCAGGAAGTGCTCTTCTTCTTATGAATTCAAGGGCGCAGCAGATGCTTCTTCCTGTTTTGCTGCGCAGGAGATGGCGATCGTTAAATCCGTATTTATCTATATGACTTAGCAATTGCGGACTTTTTTTCTCTTCTTTTTCTCCGGACATGATAAATAAGAGTTCTTCGTCGGAAAGGGCTGTTACTCCGAAGTTTTTAAGCTTTTCTTTTGATTTTTCCATAGCTTTTCTCCTTTTTGCAATTATTTTAATAAAAAAGGATTAGCGGAATATATTTTTTTTGACAATATCTTAAGTTTTTTGTTAAATTTTTGTTATTATCCATAAAATTATTTATTTTTTCTTAGGTATACGATATTGAGCAAATCCAAACTTGATAAATTTTCTGAAAATAAAGACTTTGCATGTGTCGTTGAGCCCGGAATCCTTCCGATAACTGACGGCATCTATGATTTAAAAGGCAAATGGTCTCAAACTGTTTTCGGAAACAATAATCCGGTAGTGCTTGAGCTTGGCTGCGGCCGTGGCGACTATTCAATAGGACTTCAGGCTCTCAATCCTTTGAAGAATTATGTCGGCGTTGATATCAAGGGCTGCCGTATATGGAACGGTGCAAAATATATAATTGATAATAATATCAGAGGAATCAGATTTCTGAGGACAAGGCTTGAAAAAATAGATTTGTTTTTCGGTGAAAGCGAAGTTGATGAGATATGGCTTCCGTTTCCAGACCCGCGGCCTAAAAATTCGGAAATGTCCAAAAGATCTGTTTCACCCGTTTTTCTGAAGCGCTACTCAAAAATTCTTATTAATGGCGGCAGTGTGAATTTAAAAACTGACAGCACTCTTCTTTTTAAGTATGCGACAAATATATTGAAAGCCAATTCTGTTACTCCTGTGCTTTACTCTGAAGATATTTATTCTTCGAAGAAAAAACTGCCTCCGGAGATTACTGAAATACAAACTAAATATGAAGAGCGTTTTGTGGCTGAGGGCAAAAAAATAATGTTTATGCGATTTTTGCTTTACAAAGATCGTGATTATGCAGATCCTTACTCTTAAAAGAAGGAGTCCCGGGAGATTTCCGGAATATTTTTTTACTGATATGAAGATAAAACCGTTTTTTATAATTACTCTATTTTTGTTTTTTCTCTGTCTTGCATTGCCTGCGGGAGCTCAGGCTATAATGGTCATAGATTGTTCTCAAGGCAAGGTAACATCTGAAAACTGTGGATTGGATATTTACAACCATAATAACAATCACATAATGAAAAATGACTGCCGCGCTTCCTCTCCTTCTGTTTTTATTCTCGATGCTCAAAACAGGCCTGCGGTGAGAAAAAAAACTAAACCATTTCCTGCTGAGATTTCTTTTGTGGCAAGGCCTGATGTCTCCGCAGAAATTGATTCTATTGTAAGAGGCTATTCGGAAATTTACGGAGTGGATCCCGAACTTGTATTTGCTGTTATGGAGATGGAATCCGGCTTTAATCCTGAGGCTGTCTCTCCTGTCGGAGCGATCGGTCTTATGCAGTTAATGCCCGGCACTGCCGATGCTCTTGGTGTTGATCCTTGGGACCTGTCAGACAACATCAGAGGAGGAATAATGTATTTAAGGGCGCAGATAGACAGATTCGGCGATATTGAACTTGTGCTTGCGGCCTATAATGCCGGCCCGGGGGCGGTTGAGAAATACGGTGGCATTCCGCCTTACGCTGAGACTCAGTGCTATGTAAGATCCGTTATGTCTGCTTATTCTTCCAGAAAGTAAAGGAGAAACTTCTGGTGATAAAAAAAAGTGCCTTATTTTTAATTTTTATTTCTATTATTGCTCTTGTCAGTTGTACTCCGGCCCGAAGCCCTGAGGAAATAAAAGCCGAACAGACATTTCTTCATTTTGTCACTTTGCTTAATGACAATAAATGGTCAGAAGTATGGAATATGCTTTCAACAAAGTCACAAAAAGCATTTTCTGAAGAAGCTTATAACCGCATGAAAGAAACGATTGACGCTCTTCCCCCTGAAATAAGAAAAAAAGAAATTAAAGCTCTCGGAAAACATTATAATGATTTTCTCAATATGTCTTCTCAAGATTTTTTTGTATATGTGATGGAAAAAACTCAAAAATCTCAAGAATTCGCTCTTGTTCCTTTGTCTGTAGTTGTGGACTCTGTTGATGTAAAGGATAACAGGGCGGAAATACGCCTTAAAGATACGTTTGAAAAAGCGGTTTTGGTTAAGGAGAAGAATGATTGGAAAATAGAATTTGAAGAGTAGCTCTGGAGAAGAAAAGATGGAGCGCCTTCAAAAATTTATAGCGCGCAGCGGGTATTGTTCGCGCAGAAGAGCACAAGAGCTCATAACTCTCGGGAAAGTTACCGTTAATGGAAAGACCTCTCCTGCAAACGGTATACTGATAAATCCTGAAGAAGATGTTGTTGTGGTGGATGGCTCACATATAGCCCTGTCTGAAAAAAAATTATATTATCTTCTTAATAAGCCACAAGGCTATACAAGCACACTTTCCGATCCCCATGCAGACCATCTCATCACTGAGCTTCTTCCTCCTTTATCTCGAGTCTATCCCGCCGGGAGGCTTGATCGCGATTCTTCAGGCCTTATTATTCTGACAAATGACGGAGATTTTGCCAATAAAATGACTCATCCTTCTTTTGGTCATGAGAAGGAGTATGAAGTTTACGCTGTATGGAAAAAAACTGTTCCAGGAAATACAGAAGGGCGCAGGCTTCTTGAAAAAATAAGCCGAGGAGTTGTTCTTGACGGATATAAAACTTTTCCGGCAGAAATAGAAATAAGGAAATTTGATTCAAAAGGAGTTTTTTTTAAGATTACTCTTCATGAAGGACGAAATCGACAAATTCGCAAGATGTGCAAATTGATCGATCTTGAAGTTAAGATGCTGACCAGAACAAGAATAGGTTTTCTTACTTGCGAAGGCCTTCTTCCTGGTGATTACCGCACTCTTACTGATGAAGAGCTTAAAAAACTGTGTTAACTCCCAGCGATTTTTGTTATAAAATTTACAATATATTAACAAAGTTAACAATAATTCAATGTCTATGGGTCGTTGGCAAGGCTATACTTAAATTAGAGATTATAGTAAAAATTTGGAGGAATCTATTATGAACATGTTATCAGGGGCAATGAGCGGTTTTTCGCCGCTTACCAATGCGGGACAATTTGCTGGAGGAGCTGCTGGTGTTGGTTTAAATATCAATATAGGTTTGAATCTTACAGGGCAGTCCGCTCAGATTCGTCAGCCGTTTGATACTTTTTCCGCCTCTCCCGAGATGAGAGATGGAGGATATCCTCAGAATTTTCTTTCTGCTCTGACCCCAGGGTTTGGTAATTTTGCTAATGGTTTGAATGCCTTTCCCGGCTTAGGAAATGGAATGGGTATGGTTCCTGGTTTTGGTGGAACCGCAGATCCTGCTGGAAGTATGTTTGGCGGACTTATGCAGCAGATGCAGAGCCAGCAGCAGATGATGCAGATGATGATGATGATGCTCATGATGATGATGCAGCAGAAACAAAATGGTTTCGGTGGAGCGCAAGGCGGCTTTCCCGGAATGAACGGAGCACCCGGCATCGGCGGCGGAGCACCCGGTATAGGTGGCGGTGGAGCACCCGGCATCGGCGGCGGATCACCCGGCATAGGCGGCGGATCACCCGGCATAGGCGGCGGATCACCCGGCATAAGCGGCGGAGGAGCCCCCTCAGCCTCAGGCGGAGCCGCTCCTGCTGGTGCTACAGGCGGCGCAGCCCCGGCAGCTGCTAATGCTGCTGGAGCACCTCAAAGCACGGCGGAAATTCAGCAGCGTCTTACGGCAGCCGGTGTTAGTGCTTCAGATAAAAGTAAAGTTGCTCAGCTTACTCCTGAAATGCAGGCTAGAACAACCCAGCTTTATGAGTATGCAAAAAAGAATGGAATGCACTTTACTATCACCAGTGGAAAAAGAGATAGAGCGCAGCAAGAAGCATTGTATGCAAAATACGGTTCCAGACGGGCTGCAAAACCGGGATCTTCTCCTCATGAATCGGGACTTGCAATTGATATAAATGCTGATTCCGGTACTCAGCGCAAACTTGGCGCATATTGGAAGAGTCTTGGCGGCAGATGGGGAGGAGACTGGGGCGGACCAGGTTCTACAACCCAACAGGAACTCTGGCACTTTGATATAAAAAAGTAACAGGATAAATTTTTAAAATCGTTGAAATAACCCTCATTAAATTGGGGGTTATTTTTTTGTCTATTAAAAGTAAAGTGATCGATTTTCTATGTGTATGCTTTGTGGTGTGCAGCACTGTCTTAGCATCCCTCCATCCGGTTCCTCCAGCAGATCTCTGGTGGCAGCTTGCGGTTGGAAGATATATCGATTTAAATTTTGATGTATTACGATATAATATTTTTTCATATTCGGCTTTTAATTTCCCTATTACAGATCATGAATGGCTGTGCGAATGGATTTTTTATAAAATACATTCACTCGGCGGATTGACACTGCTTTATATATTTAAAAGTTTAATAATATCATCGGCATTTGTTTTTTATTATTTGACGGTTCGAAAAAAGGGCGTCCCGGCTGTATGGTCGGCAATAGGGACTGCTGTTTCGGCTTTTTTTGCTAATCTTTATCTTTTCGGAGATATCCGTCCTTATATTTTTACTTATTTGTTTCTGTCTCTTTTGCTTTATGTTTTGTCAACCTGTAAGCCCGGAGATAAAAAATGGTTTATTCTTCCTGTTATTCTGGTTGTCTGGGCAAATGTTCATGCCGGTTATATGCTTTATTTTGCAGTTATAGGTTTATTTATGTTTTCAGCCTTTGTTGACATTTTGATTGAGACTTATAGAAAAAAGAGCAAATTTGGCATTCAAACCCTCCAACTATTTTACAAAAGGTGTAAATCTGTCCTTTTAGCTTTTTTAGTCGGTTTTCTTGTAATATTTTTAAATCCATACGGCCTTAAATTGGTTCTTTACCCTTTTTCATTTTCTCATGACAGCTTTTATAAGGCAGGTCTAATTGAATGGGTGAAGCCGAACCTCTTAGGCACTAATTTGCCTTTTCTTGTTTTTTTCTTGTTGTTGACTCTTTTGATTGCGATATTTATAAAAAAATTCCGGATTTTTGAATTGCTTCTCTTCCTCTCTTTTGGATATCTTTCTTTTACGGCTGTCAGGCATATAACCTTGTTTGCAATGATCTCTTCCGTTATGGCCGCGTCAGTTTTATATTATTCGGCTGAGTGGCTGTATAATTTCAAAAAGTTTGAAAAGCCCAAAGACACTGCGGTTTTATGGTTTTCTTTTCTTCTTTTTATAGTTATGCTTTTTGCTTTATCTTTTACTGCAAAGGATCTGTCTGTAGAACGGCTTTCCATGGCAAAAAGCCATTTCCCCTACAATGGCATAAAATTTCTGCAGATGAACGGCATTCATGGAAATATTTATCATCCTTATGGTTGGGGCGGATATATCATTTGGAATCTTTATCCTTCTGACGAAAAAAATTATAGGGTTTTTATAGATGGAAGGGCAAATGTCGCTTATCCAGAGGATATTTTTCGTGAATCGATAGTGATGGATTTTGGCTATGAGGGTTGGGAAAAAATTATGGATAAGTATGATATAAATACGGCTTTATGCAGTAAATATCATATGAAAAACCGTTTTGAAGGGAAATCACTTGTAGAAAGGCTTGTTGCAAGTGGAAAATGGCAGCTCGTATATGAAGACAGGGCTGAGTTGGTCTTTATAAGAAAAGACGGTCCTGATAAAGAGTTTCTTGCTGAAAGAATAAAAAAAGCGGTTTATCCGAAAAGTCCTTTCCGGGCTGTAAGGCTTGCAGAAATTGCTCTTGCTCAGGGAGAGAGCGGACAGGCTATAAGAATTTTGACTGAGGTGCTTAATTATGATGAGAGCGATTCATCCGTACCGCTTAAACTTGCTGAAATACTTGTGAGCATGGGGCAAAAAGAGAGTGCAAAAATAATGATTCAGGAGGCTCTGCGCCGTGAGCCGGCAAGTAATGAGGCGCGGGAATATCTTAAAAAAATTGAGGGGAATTGAGTGAGTCGATGAGCTTTTTAAAAATTGTTCAAAATAAGCTTCATCATGCAGCTCATGGACACACTTCGGCTGAGGTCATTTTTAAAAGAGCGGATGCGAATATGCATTGGGACTGACAAGTTTTGATGGGGAACTGCCCAGAATGAAAGATCTTGGTATCGAAAAAAATTATCTGAATCAAGATGAACTTAAATTTTTAAACAATTTGGTTCCCGGTTCTTTTGATTTTACTGAAATTTAGGCTATGAAGCATAATCCAATGTATATGAAAGATTATATTGTCCATCTTGATTCAATACTCTACTCAACTGCTTAAAAACCCTGAAAGACGCAGGAAGTGTAAATCACAAAGAGGCTATGGATAAAGCAAAGGCTGAGTATATAAAATACCAGAATAAAACTCTTACAGAGGTCGAGAAGAATTATTTGCAAACTTATAAAAAGACTTGCAAAGAAAGCGAAAAAGAATAGTTAAAGAATGCTGGTTGGGTCAGACAGAACTGGACTATTCCCGCCACGCGGATGGCTTGACGAATAAAACCGGGGATAAAATATAAGTCAAGTCGGTTACTGCAAGCCCTCCTCTCAGATTATATCTTCCTGCTTTTGAAATACTGGAACCGATTGAAATTTGTGCCTTGAAATTCTGTGCATCCGGTCTATTTTATTTTTTATCTCAGGGTCCGGACATATTCCCGTTCTTATATAGCGGTTTAGGATTTCATATGAAAAACCGATATTATCTTCATCTGTTTTTCCTGATAAGCCATCGGCCGGAGCTTTTTCTGTTATTTTGTCGGGAAGATTCAATGCTTTCCCTACGGCTATAACTTCGTCAGTCAGAAGTTCTCCGAGTGGATTAAGGTCGCTTGCCGTATCTCCCCATTTTGTGCAGTATCCTATATATTTTTCACTTGCGTTGCCAGTTCCGCAAACCAGACGGTTTTGGTCTTGCGCAAGTGCGTAAAGAGCTGTCATTCGAAGCCGGGGGGCGATATTGGTGAGGGTATGAGCATGGAGTGAACCGAGTTCCTCTAAAAGACCATTATAAGCTTTATTGATATTGATTATTCGATAATTTATACCAAGGTGTGTACAGGTGTCTATTGCGTCTTGAATGTCGGGCTGCACTCCATTGGGCATAAGCACTCCCAGCACAGATTCAGGGCCGGCGGCCCTGCATAGCAAA
>MTLE01002481.1_pt2 | contig 16680 bp, 15 predicted proteins | sample 1982461 | NCBI WGS metagenome assembly MTLE01 (sample SAMN05712605, study PRJNA340218) | biofilm metagenome | isolation source: sample SPL anode biofilm adapted to -200 mV | place: USA | collected 2012-02-03
TTGTTTATCGACGAAATCCACCGTTTCAGTAAGTCGCAACAGGATTCGTTGCTTGGAGCGGTCGAAAACGGCACAGTAACACTGATTGGCGCGACAACCGAAAATCCTTCGTTCGAGGTAATCACTCCTCTCCTCTCCCGCTGTCAGGTGTATGTTTTGAAATCTCTCGAAAACGAGGATCTGCTTGAACTGGCAAACCGCGCCATCACAACGGATTCGGAACTGAAGCATCGTGAAATTGTGTTTGATGAAACAGAATCGTTGCTCCGTTTCTCGGGAGGTGATGCCCGAAAATTATTAAATATACTGGAGTTGGTTATTGCTGCAGAACCTGAAGGAACGATTCATTTTACCAACGAAATAGTAACCGAGCGACTGCAACAAAACCCGATGGCTTACGACAAAGACGGTGAAATGCATTACGACATTATCTCCGCTTTTATAAAATCTATTCGGGGAAGCGATCCTGATGCGGCCGTATATTGGTTGGCAAGAATGGTAGCCGGTGGCGAAGACCCTAAATTTATTGCCCGTCGTCTGGTTATTTCAGCCGCAGAAGATATTGGACTCGCAAACCCGAATGCTTTATTGTTGGCCAATGCTTGTTTTGATGCCCTGCAAAAAATTGGTTGGCCCGAAGGAAGAATTATTCTCTCCGAAGCAACTGTTTATCTTGCATCATCACCCAAAAGCAATTCGGCTTATCTGGCTATCGACGATGCGCTTGCTTTGGTCGAACGTACCGGAAATCTGCCGGTTCCGCTGCATTTGCGCAATTCGCCCACAAAATTGATGAAAGATTTGAATTACGGAAAAAACTATAAGTATTCGCACGATTTTCCGAATCATTTTGTCGATCAACAATTTTTGCCCGACGAACTAACTAAGGAAAGAATCTGGAAAGTACAAAATAACCCTGCCGAAAGTAAACTTGGAGACTGGTTGAGAACGTTATGGAAAGGACGTTATTAAAAAGAAAAGGAACGAAAAATCGTTCCTTTTACTTTTTCTTTCCTGAAAGTTATTTATCCGATCGGTTCATAATCAAATCCAAGTTCTTTCATTTCTGCTCTGTCATAGATATTTCGTCCGTCCAGAATCAGATTACCTTTCATCGATTTTTTTACCACGCCCCAGATTGGCATACGAAATTCTTTCCATTCGGTAACAAGTAACATTGCATCAGTCTCTAAAACAGCATCATAAATATCATTTGCAAAATACATGTTATCATCCTTCAATAAATCCGACATTTTTGAATGGATAATATGTTTAGCTTCCGGAATAGCTACCGGGTCAAACACCCGAACCTTACAGCCCGCTTTCAATAACTTTTCAATCAGAACAATCGAAGGAGCATCACGCATGTCATCTGTATTAGGTTTAAATGACAAACCCCACACGGCTATTGTTTTACTGCCTAATTCTGAACCAAAATATTTTTCAAGTTTTTGATAAAGAACCTTTTTCTGATATGCATTTACTTCTTCAACAGCTTTAAGAACCCGTAAATTATATCCGTTTTCGTTTGCTGTATGAATCAGAGCTTTTACATCTTTCGGAAAACAGGAACCACCATAACCGCAGCCTGCATATAAAAACTTTCCACCAATACGTTGGTCTGTACCAATCCCTTTACGAACCATATTCACATCGGCACCAACAATTTCGCACAAATTGGCAATATCGTTCATAAAACTAATACGGGTGGCCAACATGGCATTTGCAGCGTATTTTGTCATCTCTGCCGAAAGAATATCCATAAAAATTACCCGGAAATTATTCAGCAGAAAAGGACGATACAGTTTGGTTATCAACTCTTTCGCTTTTTCGCTTTCGACACCAACCACCACACGATCAGGACTCATAAAATCATTGATAGCATCTCCTTCTTTCAAAAATTCGGGATTGGATGCCACATCAAATTCTATCGAAAGTCCTCTTTTATCCAGCTCATTCTGAATAGTTTGCCGCACAAGTTTGGCTGTTCCTACTGGCACAGTGCTTTTTGTCACCAATAAAATATATTGCGTCATGTTTTTCCCGATTGTGGCAGCCACTTCCAAAACGTATTTCAAATCGGCACTCCCATCCGCATCGGGCGGAGTACCCACAGCGCTGAATACAACCTGAACATCATTAAGAACATCCGTCAATTGACTGGTAAAATGGAGGCGCTCTGCTTTTACATTTCTTAATACCATATCCTCCAGTCCGGGTTCGTAGATAGGAATAATTCCGTTTGTCAGATTTTCAATTTTTTTCTTATCAATGTCGACACAAGTAACATCGACACCCATTTCAGCAAAACACGTTCCGGAAACCAGACCTACATAGCCGGTTCCTACAATAGCAATTTTCATTTATAATTAAAATTAAATATTTTCAGAATGAATTATTCATTCACATAAACAGTTATTACCCGCTTTATGCCTTCTTCCAACGAAACTAATGGTTTCCAGCCCAGATTTTTCAATTTGGAAACATCCATCAATTTACGCGGAGTACCATCCGGCTTTGTGCTGTCCCAAACGATTTTTCCTTTATAACCAACCGTTTTCTGTACAATTTCCGACAATTCTTTGATAGATAAGTCTTCGCCACATCCTGCGTTCACGTGCGAAGGGGTGGTATCGGGAGCATCGTAATTCATCAACAGAAATACACTTGCATCGGCCATATCGTCTACATGTAAAAATTCGCGAAGCGGTGAACCCGTTCCCCAAAGAGTAATCTTTACATCATTATTATCATTGGTTATACCGTATTTATTCAGCACTTTAAGGATGACTTCCTCGCTGAAACTGCCATTCACACCTTCAACCGGACGTTTGTCCAAATCAGCCCTTATTTTTGTCCAATCATTTTCAGACAAACATTTTCCGAGATACATTTTTCGGATCAGTGCAGGCAAAACATGCGATTTTTCTAAGTCGTAGTTATCATTTTGCCCGTATAAATTTGTCGGCATAATCGAAATAAAATTGCTACCGTATTGTGAATGATATGCTTCGCACATTTTTATCCCGGCAATTTTAGCTATGGCGTAAGGCTCATTCGTTGTTTCCAACAGGCCGGTAAGCAGGGCATCCTCTGTCATGGGTTGCTTGGCCATGCGCGGATAAATACAGGACGATCCAAGAAAAAGCAGTTTCTTTACTCCGTGCAGATAACTCTGGTGAATCACGTGGTTTTGAATCATCAGATTTTCGTAAATAAATTGCGCTCTGTATGTATTATTAGCAACAATACCTCCGACTTTTGCCGCGGCGAGTACAACATATTCAGGTTTTTCCAGATCAAAGAAGCGGGCTACAGATTCCTCGTTCAGCAGGTTAAGTTCGGCCTTCGAACGGGTCACAATATTTGTAAATCCTTTATTTTCAAGATTTCGCTTTATAGCAGAACCAACCATACCATTATGGCCGGCTATAAATATTTTTGAGTTTTTTTCCATAAAAAAGTCTCTCCGAAAGTTATTCAAAATAATTCAACACTCTGAATCCGCCTTCTTTCAGATAGGTTTCCTTTTTCATAAGTTTTACGTCCGATTGCATCATATCTTCCACCAATGCTTTCAGATCGTATTCAGGTGTCCATTTCAGCACATTACGCGATTTAGACGCATCTCCAATCAACAAATCAACTTCGGTAGGACGGAAATAATTTGCATCCACTTCAACAATAGGTTCATTAATAGATTTTACAATTGACAGAAATTCTGTACCAACTTGTTTTGAAAATACAGATTCATCTATTTTACCAATATAACCTTTTTCATTTATACCTTCCCCTTTAAAGTCAACATGAATACCTATTTCCGCAAAAGCCATACGGACAAATTCACGAACTTCTGTAGTAATTCCTGTGGCAATTACATAATCACTTGGTTTATCCTGTTGTAAAATAAGATACATAGCTCTTACATAGTCTTTTGCATGTCCCCAGTCACGTTTTGAAGATAAATTTCCAAGGAATAATTTATTTTGCATACCCATTGCAATTCTCGCGGCAGCACGGGTAATTTTACGTGTTACGAATGTTTCACCTCTTAAAGGCGACTCATGATTAAACAAAATTCCGTTGCTTGCGTGAATCCCGTATGCTTCACGATAATTTACAGTAATCCAGTAAGCATACATTTTCGCTACAGCGTAAGGAGAGCGTGGATAGAAAGGTGTAGATTCCTTTTGAGGAACTTCCTGAACCAAACCATATAATTCGGAAGTGGAAGCCTGATAAATGCGGGTTTTCTTAGTAAGGTTCAGCAAACGAACTGCCTCTAAAATACGAAGGGTACCAATACCATCGGCATTTGCAGTATATTCAGGAGTATCAAAACTTACTTTTACGTGGCTCATTGCCGCCAGATTGTAAATTTCGTCAGGCTGTGTTTCCTGAATAATACGTGTGAGGTTCATCGAATCTGTCATATCGCCATAGTGCAATACGAAATTTCTGTTATCAACATGCGGATCCTGATATAAATGGTCAATACGATCAGTGTTAAAAATTGACGAACGACGCTTCAGTCCGTGAACGGTATAACCTTTTTTTAATAATAATTCAGCAAGATATGCTCCATCCTGTCCGGTTATACCGGTTATAAGTGCTACTTTTTTCATTTAATTTCAATTTTATATTTAAACTAATACTATATTTTCTCAGAAAAACATTTCAATTATTAAAATTGTTTAAATCAATTCAAAATTATATTTCATCAAATATCTGTATCATCCTGATAATAATGATAATATTTTTCTGACTCAGCTTTCCGTTTTTTCGATGTATAGCCATAACTATATCCAAACAGATAAGCATATTTGTATATTTTATATTTAGAATATTTACTTCCGTCATCCAAAACGTCATTGATAACGGTATACATGTGATGAATATTATCGAGTTTTAACTGAGCTGATAATTTTTTGAAGAACGATTTATTGGTTTTTCCATTTCTGACCACAAATAAATTCACATCTGAAACAGCTGCCAGTGAATATGCATCAGTTACCATCCCGATAGGACTTGAGTCAATTATAACAAAATCGTACCGCTTGCGGAGTTCTTCGAACATTTCCACCAGTTTTTCCGAACGAATTAATTCTCCAGGATTAGGGGGAATAGATCCAGCCGGCAAAATATCAAAATCAACATTGGGCAACCGTACAATTACTTCATCCAACGAGGCCTGATTTACCAGATAGTTAGTCACACCGGATGTTTGAACCAGATTAAATCTCTGATTAATACTTGGTTTACGAATATCCATATCGACCAAAATGGTTTTTTTACTCGTCATGGAATATACAACCGCCAGATTTATCGAGAAATAAGTTTTACCGTCACCTGATTCCGTGGAAGTAGTCATCATAACGATATTCGTTTTCCTCTTCACAATAAATTCGATACGCGTTCGAATAGCACGGAACATTTCGGTAAAGGAAGAACGAGGATTGTTGGCAATTAACAACGGATCAACACTTTTGGTATGCCTGATTGCGCCTATAAGCGGGAACTGAGAATTTCGTTCCACATCTTTTGTTGAGCGTATTGTATTATTGAACAACTCAATAGCTATTACAACCAAAGTTGGAACAAGAAGTCCGAAAAGTAAAAACATCAGGGTTGTTTTCGAAGTTTTACCGGAATTTGTAACAGCAATTGTCCTTGCTCTCTCCAGAATATTATTATCGGGAGTATTTGAAGCCTTAAGAATCTCTGACTCAGCACGTTTTTGAAGAAAGAATGTATAATAATTGTCGTTCATTTTATACTCCCTTTCAATTGCAATCATTTCCAGCTCCTTGGTTGGTAATTCTTTAATTTCTTTATTTACCTCATCAAGTCTTTTATTAAAATCCTTTTTCTCAATATCGAGCGAAGCGTGCATAGACTTCACCACCTCCATGATTGTAGCTTTTATATTGTCAATTTCTTTTGTATATTTTGCATAATACATATTCTTTTCGGTCACTTCACTACGCTGAACATACAATTCATTTATCTGCTCAATCAACGTCATTAACATTGGCTCGTTCAGTCCCAGACTCGTAGGAACAACCACAGTACCATCCGCCAGATTTGTTTTGAGATATTTTGTCAGATAATCAAGATACGATTCTTTCAGTTTCAATTCCGATTGTTCAGCATCAAATTTCGAAGCTTTTTCTAACAAATCACTTGTATGACTTGAAACGTCAACAATTTTATTGCTCTGTCTGAAGTTAGTCATTTCACTTTCTGAAACAGCCAGCGATTTGGCAACCAGACCAAGCTGCTCGTTGATAAACTTAATTGTTTTATTGGCAGCATCATTCTTACGTTCAAGATTGTCATTTAAAAAAGTATCACACAATTTATTAATGAAATCTATATCACGGTTCGGTGTCTCACTTACCAGCGAAACCTCCAACACCGATGAACCTTCCTGAACATAATTAAATTGCAATCTTGACGAAAAATCGTTAACAAGCGATTCTCTGCTACGGAACTGAAAATACATATCGGCATTTCCGAAATAATTATTTACATTGTTCAGCGTAATGAAAAACAGGTTGTTCTGAATAGGCTCGCCATATCTTCCCTCAGCTTTAAAATTACTGAAAAGCTTATTATCGTCTACTGTAATTGTATAAGTTCCATTTGAACGTAGTTTGATTTTAAAAAGGCAACCGTATGCTTCAGGTGAGATATAATCAGGCTGAATATAAATGGGTGAAGTATTATACAAATTCCGGGTTTTAAAACTTCCTTTAGTGATATAGTCCACTTTCATAAACGGTAAACTGTCGACAACTTTACCGATAAGGTCGTAAGAACCAAACATGATAACCTGATTAGCCGTGTTCCGGTATCCCGATTGTACCCCAAAACCCTGCATAAGTGCCTGTGATCCGTTGTTTACCGATCTGCTCTCGTCAATCATAACTCTTCCGGCAGACTTAAATGAAGCGATCCACGATCTGTTATCAAGAGCCGCAATACCCAAAGCTATAATGACAGAAATCACAAATAAATACCAATGATGAAAGAATATTGATACCCATTCCATGATTCAAAACCCGATTCTTCTTCGTCGGTAAAAGGTCTTTCGTAATTATTTTGTTCCATAGTGCAATGCAGATTCGTTAATTACAATTAATTGATTTTCAGCCAACAACTTATTTTGTATAATTCAACACGGTAAACATCAATGCCAGCGAAGAAGTAATTACGCTAAGCAATGTCGAATAATTATTAACATTATAGAAACTGGAAAATTGTCTTTGAACGTATATAATATCATTTGGATAAATATAATAATACTCTGAATCAATCAGACTTTTCGGACGAATGTCAAATTCAAGAATTTTGGTACCTTTATCCGTTTCCCTGATAATACGAACATGTTTTCTATCACTGGTTTCACTGAGGTCGCCCGACATGGATAATGCCTGAAAAATAGTCAGTTTTTCTTTGTAAATAGGAAAAATCCCCGAACCGGCATCGCCAAAAATAGTGAAAGTTTTATTGGCCAGACTAAGTTTTATTACAGCATCAGGAATCAGTTCTCTGAATCTTTTTTCGATACTGTCAGTAGCTTCCGACAATGTAAGTCCCTCTACATGAATTCCATTTATAAATGGCAAATCAATTGTACCATCAGTATAAACCCTGTACGAAATCTGATTTTGATTCGCGGTTGAATTCTGAGGCGAAAGCATCTTGGAAATCGTTTCATCCGAAGTTATCAGCCGGTAAATTATTTCATCATTTACCCTGATTTTATAATCTACATAATCGGTCTTCTCATAAACCGGCAAAGAATGATTTGAATCCTGAAGTAAACGCAATGATTTGTAATTGTAACACGATGACAGTGTAAACAATACGAATACAAATATGATTGGTTTTACTTTATTCATAAACATGATTAATCTCTCTTATTTTCGGTTTATTTATCTGATATAAAATTATTTAGCAATAAAACTCTTGTATATTATAACTCCGAATGAATATGTGGTAGCCAGAGTAGCTATGGCCGACCAGATTGTGGTAACTCCAAAAAATTGCTGTTTCAACGGTTGAAGCAGTATAACATCATTGGGTTCCAGATAATAATACTCCGAATTTATAATATCAACGCTTCTCAGATCAAACGATTTAATCTGAGTCCCGTTTTCTGTTTCCCTTAAAATTCTGATACGGCTCCTGTCAGTATAAAAACCGAAATCACCGGCCATGGCAAGTGCCTGATATATATTCACTTTTTCGCGGGGAAAGTTGAATTTACCCGACTTACCGGCGCCGATAATGCTGAAAGTCCTGCCAACCATTCGTACGTCTACCGAATTTACCGGCAACACCGGCCTTATGGCATTTTCAATTTCTTCTTTGGTTTCCCGAATCGTTTTCCCTTTCACCATTATATCCCCTACCAACGGAAAATGGATATTTCCATCAGGCAAAACAAGATACGTATATAAATCCTGATTTTCAGTCGATCCGGAAAGTATCTGAGAACTCATATTGCCTGAACCATTAAATAATGTATTTGTTTTATCATCGATAGAATAGACCTGTATAAAAAGCCGGTCACCTTCTTTCAAAATATAATCGTGATAATTAGCGGTATCCTTATAGGCAGGAATAAAATTCTTTGGAGTTTGCAGATAGTTAATCTGATGCGTGGTAATACATGAAGTCAGCTGCGAAGCAAACAACAAGATGATCAAAAACTGAAGTAATGATTTTCGCATCGGAGAAATATTTTGAAAATTTTGTAGCAAAGATAGACAAAATATACAAATTAACGATATTTGAAAGGGAAATTGCAGACTATTCCTTGTTTTTTTTCGTTTGTTCAGAGAAGTGCAAAATTAAGGAATGATTATTGTAAAAGGAATCATAAATAAGCTAATATAGCAGTTTATTTTTTTGTAAAATTGCCCTTTGGGGTAATTACCATTTCAATTTTCAATAGAAATTCAGAAAAAATCAAGTTGTACATTTCAAAAAAAATCAATTATTTTTGCAATATAAAACAATTAACACCCTCTCTATGATAAAAAAAACGCTATTCCTGCTGCTGCTTGCTGCAAATCTTAACATGTCGGCTCAGCAAACCACATACGACCTGAATGAAAGCAGAAGACGCATGTCAAATAACATGGATTTATCTAAAATTCAGTTTGGTTTTAAAATAACTCCGGCAATTGGCTGGATTGATGTCGTTCACAATGATCTTCAGGCTGATGGAGCTGCTCTGAAATTTGGTGTTGGCTGCGTTGCAAGTTACCCGCTGCTGCCATTTTTATCTTTTGTTTCAGGATTGGAATACAATGGCTACGGAGGCTATGTTTACGATAACGCATCACTCAATGATCCGCTGTTTCAAAGCAGTTATAAACTAAACTATACCGAAATTAAAATTCCTTTGGCATTAAGGCTTCAAACTGAGTACTTCAATAATACTTCGTATTTTATTCAGGGCGGATTTTCAGTTGGATTTCTTACCGGCGCTACTGAAAAATACTTCGCGGCTTCATCTGATAATTCCACTGAAACGGTACACATAGAAATGCTGACAAACCCAACACGTGTGGGATATCAATTGGGTGCCGGTCTGGAATATGCCATTGGTCGAAGAACAAACATATTCGGACTGATTTCATATAACAGTTCCATTTCCAATGTTGCAAACACAACAAATTATCAGACAAATAAATATCCGGGCAATGCTACTCCGGTTCAGATTCTGCCAGGCAGTATGGAATTTTCTATAGGAATTATGTTCTGAAAATGAACACTTTAAATCATCAAAGAAATCTTTACAGATAATGAATAACCAACATATTTTAAAAACATTAGTATTAGTTATTTTAGCTGTTTCATTCGCAGCGTGCAACACACGGAAAGCACAGGAAAAAGAGGCAGACAACCGTTTAAAACATATCCTGCAACTGATTAATGACAACTCACTGAATGCTGCTAAAATTGAAATTGACAGCATTCATCTTTTATTCCCCAGATTAGTCGAAAAAAGAAAAATCGCGGCTGCATACGAAGACACTATCGTACGACGCGAAAGCGCCAGATCGCTCGCCTATTGCGACAGTATCCTGCCATTTAAAATTCATGAAGCTGATTCTATCGGAAAGAATTTCCGCTTTGAAAAAGACACTGCATATCAGGAATTGGGCAATTATGTATACAAAACCCAACGGACCGAAAGCAATGCCACCAGAACATACCTGAAAGCTTACATTGATGAAAATGCTGATTTTTATCTGGTTAGTAATTATTACGGCAGCAAAATTGATCACACGTATATAGTTGTAAGTGTCAATGATTTATTTGAACGGACCGATAGCATTCCAACAGACGATCCGTACAGCCATAGTTTTAATGATGAAGGATCACACTGGGAGGCAATAACATTTAAGAATGACGCTGAAAAAAATGTGGCTTCATTTATAGCCCAAAATGTGTCTGAAAGAATAAAAGTGACATTGCACGGCAAAAAAAATTATGTTTATTACCTTTCAGATGCAGATAAACAGGCCATCAGAGAAACATACAACTTTTGGATAGTAAAAAAGGATGTTGTCCAGTTGCAAAAAGAAATTAAAAAAGCGACCATAAAAATTGAAAAAATAAAAAGAGAATACGGTTCAAAATAGAAAATATTTATCTTTTGTAATCATGTCAGAATAATTGTTAATATATCACTCCGAAAAAATCAAAATCACACAATATTGCGTTATTTGCAAAAAAATCAAACTTAATAAACAACTCAATTTTAAAATGAAAAAGACTCTTCAATTGCTGATGCTTTGCTTTATTGTAAGTACTACTGCAATGGCACAAAAAACTACAAATGTTGAAATTCAGGATTTAACTGCTCAAAGCTTTAAGCAAAAAGTGTGGAATTTTGACAAGGATAAATCATTTACAAGAATCGGGAACTTACCTATCATTCTTGATTTTCATGCTACCTGGTGTCGTCCATGCAAAATGCTGGCACCTCACTTACAGGCAATTCAAAACAAGTATAAGGGCAAATTAATCGTTTACAGAATTGATGTGGATCAGGAACCGGAACTGGCACAACGATTTAACGTACAGGCAATGCCTACGATAGTTTTTATTGCAAATAAAACAAGTTACAAATCAGAACTCGGTTACAGAGATTATGACGAATTTGAGAAACTCGTGAAAACAAATTTCTCAATTAAATAACGCTTTACCTGTCAATTTTTTCCAGGAATAATTCCATTAATCTGGAAACAGCAAAGTTATCAATTTCCGGTTTCTTTACTTCCTGAAATTTAGTAAACCCATGTGGCAGTTGCTTAATTGATACGGTAATAAACTGTGCATAAATAACCCGATGACTCAATACATGTTTCATCGGGTTTGATATTTTTATAAGTTCAAAACCTTCACTTTTTTGCATCAGATTCATGAAGTTTTCATCCACGGGAATTTCTTCCGGCGCCAGCAAATGGTCTGATTCTATTAAAGGAAATTCATAAAGATTTTGCCATATATCTTTTCCGGTTCTTTTTTGCAAATAGGTGTTTCCCTGATAATCAAAAAACAAATAATTAAAATAGCGATTCGTCACTCTTGTTTTTTTCGATTTCACAGGAAGTTCAGCAACCATTTTCAATTCATAAGCTTTACAAACATCCTGTAACGGACAATTAGTACAATCCGGTGAAGCGGGCACACATCGCAATGCTCCGAATTCCATAATTGCCTGATTATGATCACCGGGTCTTTTCTCCGACAAAATTAATCCGGCAATTTCCGCAAACTCCTTTTTACCATTAGTGCTGTCAATAGGTGTATTTATGCCAAACAAGCGGGACAAAACTCTGTAAACGTTTCCATCTACCACCGCGTGAGGCTGATCAAAAGCCAGCGAACAAATGGCGGCAGCAGTATAATCTCCGATTCCGGAAAGTTGTAAAACATCGGAATGACTACATGGGAATTCACCTCTGAATCTTTCCATTATTTGCTTTGCAGCTTTGTGTAAGTTTCGTGCACGCGAGTAGTAACCAAGACCCTGCCAGTATTTCAGTACTTCATCTTCATCAGCATTTGCCAGTTCCGTTACATTCGGGAAACGGGCAACAAACCTCAAATAGTAATCGGTTCCCTGCGCGACCCTTGTCTGTTGTAAAATGATTTCCGAAATCCAGATTTTGTAAGGGTCTTTCGTTTCACGCCAAGGGAGTTCACGTTTGTTTTCGTTATACCAGCCAATTAAAATGTCTGAAAAATATGTTGAATCGTTTGATATTTCCATTTTTCAATATCTGTATAAAAATACTGTATAAATACTATTGCTTATTATTTTAATAATTCGCATCTTTGCAGCAAAGATAATTTCTAATAACAAACCCTCAAAACCGAATTCATTAAAACAAAGAAAAGATGAAAAAAAATTTATTATTCCTGCTTATAAGTATAAGTGTTATTTCGTGTACAAAATCAAGCTTTTCAATTGATGGATCGGTAACAAACAAAGAATTAAACGGTAAAACAATTTTTATAAAGGAACGCATAAACAGGGAATGGATTTCTGTTGATAGCACTATTGTCGAAAACGGAAAATTTCATTTCGAAGGTAAATCCGACAGTGCAAAAATTGCTTATATCATTTACAAAACTGATGAAAACAGTGTCCGTCAATCATTTGTACTGGAAAACGGGAAATTAACCGTCAGCATAGATACTACAGGATTTATGACTTTTCACGGAACTCCAGAAAATGACAAACTACAATCATATCAGGACGAAAAAAACATTGTAACCTCAAAAGAAGAAGCCTTATTCAACTCACATGCGAAAACAGAAAGAACTCCGGAAACTGAAAAAGCATTCATGGATGAAATGAATAAACTCAACGACGAAGAAATTGCTATTGACAAAAAATATTCCACAGAATATGTAAATACACTTATCGGAGGTCATATTTTTATGAATTCATTTTATGAAATGAGCGTAGCAGAAAAAGAAGCGATTGTTGCGCTAATGAATAACGATACCAAGCAAATCCAGCGAATTGGTGAAATTATTGCCGACATAGCCACCGAGAAAAAAACATCTGCCGGCAATCAATTTACTGACTTTAAACTACCGGCTTTAACCGGCGATTCAATTGCATTGTCCGATTTAGTAGGCAAAACAGATTTTGTAATGATTGACTTCTGGGCATCGTGGTGTGGTCCGTGTATGCGGTCGCTGCCGGATCTGAAAACATTATACGGAAAATACAAAGGAACCCGTTTCCAGATACTCGGAGTATCGTTAGATGACGACAAGTCAGCATGGGCCAATACAGTGTCGTCCCACAATCTGGAATGGAAAATGGTGTCCGATTTAAAAGGCTGGAAATGTGAAGGTTCAAGAATTTATGCAGTAAATTCAATTCCAAGTACGGTATTAATTGATAAAACCGGGAAAATTGTTGGAAGAAATCTAAGTATTGATGAAATGGATAAAATACTCTCAGAAAAAGATTTAAAATGATGAGAAATAAAACTTTTTGATAAAAAAAATAACCGCAATTGTTTTTTAATCAGAATAAAAGCAATATATTTGCAGTCCGTTTGTAAATATAAAAATAATCATTTATTAACTAACATATAAAAATTACTGAAATGACTAAGGCAGACATCGTAAATGAAATTGCTAAAAATACAGGAATTGATAAAGTTACTGTATTAACTACCGTTGAAGCTTTTATGGAAACTGTAAAAGATTCACTCTCTAAAAATGAAAACGTGTATTTAAGAGGATTTGGTAGCTTTGTTATCAAAGAACGTGCAGAAAAAACTGCCCGTAATATCTCAAAGAACACAACAATCATTATTCCAGCTCACAACATTCCTTCATTTAAGCCTGCTAAAACTTTTGTGAGCGTTGTAAAATAATTTTTTTCACACAATTAATTTAAATAAAGATGCCAAGCGGTAAAAAAAGAAAACGACACAAAATGTCGACACACAAAAGAAAGAAAAGACTGAGAAAGAATAGACACAAAAAGAAATAAGTCTTATGGTCTTTAGATAAATAAAGCCCAAGAAAACAAACTTATAAGCGAAAATCTTGGCTTTAAGTTTGTTTTTTTTATAAAAACAAAAAACCAAAATCAAAGAAAGTGAATAGCGAATTAGTAGTAGATGTAAAACCATCTGAGATTTCAATTGCGCTGCTCGAAGACAAAAGACTTGTAGAGATAAACCAGGAAGGACGTGAAGAACAGTTCGCCGTAGGGAATATCTATATGGGAAGGGTAAAAAAAATAATGCCCGGTTTAAATGCAGCCTTTGTGGACGTTGGTTACGAAAAAGATGCTTTTCTACATTATCTTGATTTAGGTTCCAATTTCAACACCCTTACATTATTTACAACGCAGGCGTTAAGCGACCGAAAAAAAACGCCTGCCATTCAAAAAATCAAGCTTCAGCCGGAAATTGAAAAAAACGGTTCGATCAACGACATTCTGAAACCGGGACAGGAAATACTGGTACAGGTTACCAAAGAACCTATCTCAACAAAAGGTCCGCGATTAACAGCTGAAATTTCAATAGCCGGGCGGTTTTTAGTACTTATGCCATTTGCCGACAAAGTGTCGGTTTCGCAAAAAATTAAAACCGAAGAAGAAAGATTACGTCTTAAACAGCTAATACAGAGCATTAAACCCAAGGGATTTGGAGTTATTGTAAGAACAGTAGCTGAAGACAAAAAAGTAGCCGAACTCGATAGTGAGTTAAAGATTTTGGTAAAACGCTGGGAAGAAGCTGTAGCCAAAACACAACAATCAAAAGGAGTTTCGCTGATTTTAGAAGAATTAGGTCGCACGGTTGGAATAATTAGAGATTTATTCAACCCTAATTTTAAACATATTCACATCAACGATCAATTAGTGTACACTGAAGTTCGCGATTACGTGGAACTGATTGCACCTGACCGGAAAGACATTGTAAAACTTTATCAGGAAGAAACCCCGATTTACGATAGCTTTGGTATAACCAAACAAATAAAATCAGCTTTTGGCAAAACAGTGTCGTTTAAAAACGGCGCATACCTGATAATTGAACATACCGAAGCTCTTCATGTAATAGATGTTAACAGCGGGAACAGATCGAAAGCCGGTAATGGACAAGAAGCAAACGCACTGGATGTGAATCTGGCAGCTGCCGACGAAATAGCCCGTCAACTTCGCTTACGTGATATGGGTGGTATTATCGTGGTAGATTTTATTGATATGCATGAAACCGAAAACAGGCAAAAGCTTTTTGACAGAATGCGTGAAAATATGGCTAATGACAGAGCCAAACACAATATTTTGCCTTTAAGTAAATTTGGATTATTGCAAATGACACGGCAACGTGTACGCCCGGTGATTCATATTGATATTGAAGAAAATTGTCCGACATGTTATGGCACCGGACGTACCAAACCATCAATTCTGTTTACAGACCAACTGGAAAGCAAAATTGATTATCTGGTAAATAAATTATTAATTAAAGAGTTCACATTGCACGTTCACCCCTACGTGGATGCCTATATCTCTAAAGGCTTAATCACTATGAAGTGGCAATGGAAACGTAAATATGGTAAAGGTTGTAAAGTGATTGCTTCCCAAAAACTGGGATTCTTACAATACAAATTTTACGATAAAAAGGGAAATGAAATTGACCTACAGGAAGAAATAGAAAAAATATCGTAACTATTAAAAAAAATCAGGCTATTCGAACGAATAGCCTGATTTTTTTTTACTTTATAACTGAATTTGAATTTATTCATTTAAAGATTCTCTGAGTTTTGATTTCAGGATGTCTGCAAGATATTGATAACTTTCCGAATACCCTTCCTCCTTCAATGAAGTAACAAAATCGCTGTGTTTTCTACCTTTACGGTATTCCGGTTCAACTGTAGGATGTTTCAAATACCTGTCGAAAGTAGTACCTGACTCCCCGAGATTCAGTACTGCATGATAAAGTATCACATCCTTATTCCGATAAATGGAAGAACCCAGAATTTTTTTTCCGGAAATTTCAATATCGGAAATACCGTTTAATGAGGAATATTTAATTCCTGCAATTTCAATGGAAGAAATAATAATTTTGTTTATTCTGTTGAATATTTCTTTTGGTTGTATCTTATCCATTTCAAAAAATGCAACAGAAACAATCAGATTATCAGGAGTTAACATTACAGTTTGTCCACCTGAAGGTCGCTTTAGTACAGTAATGCCATCCTTTATAACATTTTCCAGAATCAACGAGTCTTCACTTTTATTGGATGCGCCTAAAACAACATATTTTTTATCAGGAATCCAAACCAAAAATGAATTTCTCTTCAATTGCAACAACTGAATATCCGGTAAATTATACTCTGAAGTATTTAACATCTGATAAATTTGCGTTTAGAATAAAAATTCACAACAGTTTCAGTTGAAATAGAAAAACGTTTATTTATGAATTGCATGGTCAATGGCATCAAATCCGGCTTCCATAAATACTTCTGAAACTGTAGGATGTGCATGAATGGTCTGAGCCACATCGTAGATTGTTCCATCCATCGACATGAATGCAGAAGCTTCAGCAATCATATCCGTAGCATTTGCCGCCACAATCTGTACTCCCAGAACCTGACCGTATTTTTTATCGGAAA
>MTLE01001414.1_pt2 | contig 16676 bp, 20 predicted proteins | sample 1982461 | NCBI WGS metagenome assembly MTLE01 (sample SAMN05712605, study PRJNA340218) | biofilm metagenome | isolation source: sample SPL anode biofilm adapted to -200 mV | place: USA | collected 2012-02-03
CGAGGCTCCGCCTCGCTAGGGTTATGCTGTTCGCTTGGTTGGAAAAAAACGCCGCCTTTTTGCCGCCGGCTATTTTGAGCTTTCCCGCAATATGCGCTGGGCCCGGCCATACGAGCCGAGATTGAATACTCTGGAATAACCCATTTTTTGAAGCAAGCGCTTGCCCATGCCGCTGCGAACACCCGCTCCGCAATGGAGCAAGAGCACCGTTTCTTTATTCGGGATTGCGCGCGAAACCCGGTCTGCCAGTTGGTCGAGCGGGAAGTTTATGGCGGTGGCCAGGTGGCCGCTTTGGAATTCGCCGCTCGTGCGCACGTCAATAACGCGCGCCCCTTGCTGGAGGAATATTCGAGCGGCGGCCGGGCGCACCAAACCCAGCTGTTTAAATCCCAGCCAGACAGCCACCGCCAGCCCCATCAGTATCCATTGCCAGTCCATAAATCAGGAGCTTATTGCGCCGATGTCGGTTTGCGGCTGCGTTCTATGAGTCCGAACACCACGGCCGCGATGCCTATCAGGATGCCAAACCACCCCCAATCAGGAATGCCGGTTACCTCCGGAAGGCGCACTTTTCCTAAGGTGGCAACCGTTTGAATATGGGTCTCAACCCAGGCGAAACTCAGTGCATAGAGCACCCCGCCCAGGAGCATCCCCGCAAAACCCACGATGGCATGAATGCTGCCGGTGGCCATAGCGGCGACCCCTGTGCCTGGACAATATCCATATAGCACCATGCCCACCCCGAAAAGGGCGGCACCCAGTGCAACGCCTAGCATGTTGGCGGGCTTGATATGGTACTGCGCATGGCCAGCACCGTGCAGCAATAGCACCCCGAGGCCGCCCACGATAATGGCGGTGAACATCACTTTGATCACCGTAAAATCGCGAAACCGGAACTGGTTCACAATCACATTGTAATTCGCCACGCCGCTTCGATGCAGCAATACGCCGAAAAGCATGCCCATGGGAATTGCCAGCCAGCGGGCGGTTTCTATTGATACAGGTAGAGTCATAGTCGAGCGAAATAAGGGTTAAATTGTTTTGCGCGAGGACCGGCTAAAAAGCGCAAAAGCGGTTGCAATGCCGGAAGCGAACATGGTCAGAAAGAAAACCCAGCTGCTAACCGCCAATTGCAGTGAACCGCTGATTCCGTGGCCGCTGGTGCAGCCACCCGCCATGCGGGCGCCATACATGATAATGACTCCGCCCACGAAAGCACCCATGAAACGCTTGGCCGTTGAACCCCCAAATTGTGTTCTCCAGACGGCGGGAACCGATTCCCAGCTAAAAGTGCGGCTGGCTAAAATACTCATTAGGCTGCCAAGAAATGTGCCCACCAGGAACAGCATGCCGCCGTCCCATTTGAAAGGCAGTTTTGCCCAATAAGGGTTTTTGGCCACCGCTTCCGCCCCCATCATGGGAAGGGCGCAAACGCTGGAAGCTGAGGATAAAGCGGTGGATATGCCCAAGGGCTGGTTTACCACCGCAAACGCCAGCCAACTGAGGATACCAATGCCAATGCCCACCAAATAAGGATTCCAGCGGGCTTTATCCTCTTGGTTCTGGCTGGCGCCGCTGACGCCGCCTTTCGATCCGTTGGGTTCATTCATAGTCAATGCAGTCTCCATTAATATCGAGCCATGAAACCAGGAAAGGTTACAAATCCCTGGTCGGTTCGTTTTTTTGACAGCGAGAATGTAAATTCTCTGGGTGACTGCCCAAGCAATGACTCAACCAATTGCAGCCGGATTCGCGAAAAGGCTTTTTATAAAATATTTTCACACTTTGGAGTGCGGACTAAAAATGCGGTTTAATCTCAAGCTGTGGGGTTTGGCCGGGTGCTGCCCATTCTTCCACTCGCAACCAGGGGCGGCACCCGTCCGGCAAACGGACGAAGGGCCGGCAAAACTGAGCCGCATTACTGATGAGTCAGCAGTAAGTTCAGGCTATGGGGACTGAAGATTTACGCGCTAGGTGGGCGGGGGACGTTTCCAACTGCGAGGCATCGCATGGAGCCATGGAATGCGCGATTCGGTTTTGCGCGCGCCCCAGAACCACGCCAAGGAGCATCCATAGCGCGCCTAATCCAAATATGGAGCACGCGAACGGCAACAAGCCTAAGCCGGCACCCGAAACCAGCCCTTCAATGTGCGCTCCCGCGGCATCCCCAGTCCGGTAACCAAAAGTATCCAGGAACGCTTTGGCTTTGTATTTTTCCTGGCGGTTTAAAACGGTGAACAAGGTTTCCTGGGCGGGCCCGGCGATGCCTTGTTGCACTGCCCGAAAGACCGCGTTGACGACGGTAAAAATCAGCAAAGACGGAGCGAGGGCGAGGGCGGCGGCCCCGCATATGCCCAGGGCTGGCAGAGCCGCCAGGCTGGTTCCCACGCCAGTAGCACGCATGATGCGTCCAGCCAGGAACGCCTGAGCAAACAAAGTCGCGACTTGTGTCCACAAATTAAGACGCGCAAACAGCAGGGTCTGGTATTCCGTCGAGCCACCCGCCGCCGCCACCAGCCGTAGCCCGGTGAAGTAAAGAAAAGTTGTGATCAATCCGTTTAAGACCACAAATCCGGCAATTTGACCGATATAGGAAGATTGGAGCACCGCTTTGACACCCGCGAGCCAGGCTCCCCCCAGCGATGGCTCACTGATTGGGCGATGGGGGTTGCCGAAACGGAGACCGGCAAACCATATGGATATCCAGATGGCCAATTCCAACAATAGAGCCGCCAGTATAAACAGGGGGCCAATGCCAAAATGCCGCGTCAGATGCCAGGAGATGGCTGATCCCAGAATGGCGCCCAGGCTGCCGCCGAGGGCGATGGGCGGAAAAAGCCGCTTGCTTTCGGAAAAACTGAAATGGTCTGCCATGAAGGCCCAAAACAGTGATACCACTAGAAGGTTGAAGACCGAATGAAAAATGTAATAGCTGGAACCGATCATCGCCCGCATGGGCTCTGGGGCTAGCATGATGCCTGCAAAAAACGCCATCAGAAGCAAGGCGCAGCCCCGAAACACCGTGGTGATGAGCCGGTGGCGTGGAATTCGCGAGGCGATCCACCCAAACAGAGGCGTCACCAGAAGGGTGAGAGCTACGGTGGCCAGGAACAGCTTCCGGTTATTTTCAATGCCTCGCACAATGCCCAAAGCATCCCGTACCGGCCGCAGTATCATCAGGCTGGTGAGAATTATAAAGAACATCAGGCCCGCCGCCAATGCGGACGGCCCTTCGCCTGGTCGAATCTCCAAGCCATTAGCCAGAATTCGATTGCCCCACTGCCTTATAATTCGCGTCAAAGATGGGCAATCGTCATCAGGATTTACTCCAGTGGTTGAAGAGGCGTTCTCCGGCGAGGGCATACGGTTCCGACCTATGCGGAGGAATCGCCAAACTCCGGTTTCACACCGGATTGCAGGGGTAGGCAATGGCATCATAGCTCGGGTTCCAGGTGGCCTTGATATCGTAAATGGCTTTGGAGGCTAAGGAATGCCTGAATACTCGAGGCATCCGCACTTTCTCGCCTAATGCAATATTTCAGCGCCGCAGTAAGCCTCTTCGACTCGAAGGAAGGCTGCCGCCACACCTGGATGTTTCGGATCATGCCGCGACCGCATAGCTTCGAATCGAGGGCCTTCCATATGATAAGTCACCGGGCCCTTCACCTGAAACGATTTGCGATTTTTCGCCAGAAACAAGATGGCACCTTTGGTTCCGCGTTTAATATTGGCCCGGGTCTTATGGAAATAGTTATCAGCCACAATGAATCCCTCGCGGTCCTCCAGCCAGATTTCACCCACGTAAATCGCGTTGGGATTTCCTGCCGCATCCACAGTGGCCAGGATTGCCGGTCCTTCTCGGTCCTCCCATGCCTTGGCTAGACTATCCATTGGAGTTGTCATAAGTGATCGCTTTTTGTTCGGTTATTCCGATTGGTAATTCGTAATTTCTGCGGTCAGTAATTGTGGCGTTTGGTTTTTATCTACCTGGTGCTTTCATGTTTTGGCGAGGCATTTCCATCCGGTTGAATCAGGAGGGGTATTTCGATCCAGCCGAACCGGTTTTGACACCTCCCAAGGCCCGTTGCGTGGTCCGGTTCAGGCGGTTTCCCCACTCCGGCCGCCAGCTGGAACTGGCTTCTGATCTTCGCCAGCCATACCTAATGGCTGGAACGACTCGAGTTCCTCACCCTGCCGCACTAGCCGGAAGCTATTGAAAACCACCAGCAAGGCTCCCGTCACATGAATCATGGCAGCCATGATCGGATTAATGTATTTCATTGCGGCGAGCACCATGCCAGCTATGACAAAGCCCAAACCGGCCAGAAAATTTTGATTAATAACCCGGCGAGTCTCGCGCGACAGCCGGACCAGGAAAGGCAGCCGGCGCAAATCGTTATTCATAAGCGCAATGGTGGCGCTGTGAATGGCCACGTCACTCCCAGCTGCGCCCATGGCAATTCCCAAATCGCCAGAGGCTAGGGCGGGAGCATCGTTGACGCCATCGCCCACCACGGCCACGCGATAGCCCTTGGCGCGCATTTGACGGACAAAGTCCACTTTATGCTGGGGCAAACATTCTCCCTGGACTTCGTCGCAACCGATTTCCCGAGCCACCCGGACAGCTACCGGCTGGCGGTCGCCGCTAATCATAGCGATGCGCCGCACGCCAACCTGTTTAAGCTCCGATAAGGATTCCCGGGCTTCTTCGCGGGTTTGATCCTGCAATCCCACCCACCCGATGCACTGGCTGCCTTGAGCCACGAATATCAGGCTCCAGCCCTCGGTTTCATTGAGGTCCACATTAGCCATGAATTCATCGTTCACACCGTTGTCTAAAAGCCATTGTGCCCGGCCTACGATCACCGGAATTCCATCTACCTCGGCTTGAATTCCGCGTCCTGCCGTTTCGCTAAAATGGGTGGCTTCGACAAGCTTGACATGGACCTCCTCGGCAAGCTGGATCAAGGCCTTAGCGGTGGGATGGTTGCTGTATTTTTCCGCCGATGCGGCCACGCGTAGCAATTCGGCGGGCTTGGTATCTCCCAAAGGCGCCAAGCGGCTGACGGCGAGTTTGCCGGTGGTAAGGGTGCCAGTTTTATCGAAGACGAAAGCATTGATTTTTGCGGCCAGTTCAATGTCGGCCACGTTTTTGATTAAAATGCCCAGCCGGGCCGCCGAGGATAGCGCCGCCACGATCGCGGTGGGCGTGGCCAGCACAAACGCGCAGGGACAGGAGATGATAAAAACCGTGATGACCCGGCTGAGATCGAAAGTGAAAGCCCAAACCAGCGCCCCGGCGACCAGGACCAACGGTGTGTAAAACCCCATGTATTGATCAATGATGCGAGTGATCGGCAACTTGGTCTTTTCGGCGGCGAGGATTAAATCCCTGACTCTCCCCAGGGTGGTATCCTCCCCAGCGCGCGTCACCCGGATTTCCAGGACCCCGGTCATATTTACTGTGCCAGCGAACACTTCATCGCCCGTCTTCTTTTCCACTGGCAAAGATTCGCCCGTGATATTCGCCTGATTGATCCAGCCTTGGCCGCTTTCAATCAGCCCGTCCGCGGCTACATTGTCACCTGGCCGCACGCGAATGTGATCCCCCACCGCCAATTCGTGCGCGGCGACTTCCTCTTCCAACTCTCCCTTGATACGGCGGGCTTTGGTGGGGGTTAATTTGATGAGCGATTCCACGGATGCCAGCGCCCCTTCGGCCGTGCGTTTCTCAATGATTTGTCCCATCAACATGAAGAAGGATACAATGCCCGCCTCTTGGTAGTGCTGGGAAGCAATCAAGGCCGCCACCGCCATAGCGACCAGAGCGTTGGTGTTGAGCGCCCCATCGCGCAGGTCTTTAAAGGCGGTCCAAATGATTGGCACACCCAAAATGAGCGCGCCCAAAAGCGCACTGGAGCCAGCAACCACGCCGATGGAGTCGAATAGTCTTTCAACAATGAACGAATTAATGATGAGCACCGCCCCCATCACCATCTGTTTCAGTTGAATATTGACATGGGAATGGTGTTCGCCACACCCACAGTCGGGGGAATGCTTTGGGTCGTTTCTTAGATGGCTGGGAGAACTTGCTTTCATGGTTTCGAAGAATTATTCGTTTCAAAGAAGCTAGGCCTGCTCTTCTTTGCAGGCTTCGCGGACATGGTCGAGGCTGGATAAAGTCTCCGCCCGGGCGAGCACTTCCTGCAATTCGTGACGGGTGAAATGACCCAGAAACTGAAACTGAACGATCCCACCCCAATACAGCATGAGCGAAGCGGGCACTTGGTTTCCAATGAGCCGGGCAAGTTCGGGATATTGCGCAAGATTGGCCCAGGCAAAGAGGGCCTCTTGCCGAGGGGATTGCGATGCTTCCGCGAACAATGAGCGCAACGTGGAGTTACTTGGGCTGCCATCCTTATAGGCCAGCAGCAACACGGGCGCCAGCGTTTGTCGCACGAGCGGTTCGAAGGAGGATGGCGTGACGTTAATGATGGTGCCGCCAGAATTCATAAGCCGAATTTCGATGGCATGACCTCGCTCCTCCCAGTTTCAGAAATCAATGCTACCCACCGCTGGGCAATCGGTGTTTCGCCCCCGATAACTTTATCCCCGCGCCGGACCATAAGCCGGTAAGCTAAGGGCAAATACAGATCACAGCGTGAGCCGCATTGAATCAGGCCAATGCGATCCCCCCGCTCAATGGACTCTCCAAGCTGGACCCAAGGCACAATGCGGCGGGCGATAAAACCCGCGATCAAACGCACCGCAAATCTTTCGTTTGGGTTCTCGCTGGATCGAATGCCAATGAGCATGTTTTCATTGGCGCGCGCGGAGTCGGGTGACAGTGCGTTGATGAACTTGCCAGGGGTGTGTTGCGCCAGCTCGATGGTTCCCGTGACGGGGGCGTTTTGGACATGGACATCAAAAATGGATAGGAATATGGAAATGCGGTGGCACGGAACCCCCAAGTATTCGAGGGTCACGTTTCCCTCGATGGCATCCACTCGGCCATGGGCGGGTGAAACCACCGAACCTGCAATAGCAGGACAATGCGGTGTTGGATCGCGGAAAAATAGCGCGATAAATCCAACCGCAGCCAAGCAGAAAATCCCCGATAAAAGCGCGGGCGTAGCCAGCCAGCGAATACCCAGAAGGGTTCCCAGCCCGCAAACCAATCCCGTCAACAGCAGCAGTTTGAGCCGCCACAAGAGCCGCCGGGCTGCCTGCGCTGCCCGCTGGGTGTTTGGGGCTTTGATGGAACTCCGTTTCATGTGCGGGGAGCACTGGCTGGGCTCTTGCCATTAAATAAATCAACGGCCCGGTCGGCTACCGCTTGGATGCTTTCGGGTGTCGCGGGGCTGGACCCTTTCATCAGGCCGATTTGGCTTAGTTCGAGGTGCAGCGTTTTTTTCAGGCCGGCCAGTTCAAAGGCTTTTTTGGCGCAAGCCTTGGGGCAGCCATCGATGAGCAACACCTTTTGGGCCAGGTCTGCGTTGAACATGATGTCCGCATCGCGGGCGGCGATGCTGGCCAAGCAAGACATCGAGGCCATCCCCTGGCGGGCCAGTTGGCGGGCGGCGCGATCGGTTAATTCCCCGACATCGGCCGCGCCCCCGCAAACGAACACCAGATTCGCGTTGGAGTTTGGTTTCATAGGCAATGGGGCTCACCGCCGTGCGCTTGGGGGCGATGAGCGCAAAGCGGTTTATTAATGCTGGCAACTGTGGGCGCTGCCATGATGGGCGCAAGCGGACACCCCGGCGGCGAGTTCGCCTTTCAAATAGGCTTGCGTGAGCACATCGGCAGTCTGGCCGGACACGCCGGTTTTCACCATGATGCCGTATTCCTTAAACAGGTCGAGGGCGCGCTGGCCCATGCCACCGGCAATGATGACGTGCGCACCTTGTTGCTGAAGCCAGCGAGGCAGCACCCCGGGCTCGTGTGGAGGCGGGGTGGCTGATTGCTGGCTGATGATGGTTTTCATTTCCGGGTCTACTTCGACCATGGCGAATTGTTCACAATGGCCAAAATGCTCCGAGAGCCGGCCGTTTACTAAAGGAATGGCGATTTTCATAGTTTTGGAATGGGTTTCAGGTTCAGTTATGGGTTGCGTGCTCAACCGTTTTAAAATGGGAGTGACGAAGACTTTAAAAGCCTCGGCGGTCGGGCTGGAGTTTAATTGATCGACAAAGGGAGTTCCAGCATCCCCTGAATCGACAATGCGGGGGTCCAAGGGAATGCAGCCCAAGAATGGCACCCCCATTTCGGTGGCCAGCGCTTTGCCGCCTCCTGATTTGAACAAGGCGTGAGTTTCTCCACACTTGGGGCAAGCGTAACCGCTCATATTCTCGATGATGCCCAGCACCGGCAACTTGACCTGGGCACTAAAAGTGAGCGAGCGCCGCACATCGGCCACCGCCACTTGCTGGGGTGTGGTGACCACGATGGCCATGGCTGGCGGGGTAACCATCTGGGCAACGGCTAGTGGCTCGTCACCCGTGCCCGGCGGAGAATCAATGACGAGCACATCCAAGTCGCCCCAAGCCACACCGCCCATTAATTCATGGATGGCTTTGTACTTCATGGGTCCACGCCAAATGACCGCTTCCCGGTCATCTTTGAGCAGCAGTCCCATGGACATGGCTTTCAAGCCATGCGGGCAAAGGATGGGGATGATTTCACCACTGTTATGATCCGTGACCGGCCGTTCTTTAATTCCCAAAAGCATGGGAATGCTGGGGCCGTGCATGTCCACATCCAGAATTCCAACGCGCTTTCCCGCCGCTGAAAGAGCTGCCGCCAGATTTACCGCCACCGTGCTTTTGCCCACCCCGCCTTTGCCCGACAGCACCACGATGGTGAAGGCGATTCGGCTCGGGTGTTTTTGTGCCATTTCCTCTTCCCCGGCTTGGCCAGCTAGACTGCTTGACGGTTGGATGGGCTCCTCGGGCGCGCCGGTTCGCGAGGTGTGGTGCGAGCAGGTTTGCCCGGTTTCAGCCGGGCCCTCACAAGGCTGCCGGGCTTGGTAATCCTGCAAGGCCGCCCGCAGTGTTTTGACGGCCAGCACCGGACAATGCAGGTGGTCCGCGGGCAAGCCGCCTAATTGGCTGAGGATGGTTGCGGGCTCCAGTTGCCCGGCTTGCTCCATGGTTTTCCCCTCCACCAGCCTGGCGGCCAGGGAACCGCTGGCAACGGAGGCGCCGCAGCCATCGGTGGTGAAGGTCGCCCGCTGGATGCGAGCTTGTTCGATATGGAGCCAAAACTCCATGGTGTCGCCGCATGGCCCGGTGAACCGGGCGTTGGCGTCAGCCCCTTTTAACGGCCCGAAATTGGTCGGCAATTGTCGTGATGCAGTCATAGTTGCGGTTTAATAAATTCTGCCCAGCCCTGGTGGATCGCCCGCGCGGCGGGGGTGTCCCCGAATTCGACCACGGCCACCCCTTTTCGCTGCGCGTCGGTGACGGCGGGATCATAGGGCACGCGCGGAAGGATCGTGGCCCCAAAGGAAAGCGCCTGGCTTTCGATGCGTTGGGCGATTTCCGCGTTCAGGTCTCCCTTGTTAACACAAACGGCCATCGGAACGTTAAAATGGCGGGCCAGAAGCAGCACCCGCTCCAAATCGTGCTCCCCTGAGAGCGAGGGTTCGGTGACTGCCAGGACTCGCGAGGCGCCGGTAATCGAAGCGATGACCGGGCAGCCGATTCCGGGCGATCCATCGACTAAAATCAAATTGCGGTTGAGTTCCTTGGCGATGCGTTGCGCCTCGGCCCGAACGAGGGCGACGAGTTTTCCCGAATTACCCGCCCCAACCCCAAGCTGGGCATGCACCAGGGGGCCGCACCGGGTGTCGGAAACGAACCATTCGCCAGCGGCGGCCGGCGCGAATTCGATAGCCGCCTCGGCGCAAAACCAAGCGCAAACCCCACACCCCTCGCAGGCTGCGGGATCAACCTGGAAAGTGCGCGGCACCCGGCCATTGCCGGGGCCATCGAAGGCAATGGCATCGAACCGGCACAACTCCTCGCACTTGCCACAGGCCGTGCAATGGCCGGGTTTGATGCACGCTTTTTTCCCGCCGGTGAAAGTATGGCGGCGGCGAATTTGCGGCTGGAGCACTAGGTGCAAATCCGCAGCGTCCACATCGCAATCGGCCATCACCGCCTCGCGGGACAGGACCGCATAGGACGCCACCAGGGAAGTCTTCCCGGTGCCGCCTTTGCCGCTGATAATGACGAGTTCGTTCATGTGCGAGCGGGCTTGGATTCCCGCGTTTTTATGGCCCGGCGCCCGGCGGGGTCTGAAGTGTTTTCGTCCGCGGGCAAAATGAGATGGTTCAAATTTGACCGCACGGCTGCGGGGAGAAGCTCCGTCTTGGTGGCGCTCGCCAATTCCAGCAGCAGCTGAGCAAACACCCGCCTCATGCCCGGCACGGATTCAACCGCTAACTGGCCCTCGGAACCAGCCTTCGCAATGGCTAGCGTGTCGGGAATTTCCGCCAGGATAGGCACCCGGGCCTGCTGGCAAAATTGCCGCGTTTCCTTCAGTCCCGCCGAGGCGCGATTGATAACCAAGCCGCATTCTTTTTGCAACAGTCGCACGACCTCCAGCGCTAGCCGCAAGTCATGAAGCCCAAAAGGAGTGGGCTCGGTGACCAACACCACAAAATCACAGTTCCGCACGGTTTCCACCATGGGGCAAGCCGTGCCCGGCGGGGCATCGTAGATTAGCCAATCGGCCTGGGGCGCCAGCTCGTTTACCCTCCGGATAACCGGGGGGCTGGATGCTTCTCCCACATTCAATCGCCCTTGGACGAACAGAAGCCCGCCACAGTGCCCGTTCTCCACCACCCCAACCCCATGCGGTTGCTCGGAGATAGCGCGCGTGGGACAAACCGCGTGGCACCCTCCGCAGCTATGGCACAGTTCTGGAAATGCCAGGACCTTTTGGCCTAGGCAAACGAGCGCGCTGAATTGGCATATCTCGCCGCATTGGCCACATAGCGTGCAGCGTGCAGTGTCGATTTGCGGAATCATCCGCACCACCTCGCGCCGGTGCTCGATTATGGGCCGGAGGAACAGATGGCCGTTGGGCGCTTCAGTATCGCAGTCCAAATAGGCAGCCGCCAAACCGCTTATCGAAGCCAGCCAAGCCAGGTTGGTGGCGACCGTGGTTTTGCCGGTGCCTCCCTTTCCGCTGGCAATGGCCACCCGCAGGGTTTTAGCGCGGGGTCGCATGAGTGTGGCTTCCACCATTACTTTTCCGCCGGTTGCGCGGCCATTTCGTCGATGCGTTGCCGCATTTGGCTGAGCGCCATTTCCATTTCACGGGACTGTTGCTTGAGCTGGTCCAAGGCGGGTTCGGGAACAGGGTTGGCGTCCGGCTTGGCTAGTGCGTTTGGTTTTTGGCCACTGCCCCAGGCCATGAGTCCATCGGCAGCGCGTTGCCAGCCACTCAAGCCTGTGGCTTTGAAACCACCACGGCGGCCATGGCCGCCGTGGCCTCGGCCCCCTCGTCCTTGGCCGCCGCTCCCGGCTGGATTCCCGCCTCCTTGTTGGGCGGGCGCGCCGCTCATCCATCCAGGCTGGCCCGCACCGGAGCAATAACCCGCTCTCCGTCCGCTTCCGGGGCCTTCTCCGCGAGGCCCTTGTTGATTTCCATTAGGCATATTGTTGATTCTTTCGTTTTAATTGATGGTTGCTGTTTGAATTTGGCCGCGATCATGGGCGCCAAATGTGGCGGGATTTGCGGGTCCAGTTGCGGGGAGTTGGTGATGAACCACCAGGCTGCCCGTTTCATAACCGATATTCCGGCCCACCACCGGACACTTGACCTTCAGTAAAAAGAACATCTCGCGGCCGCAGCCGTCTAAGGTTTCGTAGTTCGCCTGGCCTTTGGCAATCACTAGCTCGGCGCGCTCGAATCGCCGGCGAAATTCCGGGCTGCAGCTTTCGAGGATAATGCCCGTGCCATCAATGCCGGTATCGATCACCTCGCGAATATCGCAAAGGCCCACTGCCCGCGCGTCTTCCATCAAGGCGTCGTTAAGTGCGGGACCTCCCTTGACGGCCACCGTGAGGTTTTTCTGGGGCAGCAATTCGATCAGGAGCCGGTCGAAAACCAGTTCACCGGCATTGTCAGCCAGATAAAGAATCGACGGCGCCTGCCCCACGGAGGCGAGCAAATCGCTTAAATCCCCGACCAGAGGCGAGGCAAACGACTCTTCCAGCAAGGCGGGGATATCTTCAATCTTGAGATTTTTATTGGCGCCGCAATCGATGATGTTGGCCGCAATGGCCAGTTTGACAGCTTCACCTAAGGGATTCTCCGCGGCGAGCAAGCGTTGCTTCCAGGCCGGATAGACTTGCAATGCCAGCCGGTTGGATTCTTGCTTGATTTGAAGATACGGATCGATACTCCCAGTGTGCTGGCACACCTGCCGATAGATCCACTGCCACAAGATTGGCGGCCGGTCAAAATCCTTTTGGGCGGCATGCTTAAGCACGTCGCGCAAGATGGCCTCATGCACCTTTTCGTCAAGGGTTGCCAGCCGGGCGACTTTGAGCGCCTGATTGAACAGGCAGGGAACGCAATCGAGCCATGTTTTCATTGCCAGTGCCCTTGCACATCGGCCTGCGGCAGCCGTTGCAGCCGGCCCGCCTGGTACGCGTTAAGGGCTTCCCCGGCTGTGCCCCCGGACACCGAGTAAATCTCCATGTGCGCGGCCTGCAATACCGCAAAAGCCTTAGGTCCCACGTGGCCAGATATGACCGCTTTTACCCCTTTGTCCGCCAGCTTTCGCGCCGTTTGTATGCCCGCCCCTTGGACCGCTTGCTGGCTCGGGCTGTTATCGACGACCTCGACCAACCCGGTTTCGGTGTCCGTTAATAAAATGTATGCGGCCCGCCCAAAATGTGGATCGAGGCTGTCGTTTAAGCTGCAACCTTGTGAGGTGATCGCAATTTTCATGATTTTTAGTGCGGTTGTCCCCGGCCCTGCCGGTTTTGTGTGCTGCGCCAGCAACATCTTTTGCCGCGCCGCTTGCCCAAACAGCCGGGCATGGCAAATTCCGGGCCTTCCAAAGTGCCCTCAAAAAACGCTCGCAAAACGGCGTCCACCTCGCCGCATACGTGAGAAACGATTCGCAAGCCCCGCCTTGTGATCTGCCTTTCCATCGCTTGTGAAAGCGCGCCGCAGAGCAAGACTTGCGGCTGCAACTCATGAATGCCCCGGACAAGTGAGTCATGGTTGCTCTCCCCTAGGAGCACTTCCCGGCGGCCTTTTTCCTGCGCGCCGTCATACTCCACCACCAGAAACCGTCCGGCATAATCGAGCACCGGCGAAATCCGGTTTTGCCAAATAGGCAATACGACCGTCATGAACCCCTGCATGCTAGAACCGTGCCAAAAAACTCCGAATTGCCTAACATGTTGTATATCAGTAACTAATGTAATTGAAGCCGCGTTGGGATGACGAAATATTCTGGCAAGACGCCAGTGTGTGAAGGTTTAAGCTATGGCATTACGCCACACTATCGTAGAATTTGATTGGACCCGTGTCTTTCTTAACCTAATGGCAACGGAAGATGTGATTGAGCGCGGCCTAAGCGCCGCGTTTCAATGCGGGCGGCATATCAATGCCTAAATGCTTGAGTTTCCGGAAGAGCGTGCTGGCGTCAATGCCCAGATCCAAGGCGGCTTTGGTGCGGTTGCCTTTATGGCGGCGCAAAGCTTCCCGAATCATTGCGGTTTCCATGGCTTGGAGAGTCTGGCCTTTGCTTTGCAGGATGCCTTCCGGGGTTTTTTCAGCCCGCAGATGAGGGGGCAGATGTTCCATTTTAATCAAGCCGCCCCGGCACAGGACAAACGCATGTTCGATGATGTTTTCCAATTCCCGGACGTTGCCGGGAAAATTGTAGTCCATGAGCTGGCCCAGCACTTCATCGGAGACCCCGCTCACATCTTTGCTTTGCCGCCGGTTGAATTGGGCCACAAAATGTTCGATCAAAAGGGGAATATCCTCGCGGCGATCGCCCAGTTTGGGCAATTCAATCCTGACCACGTGAATCCGGTAGAACAAATCCTCCCGGAATTTGCCGTCCTGCACGAGCTGCCGCAGCGATTTATTGGTTGCGGCGACGATGCGGACGTCGGATTTAACAGGCTCAACCGCACCCAGCGGCTCGAATATCCGCTCTTGCAACACGCGCAGCAGCCGGGCTTGCATGGCGGTTGAGACGTCCCCGATTTCATCCAAAAACAGCGTGCCACCCTCGGCCAAGGCAAAGCGGCCGGGCTTGTCGCGGCGGGCATCCGTGAACGCCCCGGCTTTGTAACCGAACAGCTCCGATTCCAGCAAGGTATCCGGCAGCGCCCCGCAATTGATAGCGACGAATTTGCCAAATTTCCGCGGGGACTGATCATGGATGGCCTGGGCAATCAATTCCTTGCCAGTGCCACTGGCGCCTTCAATCAGGACCGTGCTATCACTTTCCGCGATTTGCGGCAAAAAGGCGAAAATCTGCCGCATCGCTGAGCTGCGGCCGATAACGTCCGAGAACAACTCCTGCTGCCGCGCCTCCCGATGCAATTCTTCCACCAGCCGCAAATCGCGGAAACTTTCGACCCCGCCAATGACTTTGCCCTGTTCGTTTTTAAGGACGCCCGTGGAAATGCTGATCGGAATGCGCTGCCCATGGGTATCCACAATATGAACCACCTTGTTCACCACGGGCCGGCCTGTGCCCAAGGTCTGCTTGAGCGCACAGGCGCTTTCACAAATGCTGGCGCGAAACACATCGCAGCACCGCCGCCCCACGGCCGACTTCTGGGGAATCCCCGTGATTTTTTCCGCGGCCCGATTAAACAGGACAATGCGCCAATCGGAATCCACCGTAAATAAGCCGTCGGGTATGCAATCTAGCAGTTCGCGATTCATGATCAATCCCTCCGAGACTGCTCCAAGCTATGGCAATCTGCAATAGCTATCACCCCAAAGAGGCGAATTGCGCTAAGTCTCAGCGCCATGATTGCGCCTGAAACGCGTGTGTATATAGCATGTGCCTAGTGAGTTAGGCGAATATTTGTCCGTTAATTATTGGTTGGCACCCGTGCTGCTTGCATTCCTGAGCATGATTCAAGTGCAAAAACCGGGCGCATCCACTGAACAGCTGGCGGCGTTGCGCCACCAAACACATGCCTGGTGCGTGGTGTGTGGCGCCGATAATCCGCTGGGCTTGAAAATTGATTTTTCACTCCATCCGGACGGAAGTGTCGAAGGCCGCTTTGCCGGGGGGCACGTGTTTCAAAGCTATGACGGCGTCTTGCATGGCGGAATGATTGCGGCCTTGCTCGATGGGGCCATGACCAATTGCCTGTTTGCCCATGGCCGCACCGCAGTTACAGGGGAACTAAACGTCCGCTATCGCAAATCTGTGGCTTCGGGAGAACCGGTGGTCATGCGAGCTTGGCTGGAACAATCCAACCTAGGCCTGTACCAACTGCGCGCCGAACTAACGCAAAACGGATGTGTAAAAGCGGTGGCTAGCGCGAAATTCATGGCTAAGCCAGGGCAGCCGTGAAAGAACCGGTCCAACCAAAAGAAAAAACGCCCTTTTAAATGGGCGTGGACTTCAAGAAATCCAATTTAATGGGTATTTTTTTCGGCACGAATAAACCGCCGCAAAATAATGCTGCTCAAAACCATACCGTTGCCACGGAGCAGTGTTGCTCGGCACAATAGCAACGCGTTTTATTTTTTACTAACCACTAGCGCGCCCTAAACGTGCCCTGGAATTAATCTGTTGTTAGAATATTTCAAGACGGCTAAAACGAATTACCCGATTGCAATGGGGGAAAGGGTCACCCAAATGGCCAGGATTACAGAAGGTTTGACAGGTAGCGATATTGAGGCGGTTTTTATGGGGCGCTCTTTCAAGCATTCGACGAGAGGCAGGAGCCAACCGACTTAACCATCGCTGCCATTATCAACGACTTCGTGCCACTCTCTACGACGATGGCCGTGAATTGCAGGCGGCAAGCACGACAAAATAGACGCCCGGGCGAATTCCGCTCGCGCTGGCACTTTGGGGCTCCAGATTGGTAATCCGTTTCTCGCTCGCGTTCTGGCAAGGTGGACTAACGAGCCCGTTGTGCGAACGCCACGCTTCCACTAAAGCCCGCGCCTTAGCTTCATCGCCATACGCCTGCCTAGTTCAGGCGCTTATCCTTGCCAGCAAAGAGCCTGCAGCAGCTCAATCAGGCACAGAAAGATGCGCTTTTACTCGCCGATGGACTCATATTTGAAATTGAAAAGCCCCAAGAATATGCTGGGAAGATTGTCACCATGCCCGTCGGAGTCCAAGAGTTGACTCGTGTTGGCTGGCGCAACCTTCGGGGCGAGGCCGGCATCCAGCGAACTAGTGCAAGCCTGTTGTAGCGGCATTGTCGAGACATAGGCCGCTCCGAGTTCATTGGTCTCGCCCAAACTCATTACATAGCCCGTATGACAAGGCCGCAATAACGTGGCCAGGCGGGGGATTGGACTTTATGCAGGGGGGGCTCTGGCTCCGCACACTGCTTTTTCAGGCAGGGCTTGGTTTCGCCCCACTCCTACTGCTGGCGCAGGCGATAATAGCAAGTGCTGGCAGTGAGTGGCAGGGTGATGTGGCAGCCGTC
>MTLE01000430.1_pt1 | contig 16661 bp, 9 predicted proteins | sample 1982461 | NCBI WGS metagenome assembly MTLE01 (sample SAMN05712605, study PRJNA340218) | biofilm metagenome | isolation source: sample SPL anode biofilm adapted to -200 mV | place: USA | collected 2012-02-03
ATTTCTAAAGAGCTTTGACAGTTGCATCATTGGCCATTGCGACCCGAAATGATTCGCGATAGCTTGTCCAAGTCGTGCAAAGGTTTTGGTATAGAGCAGGCGGCGGCAAAATGCCGGGCGGGCCAGCATTGGCTACATTAATGCTTGGCCTTTTCATTTATGTCCTCGCCTTTTCGCAAGGCGAAGCGTTTCCTGCCGCCGGGCACGCCGCCGCTAGTGCTCCCGGCCACCACTGTGCGATCCCCACATTGCACATAGTGTCCCCGGCTTGGCAAATCCCCGGTCCTGATCGTCTCCTGCCGCCAATCTGTGGCCTGGCTTTCACGAATGGTTCAACTGGTCTTGGCGCGGAGAGGAACCTTGTGCTGGGACCCCTGAGGCTACCCTCGTCGATGCCGGATGGGTTGATGACGATCACAAAAGCCGGGGGCATATTAATGTATCCTTTTGAATTCGATTATTCAGCATGAACAATCCGAGTCCGGACCATGAAGCCAGGAAAGATCCCGGCCAGCGTCTGGCGTGGGCCTTGGAAGTCTGCGCCGCGCACCAGATGCGGCTTACTCCCGTGCGCGCCACGATTTTGCAGCACCTGGCGGCCAGCCACGCGCCGCTGAGCTTGGAAGATTTAGCCAAAGGGGAAAAAGTGCGGGGCGCTTGTGATGTGGCCACCGTTTACCGCACTTTGATGGTGTTGCGCGAACTGGAAGTCATCCGGCAAGTCAGTTTGCCGAACAAAATCAGCTATTATGTGCTCAACATTCCCGGCGAAAGCACGCATTTCCTAGTGTGCGGCTGCTGCGGCGAATTGAAGGTGCTGCCTTCGTCGGCTTGCGAACACACCCTCGAACACGAGGTGGCCGCCGGCCATGGCTATGCGCGGTTGCGGCATGAATCGCTGTTTGTGGGCATTTGCCCGGCTTGCCAAAAACATCCCGCCGATGTGGTCTGCGCCAAAGTCCAGCCGCGCATGCGTTCGAGCCTCAAAATCAAAGCCAAACCCGCCTCGGTGGCTGGCACTGCAATCGATTCGCTCCCTGATTTAACCTTGGCTGGTGTCAACTCAGCGTCGCGCCGCAATTAAGCGCTCTGCTTAGTCTATTTGTAGCCTGCCCTATAGACGGGGACTTGTGGTGGCCAGTTGCCATCGCATACATGGTGCTGACGCGTGTGACAAGGCATTAAGTTCATTTTGCAGCCCGCCTCGTTGTTTCTGGCCACCCGTAAAGCGCTTTCCATTGTCCGTTGATATTTCACCATCGCGCTTTTCGAGCTTTGGGGGACATAGTGCCTCGGAAGTATTATCGAAAATTACCCTGGGTAAGATAATCTACATTTAAAATAATATTCACTTAAGTTGTTTCTGGATGTGCCGACAAAAGTAGGACAAGACCCTAGGTGTGCTCGGGGAATAGGTTTTGTGCCATGGGTAAATGAGCAAGGGGCATATTATTATGAAAGCATCGTTAACCAATCGAATATTGATTCCGATTTTGGGGGTTGTGTTCGTGACCTCCGTCGTTTTGACCGCGATCTCGATCTTTTTGGGGAAATCTTCCCTCAACGAGGCGATGCGGCAGCAAATGGTGGAAATCAACTCCGCCACGTTGCGGCAAGCGGATGATTGGGTCAAAAGCCGGCAGTTGGATCTTGAGCTATGGTCCAGCAATCAAAAACTGGCCATGTTGCTCCGGGGCAAGGAGTTAGATTCTAAGCTTCAAGCTGAACTCAGTGCGGAATTGGCGACGATCAAGAAACTCTATGGGTTTTATGAGGACGTTCATTTGGCGGATCCTACGGGGGGCACGGTGGCCTCTTCCAATCCCAGCTCATTGGGCAAGTTGAATGTGAAGGAACGCCTGTATTTTCAGGAGTCGATCAAGGGCAAATCCGTGATTTCCGAAGTGTTGTCCAGCAAGACCACGGGGAATCCGATCATCGTGCTGGCGGCGCCGATTCGCGATGGTTCTTCGGTTCTGGGGGTGTTGTATAGTGTGCTGGATTTGAATTCTTTTAGCACCAAATTCATCGACCCGATCAAGGTGCTGGCAACGGGTTATTTATACATGTGCGATGATCACGGGCTCTTTATTGCGCACCCCGACAAGACGAAAATCCTAAAGGCCAAGCTGGCCGATTACGATTGGGGTAAAGAGTTAATGGGCAAGAAGAAAGGAACCATCGAATATGAGTTTGATGGCGTGGATAAAATGGTCGCCTTTGACCAAAGCAGCGCGGTGGGCTGGTATGTGGCGGTTACGGTGCCCACGGCTGAACTGCAAGCGCCCGTATACCGCATGGGCCGGTGGAACTTGATATTTGCCACCACCGCCTTGGTGGTCGGAGCGTTTATCGCTATGTGGCTGGCTCGTTCGATCGCCAAACCGATTATCCATTTTGTGGAAAACTTGCGGGACAACGCCAGCCAGCTCGATAGCGCGGCCCATCAGATTTCGACGGCTAGCCAAAGTTTGGCCGACGGGGCCAGCGAGCAGGCGGCTTCTTTGGAGGAGACCAGCTCATCCCTCGAAGAAATGTCGAGCATGACTGGCCGCAACGCCCAGAACGCCCATACCGCCAAAGAACTGGCCGGGCAAACGCGCACGGCGGCCGATGCCGGGGCATCCGACCTGTCCAAGATGAGCCAAGCCATGGAAGCGATCCAGACTTCCAGCGCCGATATTTCCAACATCATCAAAACCATCGACAACATCGCGTTTCAAACCAACATCCTGGCGCTCAACGCCGCGGTTGAAGCCGCGCGCGCCGGCGACGCCGGCATGGGGTTTGCCGTGGTGGCGGATGAAGTGCGCAACCTGGCCCAGCTCAGCGCGCAAGCCGCGCGGGAAACGGCGGCCAAGATCGAGACCGCCAACCAAAAGGCCAAGCAAGGCGTGGAAATTAGCGCCCGGGTCTCGGTAGGCTTGCTGGAGATTGTGGAAAAAATCCGCCAGGTGGATGAATTGGTGGCGCAAGTGGCCACGGCTTCCAATGAGCAAAGCCAAGGCGTGAGCCAGGTCAATACCGCGATTAGCCAGATGGACAAGGTGACTCAGGCCAACGCGGCCAGCGCCGAGGAAAGCGCCAGCGCGGCCGAAGAGTTGAAAGCGCAATCGAATAGCTTGCGGGAAACCGTGGAAAGCCTGAACAATATGGTCACCGGCGCCACCACCGTCCGTTCGGTGGAAATGGCCGCGCCGCCCGCTGCCTCCAAAAAAAGTGAGAAACCTAGCTCGCGCCAACGGGCCGCATTGCCCAATCGCCCCACGCCCAAAACCGAGCGGGCCAGCACTGGGCAGCCTCAGCTGGCTGAGTTTCAGGATTTTTAATTAAGCGAAAGTATAAATTTCGCGGATGCGCAGCCCGGGAAAATATGGCTTTTCCCGGGCTTCCCTTTTCAAGCCCAGCCGCCGGCGCGCAAGCGTTGCCAGCACTTCCTCGCCCGGTTGACAATTAGTAGTCATTCAGGCCTGATGGCGGGCCTGCCGCTGAGTTCCGCGATTTCTTTACCCGGTCAATTTGTCGTACGGCCACGCCACCACGCCGCCATCCATCACTTGGACTTTCGCAAAACCCGCCCCTTGCAGGATTTTGGCGGCCTCGTAGCCGCGCAACGAGACTTTGCAAAAGGCGATGACCGGCTTGTCCTTGGGAACTTCGGCCAGCCGCGAGCGCAAGGCGCCCAAGGGAATGAGGGTCGAATTCGGCAGCCGCTCTTGCTGGTGTTCCCCCGGGCCGCGGACGTCGAGCAAGCAGAAATCCTCCTTTGCGTCGAGCCGCCGTTTGACTTCCAGGGAGCTGACGCTGGCCACCTGGCCGTCGAGTTTGTTGCGGGCGACGTTCGCCGCCACGATGAGATTGTCCAGCGCCCCGGAATACGGTGGCGCATAGCACAAGTCCAGTTTGGACAATTGATCCACGGTCAGGCCCGCCGTAATCGCCGTGGCGGCGACATCCATTCGTTTGTCGCCATTGCCAGGGCCCACCGCTTGCGCTCCGAGCAATTTGCGGGAAGCCGTCTCGATCACTAATTTCAAGATGATGGGCTTGGCCCCGGGCATGTAATGCGCGCGATCCGCGTCCGGCACGATCACCGTGGTCACGGCGTAACCCGCGGCACGCGCGGCGGATTCGCTCAAGCCGGTGCGCGCCACGCAAAAGTCGAACACCCGGCACACCATGCTGCCTAGGACGCCGGGGAACCGGTCGTTCCCGCCGCACACATTGATGGCGGCCACCCGGCCCTGTTTGTTGGCGGTGGACCCCAGTGGCACATAACACGGCTTGCCGGTCACCAGGTCCTTGCATTCCACACAATCCCCCGCCGCGAAGATATCCGAATCGTTGGTGCGCATGGTTTCATCCACTTGAATACCGCCCGTGGGCCCAAGGACCAGCCCCGATGTGCGCGCCAACTCCGTGTTCGGCCGCACGCCAATGCCCAGCACCACCAAATCGGCGGGCAATTTTCCCTGGCTGGTGATCACCGCGCTAACAGAGCCTTCGCCCTCAAATCCGGTCACTTGGGTATTCGTCAAAACCTTCACCCCATGTCCGGCCATGTGCTTTTCCACCAAGCGGGCCATTTCCCAATCCAGTGAGCGCAGGATTTGCGGCAGCATTTCCACCAGGGTCACCTGGCAGCCGATTTGGATGAGCGCTTCGGCGGTTTCCACGCCGATCAAGCCGCCGCCGATCAACACCACTTGGCGCGCCTTGGCCTGAGTGGCCAAGGCTTTGATTTTTTCCGCGTCGGGCACCCCATGCAGGGTGAAGATATTTCCCAAATTAACGTTGGGGATGGGAGGAACCACTGGTTTGGCACCTGTGGCCAGCACCAGCTTGTCGTAATCCAGCCAAGACTCCGTGCCGTCACGTCGAATTCGCACTCGTTTTCCCGCCCGGTCGATTTCCAGCGCCTCGGTTTCCGTGAGCACATGGACCCCTTTGACTTTCTGGAAAAATGCCGCGTCGCGCACCACACCGATGGGCGTGCTCATCAAATCCTTCTGCTCCTTGACCGCGCCCGACACGAAATAGGGAAGCCCGCAGCCCGCGTAAGAGATGAATTTGCCTTTTTCCACCAGCGTCACTTCCGCTTCCGGGTTTAAACGCATGATTTTGGCCGCGGCTTTGGGACCCGCCGCCACGCCACCGATGACTACTACTTTAAGCGCCATATTTATATGGGGATAATTATTGAGGGTTTAGTAAATTATATCAGCCGTTAGTTTTTTTGTTTCCATCCAGTGGCTTATGCCCACGAACACGCCGGCGTTGCGGTGGCGGTGGCCTCCGGGGCGGCGGCGTTATCTTTCGAAATTTCGCAAAATTCGTTCATTTAAATGCAACCTCTCGGGGCGGCCGTGGCATTCAAACTCGGGCACGGCATCCCAGCCTGCGTTATGGCGGATCGTTCAACGGCTTGGGCTTGCGGCATAGCATAAGGTTTCCGAACCTCAAAATCCAACCACTTCCGCCAATTAGCACTGAATGCTGTCCTATTCCTATACATAGAGCCAGGCATTGGAAAAAAGTTACATCACAACTGGGGTTTTTCCCTCGTGACATCACGCCCTAAAAAAACGAGAATGGCGGGAGTGAATCGTCCGAACGAAGGCTGGCTTCCAGCTCTCATCGTGGCGGTTGTCTTTGGGGTCAAATCTCCATGCAGGAGGGATGGTATAATTAAATTCCTCACCTTCTAAGAAGTCGGAATTAGGGATAATCAAATTATTTGGGTCATGATACGAAATTTCGGGACACGGTCGGGGGCGAGCCAATGGTTTTTATCGCTCGGCATTTTTTGGGGCTTATGGCTGGGCTTGATCTCCACTGGGGCGGCTAATGACCCCGGACTTTCACTCGCCCAGACTAACGGCCAATGGCGGCTGCATTACCGCCTGCCGGAAAGCAATGGCTGGTATCAGGTGATTAGCGCCTCCAAGGTCGAAGAACTGGCCGGCACGAATCAAGTGTTTCTGGAAATGGACGCGCGCCAGACTAATGGCGGGCTGTGGCTGACGAATTTTTACCAGCAACCCGCGCGTTTCTTCAAGCTGCGCCACCGGCCCGCGAAAACCAACGCCCCGCCGGCGCTCTTCGAGTTGCCCGCCGCCGCGCCCTTCCTGGCGAGCCACCCGATGATTTTCGATGGCCGGCTATACGTCCACACCACCGTCATGCCCGGGCAGATTTGCCGCCAATACCTCAGTTGTTACGATTTGCGCCAGGACCGCCAGCTGCTCTGGTCCACCGTGCTGGGGGAAAATCTGTTTACCATGGATTTGATGGACAAGATCAGCTGGAACTTGATCCGATCCGAGGACGTCATCCCCTTGGTGGTCTATGACGCCACCAAAAAACAGCGGTTCCTCCTGGTGGACGCGTTGTCGGGGGAAATTCGCGCCAATAACGTGATTGGCACCCAATGGCCTTATGTCGACCCGCGCGGGCGCTTGCGCTATGGCTCGGTGCTGCCGCCGACTGGCAATGTTGCCGAACATGGCGAAGAATTGCTTTTTCCCAACGGCACCATGCTGTGCAAATGCTCGGGCGATGTGGCCTGGGCCAACCAAGGCTGGATTCTTTTTGGCAGCGACGCCATCGTGGTGCGCGATGCGGCCTTTGGCTTTGACAGCGGCGCCTCGCTCAAAATCAAGGCGATCGATTTATCGTGCGCGCGCGACGCCTTGACCGGCTTCCTCGAGACGGGGGAGGCGGTGCTCTTCAAAACCGACGCCGACTCCACGCTGGCGAACTCTTACACCACGGATCATTTTTTGATTTCCCAGGGGCGCATCTATAAAGGCCGCATTTACACCGCCGCCATGGCGGGTCCCGAACCGGGCCTGTACTTGGAGGAATTCAGCGCCACCAATGGCGCGTTCCTGCGCCGCGCGCTAGTGCCGGGCGACCCGCAGGCGCCGGAATCCCTCCAATGGGGCAACCCGGGGGTCACGGGTTATATGCAACAATCTGGCTCGCGCTTGCTCCTGCCTTTCGCCGGGCTAATCAGTGGCTTCCCCGGGGGGCAGGGCTGCCGCATTCGCGCATTCGATACCAGCGCGATGGCGCCCGCCTGGTCTTACACCTACGCGGGCACGCATACGCACGCGATTCCTTCGCGGGACAACCTCTTGCTGGTCGAAGAGATTTTTGCCGCCTCCGGGAGCCAGTACCTAGGCTTCCGGGTGCGCCAAGTGGATTTGGCGACGGGGGCGTTGAAGGCGACTTTCGAGGACGCCGCCTACACCAACCGGAGCGATTACCGTCCTTCCAGCCTGGGGCTTTCCGCCAGTTCGGCCATCTGCATGGAAAAACAGCCGCTGCTGTATGAAGGCTCGCTCTATTTGCCTGTGCAGGGCCAGAAAGGCGCCGCGTTTTGGATCATCGATGTCCAGGACACCTCGGCCCATGTGCTGCAATACAAGTTCAACAACCAATTAAACCCGGTGCTGAACCTAACCCAGCCAGCCAGCAACCAGGTGGGCGATGTGTTGCCCGTGAAGGAAGGCGCCGCGGAGGATTCCACCGCCAGCCAGACAAATCTCTTTGCCACCATGGCCACCAATTCGGTGGCCGTCGACCAACCGGCCCAGCCCGAGCTCGTGCCCGCCATCCTCAGCTCGCTCGGCCTGGCGCAAACGAATGTGGACCAAATGGCGCGCGGCTATGTGGCCACGCTGGCGCGCGTCGAATTCAGCAACAACGGCGAGGATTCCCAGAACAACATCGGCGAAGGCTACCTGCGCCTGCGCACCAAGTTTGGCTGCGACCAGACGGCCATGCGCTATCCCTGGCGCGGTTTCCTGGGCTTGCACTACGAGCCGGCCTCCATTTTCAACGGCCACCAGCCGGGTCCGGATTTCCGCGCCTATGCGCCCCACATGCCGCTGTTTCACCGCCCGGACTACTCGCTGGACGGCGCTAACGCCAGCTTGCACCTCGCGTATTCGGCGCTGGAGGACGATGATTACGACTCGTTCGGCAAGATCCAGCTTTTCGCCAAGCGCATTGCCACCATCGCCCTCAGCGTGATGGCGGGCGATTATTGCCGCGTGGCGGAAGTCGTGTCCGATGCCGCCGCCCAGGAAGCCAACGATTACACCGAATCCTTCGGGGCTCCCTTCGTCACGATCTTCAACGGCGCCGCCGACGAGGTGCCCAACCTGTTCGGCATTCCCGCCGGGGCCACCGAAAACGAACTCCCATGCTCCGCCTCCGCCAGCCGGGGCGTTCTGGTGGCCGCCGCGCAAGCCGTGCAATCCGCTTGCGCCATAGCCGATCTAGCCAACGGGGACGTTTCCAGCCTGGGCAACGTCGCCAATTCCACCATCGACGTGTTTTCCGATAGCGAGGATTCCACGCGCGGCGCTTTCCACTTGCGCGTCGCCCGGATGCTGCGGGTTAAGACCTTGTCCGTCACGCTCAACCGCGTGGATATCCAAGGCACCCCGCTGCAAACCACCCTCAACGCGCGGGTGGGGTTGATGAGCGCCGACTCGCTGTCGAGCACACCCACCGGAGCGGTCAGCGCTTACGAGACGCCCTTTGCCAGCTACGTGAAACGGGAGGCGGTGTTGATCCCGTCCAACCAGCCGATGACTAACACGCTCTACACGGCCACCTTGAGCCTTGCTTCCACTTCGCATGGCTCGACTGGGGTCTACACCGAGCTGGATATCGAAACGATGGGGGCGGCGTTCAACTTTGGCTCCGCCGTGCATTCCGAAACCCGGTTCTTCGAGGATATTCTCCGCGGCGCCTGGGAACAGGATGCCAGCAACCGCAAGAAATTCCGCAAGACCGTGGTGCAACCGCTCAACTCCCGCACTTTGCAAGGCGCGGTGACGCTGACTTACGAGGTTTTGCTGGATCCATAAAACCCGGCGGACGGCGGGTGGCGTCCCGTCACTTGCCGCGCAAAATTTCGAGCAATTCGTAAGGCTTGGAGAACCCGTTATTGACCGCGATCTCGCGCAAAGTAAGGTTCGGTTCGGCCTTGAAACCTTTCGCGGTCAAACGGGCCATGGCCGCCTGAACTTCGAGACCTTCGCTGGCGCAATACTCGGCGAGGGTTTTGCGGCCCGGTCCGCCACCGCTGCCTTGGCCCGTCCCTTGGCCGGAGCCATTCGGCCCGCTAGCGCGCGCCTCCGGAGCGGTCATGATTTGGAACAACCGTTGTGCCGAAAGCCGGGACTCCGCCGCCAAATCGCGGACCAAAGTTCCTTCGTGGAAATTCGTGATGCCCTGGGCCGCCAGCCGCGCCTGGGCGGCCGCATAGTCCACCGCCGCCTGGCTGCACAGTTCCTGCATCGTCAACAGTTCGGCGTGGGGGATGGGCGCCCGTTCTTGGGGTGAATCCCAGCTCTCGCGCACCGCTTCGTTCCAGGCAAGAAGGTTGGAGAACGGAGGGATGCCTGCGCGCGTGCCGGCGTAAAGCCCCAAGCTGACGGCCACGGCTGCCAGCCATTCCCAACGCCAGCCGGATGCCTCTTGCCAGCGGGTTTTGAAATACCCCAGCATCGGCCGCCAGTTGAACCATACGTGCGCAGCCGCCGCGAGCAGGAACAGGGCGCTAAAAACTATGTGCAACGCCGCCCAATCGGTTTTGCGCAGGCCGAGGATGGCCCAATTGGTCCAATTGGCCACCCGCCCGGGCGGGGCGATGAACAAAATTACGCCGCTCACGGTGAGCACGGCAAACGCGGCGGCAATCAAGACGGAAGCGAAGGCGCGCCACCGAAAGCCGGCGCGGGGCTGCGAAGGAGTCGTCATAGCGGATCTTTGAGGCGGATGGGCGGAGCGGGCCACCCGGCCCGGGATTTGTTCCGGGCCGGATGGGCTGCGAAGGCTCGCGCGGAGGGGTTATTCCGTGGCCACAGTTGTCGTCCGGGGGCAAGTGCCACCCGTGTTCAACGGGCCGGTTCCGTCGCAAGCGCCCAGGCAGCTCCCGTTTCCGCGCCCGCCCATCCGCTGGCCAGTCCCCTGATAACTGCGGATGGCGGGGCAGGTTCCCGGGCAATTGGCGCCGCTTTTGGCCACGCTTGTGGCGCAAGCCCGCGGAGTGGCGCTCCCCGTGGCGGCAGCTTCGAATGCGGGCAAATGATTGTCTTCGGAAGCGCTTTGCAGATTGGTGAACACTTTCACTAAGTCAGGATACGCGGCCACCGCGGTGAGCAGTTGGTCGTACATGGCGGCATTGGCCGCTTCCAAACCCGTTCCGATCAGTGCGGCTTCGGCCAGCGTGTCCGGCGCCTCGATGTTCGTCCAGGGATTGGCGGGCACGGTGATTCCATATTTTTGCAGCTGTGTCACCAAGGCGGCGATGTGGCGCTGTTCGGCCTCGACAATGCGCGCAAACGGCTGCACCGGCCCTAACTTGGCGATAACCGCCTGGTAGGTGGAATAAGCGGCGTATTCACCGCCTGGTCCCGTCAAAGCGGTGGTCAGCGCCGCGGTCACCGTGGCGTTGGCCGTGCGCGCGCGGGGGGCTGATTTTTGGGCGATGGCGGTGGACGCGATAATGGTCAGCGCGAGCGCGGTCGAAACTAGAGTCAGTTTTTTCATATGCTTCCTTTTGGTTTTGATGGAGCGGGTCTGAGCGGGTAGGCTTCCTAGCTTCTCCAGTTTTTACCGCCTCCATCTGAGAAGATTTGACCATTGCCGTGTAAAGGTTTTATGTGGCAATGCGGTTAGAATTGTAAGGAAATGGTAAATCTGTCTCGCATAGGGAGTTCGCTGTGAATTCCGGATGGTTAAGAATGGCCACATACGCATTGCGCAAAAAGCCATCATCGCTACCAGCCGAATTGAGCCCCTTTCGTATCCGGGCACGCCTCCCTGCAAGTCGAGGGTGAAGACACGAAGGCCCCGCAAGGCGTAATAAAGGGTTTATTCAAGGAACTTGCGAGGGTTGGCGTCGGGATCAAAATCCGAACGATTACGATCTCCAAGGGTTACATTCACCTTGCGGCCATTGAGGAGTAGTCTTTTGGCCTTCGTTCCGGGATGCGTTACGGCTCCGTTACAATATGAGCGCCCATTTGCGATTGCAACCCGGGGGAATCGCTCTTGATTCGCGCTTGCCTAATTAGCACCCGAATTTGTGGGATAGGTGCCTTTGATAACGTATGTGCCGGGTCCGGGCGGCAAGGTGAATGCCGCACCCGCAGGGAGTGACAAATTGGTGGCCACGGAGCCGCTCAGTGGGTTGTAAACCGTGAAACGGACGGCGCGCCGGGCTTCCAAGGTGACGCCCGCCGCCAGAATTCCCATCGGCAAACAAACAAATTCCCCATTTTTGCGGCTGCCAATGTTGCCGGCGCAACCATTGGTTGGCTGGCTAACGCTGGGCCAGTACCGGTTCGGCAGGCCATTGCAGTGCACGGTGAAAGGGGCTGACGGCTCAAGGCCATCGTTACGAGTCCAACTTGCCAGGTCCGGCGGCAAAAGCTCGCGAATATGCTGAAATGCATCAATGCCGGGCGCATCTTCAAAACGCAGGCGCCGGCCCGTGGGTGGGCCGGATTTCTCGTAGCCATAGATGCCCGCGCGAGCATGGAAAACATAGCCAGGCAAGCCCGCGATATAGGCATATGCGGCGGCGCTGAATAGCTTGATGGGATCGCTTTCCGAAGCCACCGAGGAGCCCGGGCCAATCGGCTCGTTGCTCATCACTGGCGGAACTTCAGCCAGTTGGCCGGCGCGATAAGCATCGCGCACCGGGAGCCAGCCGGCTTCCACCGTGCGGGTGTCCCGGCTGAAATGGACGGTCGCTAAATCGGCCGCGCTGCCGCGATAAAGCGCCTGGATGCCCGAGTCCGAAGTGTCATCGTTGGAAGTGATCGCCACCAAAACTTGAGTCCGGGCCGCGATGTAAGCGGCAAATTCACGCAAATCGGCAATTCCCTGCCTCCCAGGAAACCCGTTCTGCCAGGCTTCGTTCGCCACTTCCAAATGCAGCACTTGCGATTCGTGGCCAGCGATGCCCGTCAAGATATTTTCAAGGTGCGCCAACCGCGCGGCCTTCGACGGCAGGACCTGCTGCGCGTCGGCAAAAATCGTTATCTCGAGACGCAACCCGTGCTGTCCGGCCAATTCAAGCAGTTCGTGGAACTGCCGCCAGTAGTCAGGCCACGCCGTCACCACGCGCCCCTGGCGATTAGTAAAAGTGACGGGCGCAATCTCCAAGCCTTCCCAAGCCACCATGCTGAAAACCCGCACGTAATTGAAGCCTTTGGCCGATAGCAGAGCCAAATTGTGGTTTAACCGCGAGCGATCGTAGCGGGCATCGCGCAAGGCCTGAAAGTAGGAGGCGCCCAGCCCGAGAAACGGCCCGGAACCATCGGCCAAGGATCGGCCTTTCAATTGCACTAGGCCAGTGGGTCGCACGGTATTAAAGCCTTCTGCTGCCGCCACGCGCGAGGTGGCAACAGTGGCGATCCATGCCGCGAGGAATAAGGTTAAACTGCGCATAATCCGCCTTTCCAGCCAGCGCCGGCTTGGATCCTGGCGTAGTGTCTTGCCAATAACTGGCCGCAATGCCCCAAACGTCCGCTGTGCGGAGTTGGCGATAGCAGTGATTTCAACCTTATCATCATAGTTTTAAAAATCAGCCAACCCCTCACCATGCCACACGCGCGGTGGAATGCATCTTGGGAAAACGACCCTTGGACTTCGGGCAATACCTAGGCGCCTGAATAGAATCGTTATTAAACGATCGTGGCCACCAAAACCGGGTTGATCGGAATGGCGATTTAATGGCTCGTTGGCTGTTGTGCTGGAGGCGGTTACTTTTCGGGCTTCAGCACGGCCGCGCAGGCGCGGCGCAAAAAATCCTCGTACGCCCAGTCGCCGCTGCTGCCGGTTTGCCGGGTTACCACCAGGTCCAGGCTGGGCACAAACGCCATGATTTGGCCGCCGGAGCCGGGTTTTTCGCGGGCATCCGCCGGGATGCCCCGGCCATCGCGCCCGCTTTTGGGCCAGTGGCGCGTGGGCAATTCCCAGCCGTGGGAAAAAACCTCGGGATTAAGTTTCCACCGTATTTCTGGGGTTTTCACTTGGTGCGTGGGCTGCACCGTTTGTTCGACGAACCACGGGGGGATTACCTGTTGCTGGTTCCAGCGTCCGTTATGCAGCATGCAGTAAGCTATCCGGGCCAAATCGCGCGCGGGCATTCCGGCGCCATGCGAAGGATGGCGGCCAATCCCCTCGCCGCCATCGAAATATTGAAACCACCAATGCTCGATGCCCAGCGGTTTGAACAAAGCCTGGATTGCAAATTGATCGTAGGGCATGCCCGTGACGTTTTCGCAGACCAAAGCCGCGTGCGATAGGGCGTGCGTGGAATAGCCGCAACCCGTGCCGGGATCGAAAGCCAGCCGGGCGGTGCGGTCATCCCCGGTGTGGCCCAAGATATATTCCCAAGAGCCTTCATTGTCCGCGCCCGTGGCCTCGGGGCAAATGCCGGAGGTGTGATTGAGCAATTGTTTCACCGTGATGGCGGCCTTGCGAGGGTCGCTCAAAGGTTGTGCCCAGGGGATGAAGTTGAACGCGGAATCGTCGAAGGCCATCTTGCGCGGAGTCAAGCCGCGCTGGCTTTGTTCGGAAGCAATGGCCAGCACCGTCGCGCAAATGGCCTTGGAGACCGAGGCCACACGCCGGGAATCCGTCTTGGCGCTGTTGCCGCGTTCGACTTCAAGCACGATATACCCATGCCGGATCACGTCCGCCGCAAAATCGCGGTCATCGCTCTGCTTCAACCACTCGGCCAAATCCTTGAGCTTGGCGGGGTCCATGCCTCCGAGGCGTTTGATCTCTTCGGGTGATTCGAGTTTGCGCCACCCGCCCGCGGATTCCGGCGGGGGAAAGTAAGTTTCCCCCCCGCCGAGGCTGGCGTTTTTCGCAGTGGAGAGCGCTTTCAATGCGGCGTACACCACCGGATCGTCCGCCGCCCCTTGGAACGTGAAGGGGAATCGTTGGTTTATCTTCTCAAGCATTAGCCCCCACGAAGCGCCATTCGCGACGCACGCCTGGGCGGCCTTGGCGCCTGGCTCGCCAGTCTTATCGTCTTCGTTGCAAACAATGGGTTTGCCGTATCGTTTCAAGGCGGCAATACGCTGGGGAATATCCGCCAGGGCGGTGTTATTGAAGTGCAGGAGCAGGAAATCGCTTGCTCGCGCTACGGCTTCATCCACCTTGCCATCGCCTAGTCCACTGGTGGAGACCAAGAGCGCCGGTGCCGTCTTTTTAGCCAGCTCGATCAATGCCACTTGCCCTTCGGGCTGGCGCAAACTGGCGTGCTGATAGCCGCTATGTCCATATTCGTTGGCGATTTCGAGCGCCACATTCCGCAGTTGGTTCGCTTTCAGCCAGGTGGCCACTTGGGTGACGGCTAGCCGCACGGCGGCTTCGTCTTTGAGGGCTTGATCCTGGCGCTGGTAGAAGCAGCCCAAGATGATCACCGCGCCTTGGCGGCCGGCCGCCGCGATCACTCGCCGGACGCGGTTCATGTACGCGGGACGCAAAGAGCCATTGGATTCGTATGCGGAGTTCTCCGCTCCTTCGTAGCCGGGGCTGCCGCCTTGCAAATTGAGCGTGAACGCGCGAATTCCCTGGGCCACGTAGCCGGGTATATGGCGGATAAATTCTTCGGTGTTGGCTTCCGGATTGAATTCCGGCCGCTGGCGGTCCTCAAAAGTGGCGTTCACCATGCGGACGTTCAAGAGCAATCCCTCGGCGGCAGTTCCGGGATAAGTAACTTGGCCGCCGATAACCCAGCGGCCGTTGGCAATCGAAATTGGGACCGGGGAGGCGGGTTGGTTTTCAGCCGCTCGTACGCTCACAATGGGCTGAATGGTTATCAACCAACTTGCATTTAACATAGCCAGCCATAACGCGGGGGTTTTCATAAGGGTTAAGGTTATGACGCCCCTCGTGTGGGCATCATTCGGATTATTTCCGGCCTAACTTGGCCCCAGGGTCGAAAATTTCCGCCACCCGGAAACTTGCGCGGATGGAACGGGTTTATGCCCAATGGACTGGCGTCCGCTCCGCTAGCGAACGGGGAGGCTGCGCCGATATTCGTCTTTTTGCAGGCCGATCTTTTCAAAGGGTATCGCCTCGAAGGAGGGCGCGTATTTTTGGAGCCAGGCGCGCCATTGGGCAATGGCGCCGGGGGCCAGCAAATCGGCGCGCGGCAGGTCGATGGTTTTCCCCGGGCCGCCCGCCAGATGCTTGAAGCCTTGGTAGGAAACCGCTTTGGCCATCCCTTTAGCGTCGCCGCTGGTGTTCACGGTGAGGTTGTCAGCCATTTCGAATTTGCCGAGCAATTTTTTCACCTCGTTGTCGAAGTCGCAATACTGGGCGGCGCAGTCCACCAGCACGTTGCGGCGCATGGTGTTGTTCAGCGGTTGGCGCGGCTCCTCGTTCATAATCGCCGCCAGGCGGGGATATTTTGTGCTCCAAGGCGGTTCGGTGTAATGAAGCCGTTTGGCTTTGGCTTCGAGCGACCAACTCGCATCGGACGGATCATTCCACTGCTTCCAGCTCATGCCGCGCGAATCGAGATGCAAACCGATGGGGCAATCCACGACGAGGTTGTTTAATACCGGATTGTCGCGCCCGCCGCCGATCATGATGGCCCGTCCGGCGCGCAGGAAAACATTCCCCACGAGGGTGTCGCCGCAATCGCAGTCATCCAAATATATGCCCATCGTGTTGACGTGCTTGGCGTCCCCGCCGCCGAGGTCGTGAATGTAATTATGCCGCAGGATGTTTCCCTGGCTGGTCCAATCGCGCCCGGTGTAAAACGCGCCCGCGTCGCCGGTTTCCAGCACGACCCGGTAGATTTCGTTGAGTTCGAAGAGGTGCTCATTGCCGCCGTAAAGGATCGCATTGTGCGGAGCATCATGAATGCAGTTTTGGCGAACGATATGCCCGCAACCATTGACACCGATCCCGGGCGCGTAGGTGCGCTGAAAAAGGCCGTAGTGGTGGATGTGGTTGTTTTCCGCGAGATTCTTGCCGGGGGTAATGGTTTGGCGGTCACCGCCATCGAGGGAGATCCCGCTCCGACCAAGGTTATAAAGATCACAAGCACGCACCACATTCGACGAACCGTTAATCGTGATGCCCGCGCCCGCTAGATTGGCCACCGTGCAACCGGCAAACTCCATTTGCTCACCGTTCTCCACCGCGATGCCGTTGGCATGGCCGTACTCGAAGGCAAAACCTTGGAACTTCACGTGCTTGGTTCCGCTCGCTTTAATCAACGGCCCGGTGAGGGTTGCCAGAACGATTTCCGCCTGGTTCAGGTTAGCCTCAGGATAGAAGTAAAGCAGCTTGCGCGCGCGGTCCAAGTACCATTCGCCCGGTGCGTCCAATTCCTCCAGTGCGTTCAGGGCGAAGAACCGGCGTTTGTCCGCTCCCCAAGTGCCGCTGTTAATCCCGTAGATATGAGGCGCGGCCATGGTGATGACTTTTTTGTTCGCATCGTAAGCGGCAACCCGAATGACTTCGTCGCTCCAATCGTGTGTCCAATAGCCCAATAGCCAGACGCCTTCCTCCAATTTCCAGCGGCCGGGCCGTGGATCATCGAAAATGAAGGAGCCAGGATGTGCCTTGCGCAAAACGGGGTCGGTGGCATCGGCTTGAGA
>MTLE01000887.1_pt2 | contig 16630 bp, 15 predicted proteins | sample 1982461 | NCBI WGS metagenome assembly MTLE01 (sample SAMN05712605, study PRJNA340218) | biofilm metagenome | isolation source: sample SPL anode biofilm adapted to -200 mV | place: USA | collected 2012-02-03
GCCTATCAGGGCAGATATGGCAGGAATCAAAGCCAGCCACAGCAGATAACTTGAAAACACATGGCTATGTGAGTTGTTTTCATTGTCAATTGTGGTCCACTCACTCTTTGGATTTAGAATGATATTCTTCGCCCTCTGAAAAATATCACCGGGATTAATCTTCATAGACAATTATAATTTAGGTTATTTCATCAAAGTTAATAATTTTTCGCTATGAATGAGTTCTACTCGCCTATTATCTTAACGAGTACTCTTTTACGGCGCATCCCGTCAAATTCTCCGTAAAAAATCTGTTCCCACGGGCCGAGATCCAATCTGCCACCGGTAACAGCTACAACCACCTCTCTCCCCATAATCTGCCTTTTCAGGTGTGCATCGGCATTGTCTTCGTATCCGTTGTGCTTGTATTGCGAGTAGGGCTTTTCCGGGGCCAGTTTTTCGAGCCACTTTTCAAAGTCGTCATGTAAACCACACTCGTCGTCATTTATAAATACACTTGCAGTTATGTGCATTGCGTTACATAGTATTATACCTTCCATTATACCGCTCTCTTTTAGTGATGTGGCTATCTGTGGTGTGATATTTACAAAACCTCGCCTTGTTGGAAGTTCAAACCAGAGCTCCTTTCTGTATGATTTCATTGTTTTTGGGTATTTTTGATAATCGTTTTCAAAATATAAAGATAATGCTAATTGAGTCAATGCAATTTTCCGGAGTGCTGATCGGTATTTGCACTTTTTTGATAATCGGTGTTTTTCATCCGATTGTAATTAAGACGGAATATTATTTCGGCACAAAATGCTGGTGGATCTTTCTCGTTGCGGGATTGTGCGGAGTTGTAGCCACGCTTTTTATTGATAGTACCTTCTTTTCTGCTGTCACTGGTGTTTTCTCATTTTCTTCACTATGGTCGATAATGGAACTGTTCGAGCAGGAACAGAGAGTCCTGAAGGGCTGGTTCCCGATGAATCCGAAGCGTGCCGCCTATTATGAGACAAAACGCAATCTTGTAAAACCAAAATAATTTCACATTTCACTGACCGTCGCTCCCTAACAGCGTAATCATCGGGTTCTGTGCTTTTTCTTAACGCCATTTCTTGCTGGTTTTCAGGGTGCTGCGGGACGCCTCCCTTCAGTCGTTGAACGGTCCTCGCACTTTTTCCTGAAAACCCGCTGCGAAATTGGCTAAAAAAGCAACGCACCCTTCTGATTAGCTGTTAGGATCACTTTGTGTCAGTGATGTGTTGTGCAAGTTCAGATTTTCACTTATCACTAATCACTTTTCACTCCTCACTTGGTTGTAGCCAAAAGTCTTGATGACACTGATTTTTCTTTATGGCCTCTTAAGCCGCTGGTTAACTGTGGAAAATACTGTCTCAGGGCTGTCCATCCGATGTCGCATTGAAGTCATAAGCCTCAAAGACACTGGTTTTTCTTAACGCGATTTGATTTCGTGTTTTTCCTGGGCTCCGAAACTCCTCCCTTCGGTCGTCAAACATTCTCGCCCTATTTCGGAAAAACACTCATAAAATCACTAAAAAACCAAGGTCTTTGTCGGCCATATGTCTTCAATTGCTCCAAATGCCATTCTCCTGCTGAACACATTGACGCAGTTTGAGGTATGTTTCTCAATTGCAACTAAATACAAATCTGCCTTTCTACGCTCCATTTCTTGCTGGGTTTCTGGGAGCTGCTTAACGCCTCCTGTTGGTCCTTGAATGATCCTCAACCTTTTTCGGAAAAACACTTCGCAAATGATGTGGATTAGGTTGAGTTGGTAATATTCCGATTTAAGAGTGCAAAACACTAGTGTCCGGTTTAACTTTTTTATCTAAGAAGGCATAGATTGTTCCTCTTGCTACAGAATAATCTTTGGCAATAGCTGTAATAGTATCGCCTTTATTAATTCTATTCATAATATCTTCTCTATGCATTTTTAAAGTATCCTGCTTTTTACTTGATCCCTTGGGCCTGCCAAGAATAACACCGTTAGCTTTTTTTATAGACAAAGCTTCCTTTGTTCTCATGGAAATTAATTTTCTTTCAAGTTCAGCAGAAATACCAAAAGCAATACCCATAAAATGACTGTTTAAATTGTCGCAAATAGTCAAATTCTCTTTAATGCAATGAAGTTCTGCTCCAACTTTTATGAATTTATTGAATATTGAGTACAATTCAAACATCCTTCTGCTGATTCTGGAAACTTCAGAAACAATTAGCTTATCACCTTTTTTCAGTTTCTTCAATGCATTTCCAAGTGTCCTATCTTCTTCATACTTTGTACCGGAAACACATTCTCTATACCATCTATCGATGTTTATTTCATTTTTATTGGCATAGCTATTAATTGCATACTCCTGATTTTCTAGGGTTTGCTTGTCGGTGCTAACTCTTATATATGCAATGTTCATTATATCTATGGGATTTTACGAATGTTTTCATAAAAATGTTCAAAAAAACGTTCGTATAATTGAACACAAATATATATAAATAATTCAAATATCAAAAAATAATGTAAAATATAATGTATTTATAATCAGAAATAACCAAAATCAGGCCAAAATAGGCCAAAGATATAACTAAAAGATAATCAGTGATAAATAAAGGAACGTTTTATTTACGAAGTTTCAATATTTATGAGCTGTTTTAAACATAAAGTAAAGGCATTTTCCCTTCCGGAGTTATTAGTAGTCCTTGTAATTATTGGCATACTGGTTCTTATTGCCTTACCGAACTTAATGCCCTTAATATCAAAGGCAAAAGCCACAGAAGCTAAGCAACAACTTGTTTTCCTTCACTCATTACAACAGAGTTTCTTCTATTCTTGTTCAAAGTACTCGTCATCGTTTGAAGAGTTAGGATTTGAACAGCAACCACTTTCAACAGAAGGTGGAAACGCAAATTACCTTATAGAAATTATCGAAGCCTCTGAAAACACATTCAGAGCACAAGCCAAAGCTGTTGCCGACTTTGATGGTGATGGTAATTTCAATCTATGGGAAATAAATGAAAAAAAAGAGCTTAAGGAAATTACGAAAGATTAATTATGTGGACTGAAAGCATACTGGGTTTTGTACCTGCTATTCCAGCATTAATTATGGCTGTCGAGGACATGCAAAGAAGAGAAATTCATGTGGCATGGCTTACATTGTTCTTAATTAGTACGTTATCTGTGGGAATTGTAATATCCGGCATATCCACTACTATTCAAAATACTATATATAATTCATTAATACTCTGTTTTGTTTTCTTTTCCCTTTGTATTTGGCTTATGATAAAAGAAGGGAGTAGCTCCAATCTGTTAACAAAATATATAGGAATCGGAGATATACTCTTTTTTGCATCAATAGCACCCCTTTTCAACATGAAGGGTTATGTGATTTATCTAATCGCCTCGTTTTGCCTTTCGATAATTTATTGGGTCATAATGCGTGTCCTTAGCCGAGATCCCAATATTTTAAGTATTCCATTGGTATCTATGGCTTTCATAATCTACTTAGTGTATGTGGCAATTAATATGTGAGAGATGGAATTAAACGAAAAAATACCAGTAGAAATTTTACAGAAGTTTTCCCCGGCTCAAGCGTGGGAATATTTATTAGTCCCATATGAGTCAGGAGATCAATTACGTTGCTATGGAGAACAAGGAAAAGAGTATAGCCAGATTGCATTGGAAGTTGAAGTTCTGCTGGGTTTAAAGGTGGAAATAAAAACAATTGATAAAGAAGATCTAATTACTCTGTTAAAAAGATGTTATAAAAAAAGTGTCAACTCACAAATATTGAATGGACAGAACTTTCTTAAAGATCTTATAAAGGAAGCATTTGATAATTATGCAAGTGACATTCATCTAGAACCATCTGAGCACAAAAATAGAGTCAGATTTAGAATTGATGGTAGGTTGATTGAAAAATATATGTTGGAGAACCAACAATATGCCTCATTGATAAACCAAATCAAAATATTGTCCAACCTCGACATCTCGGAAAAGAGACTTCCACAAGATGGTAGGATCATGTATAAGAATGAAGACAGCAAATTTGATATAAGGGTATCTTCTTTACCTACAATATATGGAGAGAAAATGGTGTTAAGACTTTTAACACGCCACATTGAGCTCTTGGATATAAATAATCTTGGTTTCTCATATAAGCAGATTACCGATTACTCCGCTGCAATCAATAAACCGCACGGATTAATTCTCATTAGTGGGCCTACTGGCTCAGGTAAAAGCACAACGTTATATGCAACATTGAGACTGCTTAATAAAGAAACCAATAACATTCTTACAATTGAAGATCCGGTGGAATATACCCTTGAGGGGATTAATCAAGTTCAACTCAAAGAGGAAATAGGACTGACTTTTTCAAGTGCACTTAGGACTTTTCTACGACAAGACCCTGACATAATTATGCTTGGTGAAATAAGGGATGCCGAGACAGCCCAGATGGCTATCAGGAGCTCTCTCACAGGCCACCTTATATTATCGACAATTCACACAAATAGTGCATATGGTAGCGTTTTCAGGCTTATTGACATGGGTATTCACCCATACTTAATAGCAAACACCCTCAGATTATGCGTGTCGCAGAGGCTCGTACGCATATTATGCCCATACTGTAAAAAAGAATACTACCAAAATTCAAAGAAACTATATAAAGCGATAGGTTGTGATAAATGCTCTTATACCGGGTATAAAGGACGCAAGGCAATATACGAAGTGATCCCTATTGGAGAAGCAATTGCCGAATCTATAAAAAAATCCGAAAATAATATTGAAGAAATCCTTAACGAGCAAGGGATAACCTCCTTGGATGATGCAGCAACAAATATTATGGAAAAAGGAGAGACAACTTTGGAAGAGATAATGCCATTAATACAAACACAATAGACTAATGATCAAAAGAATAATCACAATACTCCTGGTTACGTTGATGTTTTCTGCAGTGAGAGCAGAAAATGATACAACAAGGATTACACATATTCGCAAAATGCTTGATTCTCTTACAATAAGAGATAGTTCCTATGCTGCAAGATTAGATTTTTCTCTGGGTCAGATTTACATTACTGATCTTTTGAGGAATGTGGCAAAGATAGGAAAAGTCAATTTGAGTATAAAAGCGGATAATAATCTTAAGGTCTCATGTAATTTCAGCAGAATAAGGATTGATGAACTGATTGTATTCTTATGTAAGGAATATGGCCTTGACATTGATATTACAGGTAATATCGTCTCTATTTTCCCGTATGTCAGACCTTCCCCTGTACCTCCAAAACCTATATTTTTATATAACAAGGAAGACTCAACGATAACGTATGATTTTGTAAACGAGAAACTTCACGCCGTAGCTCGAAAATTATCTTCAATTTCCGGGATAAATATAATAGTACCTCAGGAACTCTACGAAAAAAGCATTTCCGGATGCGTGTCAAGTTTGCCTGTAGATATGGCTCTTTATACTTTATCCCAATCAAATAAAATAAAGATAGTCAGAGAAAAAGGTTCAAACATATGGAAAATAACAGAATATGATAAAGAGGGAGGTATTCAATCAAGATATATAAACAACCAAATCACAATTGATTCTTCAGGTTTGCTTACTGCAATAATTGACAAGTGCAGTATTTCTGATATAATTATTGATGTATGTGAAAAGTCAGGAATTAACTATCACTTTATAAATCCAGTTAATGCACAAATCTCGCTGTATTTCAATAACGTAACGATAGATGAATTTTTCAATACGCTTTTTACGGGGACACCATACTCGTATTATGTTGAGAATGGGATTTATCTATTCGGGACATCAACAAAAGAGAACAGCCTTATTGCCACCAAAATAGTTCCACTTAGATATCGCTCGGTTAATAATGTAATAGATATTATTCCTGAGGGTGTGAAGGCTGGAATTCAAGTAGAAGCTTATGCTGAACAAAACAGTATAATATTATGCGGTGATCAAAAGCTAATATCCAGGGCTGAGAATTTTCTTAAAAGCATAGATAGGACAATCCCATTAGTGACAATTGATGTAATCATTGTTGAAACGAATAATAGCAGGACAGATGAAGTTGGACTGACAGCAGGATCAGGGGAAGCCCCTGTGTCAACCTCAGTTGGCTACAGTCAAGGACTTGACCTAACATTTGGCGCATCCTCCATCAATAAATTATTGGATAGTTTTAACGGTTTCGGTAGTGTAAAACTGGGCCAAGTTTCACCTAATTTCTATGTAAATCTAAAAATGATGGAAGCGAAAGGTGAAATAAAAATGGAATCTACTCCAAAACTCTCAACTCTCAACGGACATGAAGCAACTCTGACAAGCGGAGAGACCAAATATTACAAAGAGGTGAATAATAGTTATATGGGAACTCAAAATCCGGTACAGCTATCATCTTACACGTGGAAAAGCATAGAAGCCAATCTGTCACTTAAAATAACACCTTTTGTTAGCGGTAATAATAAGATAACGATGAATATCGAGATTTCTGAGAGTGAATTTACCGCAAGAGAAGAGACGGATGCGCCACCAGGTACAACGAGTAGAAGCTTTAAGTCAATTATAATGGTAGATAATGAGGAGGTTGTTCTTCTTGGAGGAATAGAGAGAAATAGAAGTGAGAAGTCATCCACAGGATTACCCTTTTTAGCACGAATACCTGTCTTGAAATGGTTCTTTGGAGAAACAGTAGACAACAAAACCATCCGTAAACTAAATGTTTTTATCAAACCGACAATCATCAATTAACTACTAATCATGAGTTTAATGTTGAAAAGAATCATGTTGATTTCTGCACATTACTCTGATAATGAAAAATATCAGATTACCGGTTATTTGTTGGAATCCAGAAAAGGGGTTTGGACAATTGTTAATGAATTTACAGAAATAGCTACGTTTTATAATAAAAAGTACCTGGTATTGTTGTTGGTTTCCGGATATGGAGTAATCTCCAAAAGGACAGATACATCGTCTTCAAAAGAGGTCATAGACAATATTATCAATAATAATGACACGTTCTACTACAATATTTCCAGTGATAAGGATGGGGATAGAGTAGATTTTATCAGGAATATTCAAATCCAGTCCCTGAAACGGATTTTTATTGAACTCAGAATACCTATATGCGATATTAAGCTACTAAGCACAAAAGAGAAACCTAACAATAATCAAATCATCAATATAATCCAAGAGTTTGTTTTACAGAATCTTACTTTAAAAAATATTATTAAACCAAGTGAGAGAAATTCTACAATAACACTTTCTTTATATAACAGATTTAGAAACCCGGTTTTGACAGTTGTCTTTATTGTCTTATTGACCAGCTTATTGGCTAAGAATAATATGGACAAGAAAAACAATGCTTTAGCTGTTGAGGTTGGTAAAATTCAGAAAGAATTAGGAGATGAAAACAATTTAGTCAAACAAAAAAATGAATTATTCCAAGAGTTTGACAAATGCATTGAATGGAAATTCTGTTGGCTGTGTGACAGAATTGCCGGGACAGTGACTGATGGGATGTCTCTGCATAATTTATCAATCCAGAAATTGATTAAAAAACTTGAAAACAATAAATCAATTGAACTACAAAGCAATGTCATAATCGTATCAGGCAGTGCAGCAAACTCGGATTTAGTGTCTGTTTTTATGGAAAATCTTAAAAAAGAGTCCTTTGTAAAGAGGATCACTCTATTGTCTACTATAAAAAACAAAGATACTGCATTGTTCAATTTTACCATTGAATTGATAATATGAAAATTCCCGAAAGATATAAAGGTCAATTATTATTGTCTGTTTTGATAGTTTTTCTGCCAATGTTAACTATCAGATATTCTGTTGGTAAGACGATAGGAACAATAGTGTCATATACAAGACAGCAAAATATATATACTGAGCTAAAGAAAAAACAAGGAGTTCAGTCAGATAAAGGAAATGACAATACTATCTTCTGTGCCTCTTTCCCAAACACTGTCTTTTCAATAATCACACAAGAAAACTGTTCAATAGACAATTATATCCCATTTACTATCAAGGAATCAGGAGGATTTATCTTGGAAACTCACCAGTTGGTTATAAAAGGAGAATTCATACCAATGGTAAGAATTATTGAAAAGCTAGAAAACGGATATGGTTTCTTTAAAATAATCTCAGTAGAATTTTCTTCTACACCACAAGCGTATAGAGGTGATATTAAGGAACTTAAAATGACTTTACTAATTCAAGACATATCAACAATATGAAATCCCGCGGATTGACATACATGTTATTTACAATAGCGTTGGCCACATGGGGCATGATTGCTTACAAGCTGTTGTCCGGCACAAATGATAGGCAAGATGGCATAAGTCAGAATAATAGACAGTTACAGACTCATAAATACAAGGAAATAGATCAATCATTGAGTCTTACTTATCCGGACCCTTTCTTAAAAAAGATAAGCATTCATTATAAGGATTGCATAAACAAGGATACCCTAAAATTAGAAAAGATCAAGGTTAATCCACCCAGCATACAATACTATGGGATTATTCACAAAGACAGATCTGACTACTATGTTGTTATGGAAGATAGTGTTATTCACACTCTTAAGGCAAATAGCATCACGCCCAATGGAGTTCAAATCATAAAAGGGGACACAACATCTATTCAATATAAAAAGAATAGCCATCAGTATTCTAAAAAGATAGAAAAATGATAAAAAGCCGTCTGTATATTAAAGGAAGCGTGTTGCCGACAGTATTGGTATTATGTAGTCTGATATCGTTGGTCGTTCTTGGGATAATAAGCGTATCAGGTAATTTCTCATCACTTAGATACAGAATTTTTTATCAGAAGATACAAAGATCATATATAGAATCCGGATTTGTACTATATAATAATATTCAAGATTTTACTTCTCAAATATCTAAAGACAGCTCTTATCTACTATTTAAAGATAGAGAACAATCAAAAATATATTTAGAAACCAGTTTGTGGGGCTTGTTTGGTCTGGTTTCAGTCTTTAACCACGATAGGACACTATCGAAAACTGGACTGACTGGTTATAGAAAAAACAATGATGATCCTTGCCTATACTACGTAGATAACAACTCTCCACTATATGTGGCCGGTGAGACGACACTATCCGGGAAATTGAAACTCCCGGCTTTTGGCTTGAAGTACACTCAACTACAATCCAATTTCTTTTCAGGAAAAGAGGTTGAGCCATCCATGATTGAAAGAAGTGAACATTCGCTCCCTGAACAAGACTCTAATATTGTAAAAAATGTTAGTAGCCTGTTTGGTCAGTTTAGCAATTCTTACGACTTGTCGGATCTTTCAGATAGTACCATTAATCATTTTCAAGATAATCTGCCAATAGTGGTTTCTACGCAAAGAAGAGTTTTGTCAAATATATTCCTCAAGGGTAAAATCATCTTACTAGCAAAAGATATTAAAATAGAGAAATCCTCACTTTTGGAAGATATAATAATTATTGCTGACAAAATTGTTGTAGATGAACAATTTAAAGGCGTTGTACAGCTATTTGCCAGAGATACTGTCATTTTAAAGAAAGGTGTTTTACTCGATTATCCTTCCGGAATATTCCTCAACAATAAAAACAAAAAACGCCACTTATCAATTGATGAAGGTTGCTCCGTTAAAGGGTATGTTATTATTGAAGGTAATGGAGAAACAGACATAAAATATCTTAATTATAAACAGCACCCAAGTGCAACGGTACATGGATTTCTTTATGTCGACGGTGTTGCACAGATACAAGGGAGTGTGTGCGGGAATTCATATGTAAAACAGGTAGTCTATTATTCAAATGAGGGCTATTACGATAATACAGTTTATAATGCAAGGTTCTCGAATACAGACAGTTTTGTCTCTCCAATATGGCTTACCTGTGACATAAACCGCACTAAACAACAAATGAAATGGGTAAGATAAAGTATATAAAAGCAAGTACGATCATAGAGGCTATGGTCGCTTCCATCCTCTTTTTGTTGGCCTTTTCTATCGGGATTGAAAGTATTATTAAAGCAACATCAATCAAATCAGATACGCTGACTTACTTGTCAGCAGATAATCAATACATGAAATGCTTATATGAGTGTAAAAACCATGTTTACTCATATGGAGAACACATCATTGAATTTGAGTGGGGAGGGATTACACTCATCCTGGAGCCTTATAATAATTATGAACAAATACTTCAGGCAACGATAAGGGTGAAAGTCGGCCATGAAGTACAAGAGTATATACATATTCTGGAAAAATGAAAGACCTGTATATAAAAGCATTTACTATGGCAGAAGTATTAGTGGCAATGATTATAGCTGGTATCATCTTATTGTGTGTCATGGATGGATTCGGATTATTTATCCGGTATGCCGGCCGGCTGGAAAAAGAGATATTTAAAGGGATTGAAATATATACCAATCATTATCGATTTGATTTACTTATAGAATCATGTGATACTCTTTACTCTCAGAGCGATGGAACAATATTAATAGTGCAAGACGAAAAACAATCTGCATTGATCCTTAATGATTCCATATTAACACTTGAGACAAATGAAAAAAAGGATACAATATTCTCAGACGTGGAGGCTATCACATTTAAGAAGGGCGTTGACTATACTGTAGATACTGTTGTAGTTGTCTTGGTTGGGAAAGATGAAAAATACAAAAAAGATATAAGGTACATAAAGGATTACTCTATAATCAGAAATAACTCATATGATTAAGGATAATAAAAAGGAAATAATCTTTTCAGAGTTGCACTCTTTGCTTACAGCCGGTCTGGATTTCAGCCGTTCATTCGAGTTATTGATTAGCGAGGAAAAAGACCCCAAGAACAGAGTGCTGCTAAATGGAATATACAAAGCAGTTGTGAAAGGCTGCTCTCTTTGGTCTGCAATGGAAGAGTGCCATCAATTCTCAACATTGGATTATGGAGTGATAAAGATTGGTGAGGAGACCGGCAAGATAAATGATGCACTCTTTTTCCTTACAGACTATTATCATAAAAAAATAGCACAGTCACGGATGGTTACCGGAGCATTAAGCTACCCTGCAATAATAATTTTCACGGCAGTTATAGTAGTAATATTCATGGTAATGGTGATTGTTCCAATGTTTGAGCAGGTCTATTCCAGGATGGGAGGAGAGCTTCCCTCAATGACTAGATGGATAATCAATATGTCCAATTCTCTGCCCGGTGGTCTTGCCCTTATAGTGATTATTAGCGGTACTGCAGCAGCTCTTCTCTATTTTTTCAAGAATGAGACGATTGTAAAAAAGTACACATCAGATATCCTTATCAATTTGCCCTTTTTAAATGATATTATAAAGAAGAGTTACCAGTCACGATTCTGCAAACTCCTTTATCTGCTTACAAGTTCCGGAGTGCCACTTCTATACGGGATTCAGATATTACATGATATAATCCGCTTTTACCCTTATCAGACCTCATTCAAGGTCATGTCAGACGATTTACAGAAAGGGGAACTTTTCTGGAAAAGCATGTCAAACTTTAAAACCATATATAATGCAAAATTAATCACATTATTAAGAGTAGCAGAAGAGACTAACAGTCTTCCGGAGATGCTAAAAAAACAGGGCGACGAGCTCTCCGTAGAGTTGGAATACAAGATAAGATTCCTCTGCAATATGCTGGAGCCCGCATTGATCCTAATCGTTGGAGCGATAGTAGCCTTCATATTGATTTCAATGTACTTGCCTATGTTTAAGTTAGGTGGAATAATGACTTAACAACCTAATCTAAAGAAATTTCAAATTAAGCAACTATGAAAATAGAGATTTATGAAAAAAAGTACTTATTTTAATAATGCAATAAAAAATGTCAAGTATATACTTATTCTCGGGTGTTTGACATTATCACCCAAATTATTTTCTCAGGAACTACCAATTATAAAGGGACCTCAAGAAGAGCTGACACCTTCTCCTTCTGCAGCTAATCTTGGTAGATATGGAGGTATAGATGTTAAAAAATCAACCGGCGGAATCGCTAAGGAGATTCCACTTTTTCAACTACAGCAAGGGGCAATAAAGTATAATCCGTCGATAGAGTATTTTTCTACTGGGATAAGGGTGGATGATTGGGGTGGAAGAGTCGGAATGGGATGGTCTGAAAATTTTACTGCAACAATACAACGAAACGTTCGTTCAGTCCCGGATGAGAAAGCAACACAAAGATTATCAACGTCTGTAAGTAATTTAGTAGATAATCATTCTGAAGCAAATTATGAGACATTCAGTACTCTGGAATCGGATGCAAATACTATTAACGGAGATCCTACTTTTGATGGTGAATACGATATATTTTCGTATAATTTGTTCGGAGTATCAGGACAATTTATTATTATAAATAATCAAGCGGTTTTATTGACACATAGAGATAAAATCAAGATAGAGATACTAACAACATCTCCAACTTATACTTTTCGTATAACAGATGTAAATGGTTTTAAATATTTATTCCAAACAGAAATTGAGTATTCAAGTATGGGTGTTGATGGCTATGTAACTCCTGAAATTGCTACAGCCTGGTATATTAATAAAATTGAGTCTCCATTTAATGATGAGCTGATCTTTAACTATACAGACATAATTTACACTTGTAAAACCAACTTCTCTCAGGTATATTTATATAAACATGGACTTGAAAGTGGTGATGATAACATACCAGATGAAGGATCAAATATTTTTTACGAGATGTCTGCAAATTCTTATAGCGTCTCTCGAAGACATATTAGTACAAAATGTCTGACATCAGTTACGGGATCAGAATTCCGTCTGGTATTCGATTATTTCTCCAGATACGATCTGGTTGGAGATGAAATGTTGAATATGATTACTCTTTATGATAAGTCAAATAACCCAATCCAAAGAGCAACATTTACATATGACACATTTACATCATCAACTCAACTACAAGGCGTTTTAGCAGAAGGAGATGACTTATATCCATGGAATAATTATGGTAACTTAAGTATTAGATATTTCTTAAATAATGTATCAATAAGCACCATTTCAGATCCGTCAGCCGATAGTAAAACGTACGCCTTTACATATATAACACCTCAGAATTTACCTCATCGGTTATCTTTTTCACAAGATGAGGGTGGTTATTACAATGGAATATCAAATACTTGGTTTATACCAAGAGCGAGAGTGGAAGCATATATAGCCCAACATTCTACACTATGGAATTTTCCTATGTCATACACAGGATATAGGCAACCAACACTTAGTGCCACATCTGGAATATTAAATAAAATTACATATCCAACAGGAGGAAGTGATGAAATTGAGTATGAGTTAAATACATATACCAGTAATGGCGAAGAGGTCGCTTTGCCAGGCCTTAGAGTGAAACGCATTATATCATCCTCTATTTCTTCATCTGCAACAGTGAAAACATATGAATATAAAAATTTTTTACGTAACAATGTCACAAATACAACCTTAGACTATACTCCTATTACATCGAGTCACTTTCTTGAAGCTAATAATCCATTTGTAAGAAGGGTTTTAACAGGGATACATTACTCTAATCCATACTCTCCCGGTGTAGGTTATTGGAATATTAATTATAATAATTTTACTTCAAGCAGCCGCATTGATATGAATGTATTCCAGGGAAACCCGATTGCATATTCACATATTACTGAATATCAAAACAGTTCATTTATTGCATCAAAATATGATGTTTCAATCGATTTGCCAGGAAATATTGTTTATGGTGATGAAATTTTTCGGACGCCCAAAGAAAATTCTGCGTGGAGTAATGGGCTTGAGTTAGAAAGATATTATGGTACTACATCTGATGAGTATGGTCTTATTGACGATAATAATATTTTAAAAGAAATGACATGGTTTTATGATAATACTGCTCTTGAATTGCCGGAAAATTGTAATGTCTTTAAAAGATATGAGAGGATACTATATAATAATCCGACTCATTATTATGAACCTTACACTATAGTCTCATATAATTTATGGAGTAATTGGGTAAAGTTGGCTTCTTTCACAGAGAAAGACTATAATCTGTGTGATAGTGGAAAAACGATTACGTCAACTAAAAATAACTATTATGATAATCCCACACACGGACTACTTACTAGGGAAGAGACCACGGATAGTAGAGGTAATGCCTTGAAAAAGTCTATTAGATATCCCGCCGATATAAATACCGGAGTCTACTCGTCTATGGTAGGTCTTAATATGCAAAATTATCCAGTTGAGCAAACTTCGTATATTAACAATTCTGTATCAGGAAGTACACTTACGCAATTTAAAGCAGGTGGTGGAAGTTTTGTCCCGGATAAAACCTATTCTTTAGAAACATCATCGCCATTGTCATCATTTACTGCTTTTAACGGGACAACAAAGGATAGTCATTACAGCAATATTGCAGAGCTTGAATATGTAAATTATAATAGTAATGGTAAAATAATAGAGTATAAGACACTAGACAACATTACAGTATCATTCTTTTATCTGAATGCATATAGTAGTAATCCGATAATTAAGGCATTCAATATATCTTATTCAAATCTCGATAATGCACTTAGTACTGTTAGATTACCTGGTAGTGGATTAACCTTGTCTGAATCATATGTCTCCTCTGGAACAATAACTTCAAGCGATATAAAAAACATAGTGACTGGTATCAAAAATATGTATCCGGCTAATTTGTCCCAGGTTTTCGGATATACATATAAATCATTGTTAGGAGTGACTTCGGAAACAGATTCAAATGGTATTACTCAATTTTATGAATACGATAATTTCGGAAGGCTTAAAGTCGTCCGAGATAATGATGGCAACGTATTGAAAACCTATAACTATAATTATAAATAAGTATTATTATGAAAAGGATAATAAAATATTATATACTGACAGGTTTGTTTGTTCTTATAGGAGTAACTGAGACTTTTTCTCAAGTATACTTATCTACAAATCAAAATTACATTCATACAAGGACGATGACTAATGAGTCAGGTAGTACATACCTTGATAATATTGATTATTTTGATGCTCTGGGACGTCTCACACAATCAGTTCAGGCTAGAATAACGCCAACAGGCAAAGATTTGGTCACACTTCAACAATATGACGATTACGACCGCGAATCCAACACATGGTTGCCAGCGGTTGTAAATAATAACTATGGGGCATATATAATTCCAAGCACGCTTATGATTCTTGCTAAGTCAACATATTCCAATGATCAGAAGCCATACACATTGCCGATGTATGAAGCAACTCCCCTTAATCGTATAAGAGAGCAGTATGGACCAGGCTCTGATTGGCACAATAATAATAAAGCGGTTCGTTCTTCATATTTTCCTAATATTTCTGGCGTGGATACATTAAATTGTATTAATTATACAATCTCAGAATCATCATCAACAGATACGCTGATTACAATTAACAGAGTTGGAAATTATTCCACCAATACTTTGTTTGTAACCAGAGTAGCCGATGAAGATGGGAACACCTCATTAGAATTCAAAGATAAATTAGGAAGAGTAATACTTTCCCATCAAGTATTGCGAAGCGGTAGCACAAAAAGTCTACACGACACTTATTATGTTTACGACAATATCGGCAATTTAAGAGTTGTCTTGCCACCGTTAGCATCTGATGCAATGAAAACAGGTTCTTCATGGTCTAATAACAGTTCAGATATTATTCGTAACTACGCATATTTATATAAGTTCGACCAGCGAAATCGTAATATTTCCAAACGTTTGCCGGGTGCAAATTGGATCTACTATGTTTATGATAATGCTGATCACCTCATATTTAGTCAAGATGGTAACCAGCGAAGAAAATATCCTCAGGAGTGGAGCTTCAGCATACCAGATGCTTTAGGCAGGACAGTATTGACCGGAGTTTGTCAAAGTATATATGTAGGAGGCACCTCCAAGAGTATTGCAAAGGGTTGCCTTAACGGCAATATTGTAAGAGCAACATTTTCAACATCAGGAACATACAGTGGCTACAACCTTACCCATGATGCCTCATCAATGACATTTTTATCGTCTACAGTATTAACGGCCAGCTATTTCGATAATTATAGTTTTCGCTCTCTTTCCGGATTTTCAAATACAGCTCTTAATTATGAATCATCCGGTTTAGATGCTGTTTTCCTTAAACGCTACGGAGACGATACACAAGTCAGTGAGTACAAACATACAGGCCTCCCAACCGGTACAGCCGTTTCACAAATAGGTGGCAGCTCAACAATGCTATACTATGTAAACTATTATGATTCAAAGAAGAGGCTTGTACAATCAAAAGCCACCAACCACCTTGGAGGCATAGAGTCAGACTATATTGCTTATAATTTCATAGGCCAGCCAGTCAAGAACAGACATGTTCATACAGCGACCAGCCAGCCAACGCAGACAGAGGAGTATACATATAGTTATGATAATGCCGGACGTTTGTTGACAACAACCCACAAACTTAATAGTGGTTCAGTGGTAACAATATCTGAAAACACATACGACGAATTAGGCAGGTTGTTGACAAATAAGAAGGGTGGTTTGTCAGGCACACAACTGACTTATAGTTATAATGTCCGTTCTTGGACCAAGTCAATAA
>MTLE01000405.1_pt1 | contig 16581 bp, 14 predicted proteins | sample 1982461 | NCBI WGS metagenome assembly MTLE01 (sample SAMN05712605, study PRJNA340218) | biofilm metagenome | isolation source: sample SPL anode biofilm adapted to -200 mV | place: USA | collected 2012-02-03
TTGCATGCGGAAGGACCAGCGCACCCTGCCGCGCGCCGGTCACGGCGCGGACCGCGATAGCGGTCAGGGCCTGGGCGGAATGGGTCGGCGCATCGGGTTGCGAAGCCACCTCGGCGTAACTCTGCGCCTCGGCGCCCTCAGCGTAATTGTCTTTTAGCCCACGCTACCGAACTATCAATTCCCTCAGAGCCAGTTCCACTAATCCCCCCCCCTACTTTGCCGTCAAAGGAATCCGCCTCCCCCGCCCGAACGCCCAGGGACTCACCTTCAGGCTGAACGGCAGCTGGCGGCGCTTGAACTCCGAGTTGCGCAGCAGCGCGAAGACGCGCGGCAGGGCGGCGCGGGCCTGGTCCAGGGCCGGGCCTTCCAGGGCGAAGGCCAAGTCGGCGGAGACGAGCTCCTCCTCCCGCCGGGCCTCCAGGAGGATCCCCAGGATCGCGTCCAGCTGCGCGTAGGGCATCAGGCTGGTTTCGTCGGTCTGGTCCGGCCGGAGCTCGGCGGTGGGCCGGCGGTTCAGGATGCCGGCGGGGATCGCCTCGCCCAGTTCCCGGGCCAGCGCGAAGACCCGCGCCTTCAGGCAGTCCCCCAGGATGCCGAAGGCGCCGATCCCGTCGCCGTAGAGCGTGAAGTACCCGGTGGCGGCCTCGCTCTTGTTCCCGGTGTTCAGCACGGCCACGCGGGGGGTGCCCAGGAGGCGGTGGACGGCGGGCTCGGAGGTGGCGGCCATGAGGAGCATGCCCCGGCACCGGCTCTGGAAGTTCTCGTCGGTCAGGCCGAAACGGCGGTCCGGGAAGGCGGCGGCCAGGGCGCCCACGGCGCCGGTGAAGGGCAGGCCCGCGTCCAGTTGCAGGAAGGGGATGCCCAGCACCCGCGCCTGCTCCCGGGCCAGGGAGAGGCTCTCCTGGCTGGTGTAGGCGGTGGGCAGCGCGATGCCCAGCACCCGTTCTGGGCCCAGGGTCTCGGCGGCCATGGCGGCCACCACCGAGCTGTCGATGCCGCCGGAAAGGCCCACCACGGCGGCCTCCAGGCCCTGCTTGTCCATGTTCTCCCGCAGCCCGGTGGCCAGCGCCCGGCGCAGCCATTCTTCCTCGCGGGGCTCCTCCGGCCAGGGGGCGCCGGGCACGGAGGTGTCGGTCATGACCACCCCTTCCTTGAAGAACTCGTCCCGCTGCCAGGTGCCGTCGGGCAGCACCAGCCCCGACCCGCCGTCGAAGGTGAGCCAGCTTTCCGACCCCACGCGGCTGGCGTAGGCGATGGGCAGCCCGTGGCGGGAGGCGTGGCCCTGGAGAAGCCGCTTGCGCAGGGCGAGCTTGGAGGGCGCGGCCCACGGGGCCGTGCGGCCCGGGGGCAGGAAGCTGCCCAGGTGCCCGGGGCTGGCGGAGGCGTTGAGGATGAGGGTGGCCCCCTGCTCCGCCAGGTCCGCGATGGGGTCGAAGGGGTAGCGGATGGGCCCCGGAGCCAGCTCGGCGTTGGCCCATAGGTCCTCGCACACCGAAAGGCCCACGCGCTCGCCCAGGTGGTCCACCAGGGCCTGGCGCCCGTGGTCGGCGTCGAAGTAGCGGCTTTCGTCGAACACGTCGTAGGCGGGCAGGATCCGCTTGCGGGCCACGGCGCGCACCCCGCCGTCCTGGCACCACCATAGTTCGTTCCAGAGCCGGCCCGAGGGGGAAGGACTGCAGGTGCCGAAAACCAGGGGGACGGCGCCGGCGAGGCGGGCCAGGCGCTCCGATTCCCGGGTCACGGCCCGGCGCAGGCCGGCCTCCCACAGGCGGTCCTCTGCCAGGTAGCCCCCCACCGCCATCTCGGCGGAAAGGACCAGGTCGGCCCCCAGGTGCAGGGCCTCCCGGTAGGCGTCCTCCAGGGCGCGGCCGTTGGCCTCGGGGTCGCCCAGGCGGGAGTTGAGCTGGAGAAGGGCGATGCGCATCCTTAGAGGATAGCGCGCCTGGAGGCTGTCCACGTATTCCTCGGCCCCGCGAGTAATACGTGGACAGCCTCCTAGTCCCGCGGCGGTTCCTCAGGCCAGGGGGAGGGTTCCAGGATGCCCCAGCGCTTCTGGTACCACACCTCCTCCAGCCAGAGGCCGTGGGGGGGGGCGGTGATGCCGGCCCTTGCGCGGTCGCGGGCCTCCAGCATGGCGGGCACGTCCCCCGCGCGGTAGCGGCCCTTGCCCACCTCCACGAGGGTCCCCGAAAGGATGCGGACCATGTGCATGAGGAACCGGTTCCCCTCGAAGACCAGGTCCAGGGCCGGTCCCCGCCCTTCCAGGCGGATGGCGTAGATCTCCTTCACCGGCGAAAGGGCCGCGCACTCCTGGTGCCGGAAGCTGGAGAAGTCGTGGACGCCCTCCAGGTGCCCGCAGGCCTCGGCCATGGCGTCCCGGTCCAGGGGCCGGGCACCGTGCACGTGCCAGCGCCGCAGGTGCTGGAACGGGTCGGCCGCGGGGCCTTCCTGCAGGCGGTACACGTAGCGCTTGGCCACGGCGTGCGCCCGGGGGAAGAAGCCTTCGGGGGCGGGGAGGACCGCCATCACCCGCACGTCCGGGGCCAGGTTTGCGTTGAAGGCGGCCAGGAGCCGGTAGGGGTCCCAGGGCTTCGAGAGCTGCACCAGCACGCCCTGGGCGCGGGCGTGGACGCCCGCGTCCGTGCGCCCCGTGCCCTGGGGCATGGGGGCCGCGGGGTCGAAGGTGTGCAGCGCCTTCCACAGGTCCCCCTGCACGCTGCGCAGCACCGACTGGATCTGGAAGCCGGAAAAGCCCGTGCCCACGTAGGCACAGCGGAGGAAATAGGGGTAGGTCATGGGGACATTCTATCCCTCCCGGCGCGGATTCCCCACCGGGGCGGCCCCCGGTGCGCCGGGCCCCGCCGGAGGCCCGTGGAATCAGCATATTCAATTCCTGCTTGGGTTATGACCGTTGACAGGGGCGGGTCGAAGGCATGGCCCGGTACCTAGACGTCCCACTGCCGCCATTCTGCAAAAAAAAAATCCCGGAAAGCCTTGACACCTTTAGATCGCAGGCCTAACCTGCTGGTAGTTTAGTTGAAGACTAGAATCCACAAGGGTTTCAGGGCATTACTCCCTTCAGAACTGAGCACCGGCGGGTCTTTCCAAATCCCCCCACCGCCGTTTCCTTTCCACCGGGGATACAAATCCCCATTTTGGAGGTTTCCTCATGAACAAGGCCGAACTGATCAGCGCCGTCGCTGAGAAGGCTGACATCAACAAGTCCAAGGCCGCTGCCGCCCTGGATACCATCATCGCCAGCGTCTCCGCCGCCCTGCGCGCCGGCGACAAGGTCACCCTCGTCGGCTTCGGCACCTTCTCCGTCGCCACCCGCGGACCCCGCACGGGCCGCAACCCCCGCGACGGCGCGAAGATCAAGATCGCCGCCAAGAAGGTCGCCAAGTTCAAGCCCGGCAAGAAGCTCGCTGACGACGTCAACGGCAAGGGCGGCAAGAAGAAGAAGTAGGCTTCACCGATCCCCCCAAGCGGCCCGGTTTCCGGGCCGCTTCTTTTTTGGCCGGTGGGCAAGTTCGGGTAAAAATGGGACCGCTAACGTCCCCTTTCGCCCAAACGGGTCAAACGTCCCCCACCGGGTCCTTTCATGGAAATCGGATCCTGGAAATGCCGGGGGCGCTGGCAAGGAACCCTGGAATCCCTGGAATTGCAGGCACGCTCCCAAGATTCGGGGAAAGAGGCCCCCCTTCCGATAAGATGGCTTGTCCATTTGAAAACGTTCAGGACCTGGGATCGGGAGCACTCATGAAGAAGATGATCATTTTCGGCGGCATCGGACTGGTGGTCCTCCTGCTCCTGGGCGGGGGCGGGTTCTTCGCCTGGAAGACCTTCGCCGCCAAGAAGGTCGCCGCGCCCCTGCCCGGGGACGCCGCGCAGCACGAGAGCGCCGAAGCCAAGGACGGCGAGGCCACGGGTGCCGCCAACGAAGAAGAGGACGAGGAGGAGGCCAAAGGCGGCGGGCACGAAGAGGGCGGCGGCCCCGCGGTCATGACCCTCAACCGCCTCATCGTGAACCTGGACGGCCGCAAGAACGCCTTCCTCAAGTGCGACATCCACATCCTCTTCCGCAACCAGGAACTGGGCAGGCTGGCCGCCAGCGACAAGCCAACCCCGGAAAACAGCATCATCCGCTCCATGGTCCTGGAATCCATCTCCGGCAAGACGGTGGAAGCCGCCTCCGACATGGAGACCCGGGAATCCATCCGGCAGGAGATCAAGGAGAAGCTCAACGCGAAGTTCGCGAACAAGCACTCCAAGGAGGAGCTCGACAAGGCCAAGAAGACCGGCAAGAAGGTCAAGCCCCCCATCAAGGACGTCCTGATCGTGGACTGGGCCCTCCAGCAATAGGCCGCGAATCTGGCACAGCGGTTGCCGATATCATCTGATGCGTCCGTTTCTTGACGGACGCCCCTTCCCGGATCCCCATGGCCAAGCGCAGCGACAGGCTCGACACCGACCGCGTCCTCACCTTCGAGACGGTGATCGGGGAGCTCATGCCGTTCATCGACACCCGGTTCAAGCTGGAGATCCAGCTGGGCACGGCCACCATGACCATCCGCGAACTCCTGGACCTGGACGTGGGCTCCCTGGTGGAACTCAAGAAGAGCGCCGGCGAGCCCATGGAGGTCCTGTGCAAGGGCCGCCCCGTCATGCGCGGCGAGGTGACCGTGCTGGAGGACTCGCTGGGCCTCCGGATCGTCGAGATCATCGACCCGCACCGGAAGGTCTAGGAGGCTGTCCATGCATTCTGCGGCTCCCGCCGTACCGGTGGCCCTTTGCCTGGGCGGCATGGATCCCTCCGCGGGCGCCGGCATCCTCCGGGATGTCATGACGTTGGCGGCCCTGGGCGTCCACCCCATGGCCTTGAGCACGGCCGACACGGTGCAGAACGGCCTGGCATGCCTGGCCATCCGCCCCCCCCGGGATCCCCTGCCGGCCTTCGACGCCCTGGTGCCCCACCTCGGGGGCGCCTGGGGCGTGAAGCTCGGACTGTGCGCCCTGGAGCCGGACACCCTGCGGGACCTGGCCACCCGGCTCGAGACGCAGGGACCCGCGGTCCGCATCTGGGACCCCATCCTCGCCCCCACCGCGGGGGTGGGCCTCCACGACGCGGCCGGCCTGCGGACCCTGGCCGGACTCCTGCTGCGTTCCGGCCCCTGGGTGGTTTCGCCCAACCTCCCCGAGGCCGCGGCCCTGGCCGGGCTTGACCGGGACGCCGGCCCCGCGGACCTGGCCCGGCCCCTGTTGGAAATGGGCGCCGGGGCCGTGTGGCTCAAGGGCGGCCACGGCGACGGGGACCAGGTGGAGGATTTCTGGATCACGGACGCGGGCGTCCAGAGCCTGGGCCGCAAATCCCGCCTTCCCGGCGACCGCCGCGGCACCGGATGCACCCTGGCCGCGGCCTGGCTGGGATTCCGCCTGAGGGGCCTCGGGGGTCCGGAGGCGGCCTCCGCCGCCGCGGGCTTCCTGCGCGACGCCTGGGAACCCGGGGCGTGTCCCGGCGGCCAGGGCCGGCCCTGCTTCGCCCCCGCGGGGCGGGCATGAGGCGCCAGGAGGGACGGGGCTACCTGCTCCTCACCGGCGACGACGTCCCCTACGCCGGGTGGGGCGGCGTGCGCGCCCTGGACGCGGCCATGTCCGTGGCCGCGGCGCCCTGGGAGGCCCTGGGGGTGCTGGGCGAACTGGCCGGGCGCCTTCCCCGGGGCTTCTCGCTGCTGTGGGACGGGCCCGTGGACTGGATCCGGGACCTGCCTCCGGAGGTGCGCCTGGGCTGGTGGAAGCTGCTCACCCACACCCCGGGACTCACCCTGCACGTGCGGGACGAGGCCTTCGCCGACCTCGTCCGGGAACCGGCGCGGGTGGCCTTCCACGCCCCCCGGGCGCCCGGGGGCGACCTGGGCCTGGCCTGGCGCCAGGGCCGCATCGCCTGGGTTCCCCAGGAACCCGGCGCCTGGTCCATGCCCGGCAAGGGCGGCACCGCCGACACGGAGAACCCCGGCTGGCTCTGGGGCGAGCTCATCCTGCCCCTGGGCGCCGTGGAGCACCAGGACCCGGCGGAACTGGCCCGGACGCTGGAGGACGCCCAGGCGCGGTCCGAAAAGGCCATCAGCCTGCGCATGGAAGCCGGCGCCTGGCCCATGGCCCTGCCCTTCCAGCGCCGGCGCACCGGCTGGCGCGTGTCCTTCCTGGGCGGCCGGGAGTGGCAGCTGTCCGGCGCCGACTGGGACCGGGCCGCCCAGGCCGTGAACACCCTCACCGCCCATCTGGAGAAGACCCTTCGCTGCGCCGTGCACGCCGGAGTGTGCACCGACCACCGCGCCGCCGCCGACCTGGGCCGGCAGGCCATGAACGAGGGCCTGCCCTGGCGGGCCGCCCTCCCCCTGCCCCCCGCTTCCCCCACCTTCACCCCCGGCCTGGCCGCCGACCCCCGGGACCCGGTCTCCCTGGAGGCCCGCAGCGCCTTCCCGCGCCCCCTGGCCGGGATCCTCCTGCCTCCCCAGGCGCGCTTGCGGGTCCCCGCGGTGCCCCTGGAAGGGGCCGTCCTGGCCTTCCTGGGCGGCCTCCAGACGCCCCCCGCCATCCGCTGGTTCCCCCCCGAAGTGGAACCCCCCGGCCCCTTCACCCCCGAACGCCCCTGGGCCCCCCTCAAGGACTGCCCGGCCCTGGCCGACACGACGCAGGTGCTCCAGCCGTCCCTTTTCGATGAGATCTAGGAAGGGAAATCAGGGACGGCAGGGCCTTGGCAGGATCAGGCATTTGGGTTCGGAACCAGGCCAAGCGTCTACGCGCATTTCGATGGATGGAATTGGAAGAAAGCAGGTTTCCTTGGCTGGCATCGACGTAGGGATGAGGCACTGACCGGATCGTCCGGGGCGGGTCGGAAGGACCGTCGAAAGGAATAAACGCTGGGGCGCTGAGATCTCGCTGGGGCGCTGGGGAAAAAGAAAAGACTGTCATCCAATGGGATGGGGTTCAACTCGCCCGGGTCAACGCGCAGCCAAGCTTTGCCGGCTCGACGTCGACCCAGTTCTGACCTTCCGGGCTTGGCCCCCGAAGGTTGACGGGATGCTTGGGATCGTTCACAAACGGGGCTTTTCACCCAGCGCCCCTGCGAGATCTCTGCGCCCCAGCGTTTGATTTTATTCTTGGCATTCGCGGCGCGACGGGTCGGTGCGCTGACGTGAAGCCGTACCTGGATGCACCCTGCACCGAGCCGATCGGGTATGAAACGACCCCTTTCGGATTATGACAAGCATCTCCTAGTTCGACACGGCCTCGTGCCGGTAGAACGCCGCCGTCACTTCCGCACCCAGCATGAAGATGGCGCAGCTGTAGTAGAGGAACACCAGCGCCGCCATGAGGCTGCCCAGGGAGCCGTAGAGGATGCCCCAGGTGGGGGTGTGCATGAGGTAGTACCCGAAGCCCACCTTGGCCGCCCACCACAGGGAGGTGGTGACGGCGGCGCCCAGGAAGGCGTGGCGGAACTTCACGTGGCGCCGGGGAATGTGCTGGAGGATGAGGGTGATAAGGAGGAGGCCCAGGCACGGGGGGAGGAAGGTGTACATGAGGATCGGGGAGAACGGCGCCTGCCGGCGCAGGCTCCATTCGAAGCCCGCGGTCAGGAGGATCACCAGGAAGGCCAGGCCCATGAGCACCACGCCCAGGCGGCGCAGCAGGTTGTGCTTGCGGGTCTGGCGGTGCACCTTGATGCGTAGGCCGAAGATGTGTGAGAGGGACCGGTCCAGCTGGTTCACGCCCCAGTGCGCGCCCACCAGGAGCACCACCCAGGAGAAGCCGATGCCGCCGATCTTGCGGCTGTGGGCGATGCTGTCGGTGATGAAGCCCTGGGGGAGGTAGGGGTACATGGATCCGATGGCCCGCTGCAGGGCGGCGCTGTAGGCGCCGCTGCCCAGCATCAGCACCAGCAGCTTGAAGAAAAGCGTCGTCAGGGGGATCAGCGAGATGGTCAGGAAGAAGCTGAGGCTGGCCGCGTACGAGAGGCAGTCGTCATGGTGGTACTTCCGGAGGACCTCCCGGATGAAGGAGCCCGCCTGCCCCAGGGGGGGGAAGGCGCGGGTGGCCTGGCCGTACATGCCGCCGGCCCGGTTCGCCAGGCTCGCGCGAAGTCCCAGGAGCGACTGTTCCATGGCCTCAGAACCGGATGGGGTGCTGGGGCAGGAGGTACATCACCCACGCGAGGATGATCCCGATGCCCAGGAGTCCCCCGGCGTACTTCAGGATGCTCTGGCGGGTGCGCTCGGGCCGCGAGGTGGGGGTGAGCAGGCCCAGGATCACGGAGACCCCGATGCCCATGATGAGGAACTGGATCACGTGGCTGCTGAGGAATTTCACGGCGGTCCTGTGGGTGGGGGAGGTGGGAAGGCAGGCTCGGGGCCAGGACAACAGGGTATCAGCCCGTCAGGTCCCGCGCAGCACGTCCAGCCACGCCTTGAGGACGAAGGCGGTGGCGCCCCAGAGCGGCGCCATGGGCAGTTCCAGCCTGGGGATGTCCAGGGCCGCGCCGCGCATCTCGATGCGCTGGACCCCCCACGGGGCATGCATCAGGGGCTCCAGGGGCAGGCGGAGGACGTCCTGGATCTCGGAGCTGAGCGTGAACCGGGGCTGCGGGGCCTCCCAGCGCAGGAAGAGCGGGGTGAACCGGGTGCGGGCCTTGGCGACCCCGTCGGGGAAGCACCCCATCTCCCAGAGGTCGTCCTTCACGCCGAGCTCCTCCTCCAGCTCGCGGCGGGCGGTGGCGGTGAGGTCCCGGTCCCCGGGTTCGGCCATGCCCCCGGGAAAGGCCAGCTCCCCGGGGTGCTGCGGCGCGGTGGAGCCCCGGCGCACCAGGATGACCTCCCGGGCGCCCTGGGCGTCCCCCCACAGCAGCACCGCCACGGCGGCGCGCCGGGGGTTCTCGGGGGTCCTCGGAGTCAGCTTGAAAGGGTCCGGCCAGCGCTGGGCGAGGCGCAGGCTCGCCTCCACCCGGGCCCAGGCCACGGGCTCGCCCCCGGGGGGCGGGACCCACCTATTTGATGGTTCCAAAATAGGACCCCCTGACGCGGTCGACGGTGAAGACGCCCTTGAGCCTGCGGATGGCGCCCATGAGCTCGACGATGTGGTTGCGGTCCTTCACCCGCAGGGCGATGTGGAAGACCCCGCCGCCCTCCTCGGAACTGGACCCGCTGAACCGCTGCATGTTGTGGCCCGCCTTCTGGATGGCGTTGGAGATGGAGGCCACCATGCCGGGGCGGTCCTCCGTCGTGACGACCAGTTCGGTGTTGAAGAGGCCCTTGGAGGCCTTGCCCCAGGCCACGCTCACCAGGCGCTCGGGATTGGGGGCCGAGGAGCTGAGGTGGGGACAGTTGGCCCGGTGGATGGAGATGCCCCGGCCCCGGGTGGTGTAGCCCACGATCTCGTCGCCCCAGATGGGCTTGCAGCACACCGCCAGGGAATAGAGGATGCCCACGTTGTCGTCCACCAGCACCGTGTCGTGGAAGACCTCCGGGGGCTTCTCCTCCTTGGCGGTCCTGCTGGCCTCGGGCACCAGGGGCTCCAGGAGCTTCCGGCAGGTGATGCGGCTGAACCCCACCTGGGCGTAGAACGCGTCCCAGCTGGGAATCTTCAGCTCCTTGAGACGGGCCTCCAGGGCCACGTGGGCCTCGGGGGCCTCCAGGCGGAGGCCCAGGGTCCGTGCCTCCCGGTCCAGGCGCTCCTTGCCGATGAGGATGGCGTGGGCCCGCTCCTCCTCACGGATGTAGGTTTGGATCTTGGCCTTGGCCCCCGCGGACACCACGATGCTGAGCCAGTCGCGGCTGGGCTTGTGGTCGGCCCGGGTGAAGATCTCCACCCGGTCGCCGTTCTGCAGGGTGTGGCGCAGGGGGACCATGCGGCCGTTGACCTTGGCGCCCACGCAGTGGTGGCCCACCTGGGTGTGGATGGAATACGCGAAGTCGATGGGGGTGGAATGCTCGGGCAGGCTGCGCAGGTCGCCCTTGGGCGTGAACACCTGGATGCGCTGGAAGCTGAGTTCGCCCTTGAGGTTGGCCACCAGGTCCCGGCTGTCCCGGGACTCCTGGTGCAGCTCCACCATTCGCCGCAGGAAGGAGGCCTGGTTTATCTCCTGCTTGTTGGCGATCCGGCCTTCCTTGTAGGTCCAGTGGGCGGCGATGCCGGCCTCGGCGTGGTCGTCCATGTCCTGGGTGCGGAACTGCACCTCGAAGGAGTCGCCGCCGGGCATCAGGACGCTGGTGTGGATGCTCTGGTACCCGTTGTCCTTGGGAAGGCTGATGTAGTCCTTGAACCGGCCTGGAATGGGCTTGTAGAGGGCGTGCACGAGGCCCATGGCCGTGTAGCACGAGGCCCGGTCCGGGCAGAGGATGCGGTAGGCGAGCCAGTCGTGGATGTCCTCCAGGCTCTTCTCCTGCAGGCCCATCTTCTTCCAGATGCCGTAGAGGTGCTTTTCCCGGTAGAGGATCTCCGCGTGGATGCCCTGGGCCCGCAGCGCGGACTGGAGCGTCTTCTTGATCTCCTCGACCATGGGCGCGCTCTTGCTGCGCTTCTGGTCGATGACCTTGCGCAGCTCGGCGAAGCGCTCGGGCTCCAGGTTGGCGAAGGCCAGGTCCTCCAGTTCCGCGCGCACGGTGCCCATGCCCAGGCGATTGGCCAGGGGCGCGTAGAGCTCCAGCGTCTCCCGGGCGATGCGGCGGCGCTTCTCCTCCCGCATGGAGGCCAGGGTGCGCATGTTGTGGAGGCGGTCGGCGAGCTTGACGAGAAGCACCCGCACGTCCTTGCCCATGGCCACCAGGAGCTTGCGGACGTTCTCGGCGTTGAGCAGGGTGCGGTCCGTGAAGCTGAGCTTGCTCATCTTGGTGAGGCCGTCGACGATGTCGGCCACCTCCTCCCCGAACTGCTTGCGGACCTCCTCGAGGGTCATGAGGGTGTCCTCCACCGTGTCGTGGAGGATGGCGCAGGCCACGCTCACGGCGTCCAGGCGCCACTCCGCCAGGGAGTCCGCCACGGCCAGCGGATGGAAGAAGTACGGCTCGCCGCTCTTGCGCTTCTGGCTGGCGTGCATCTTCTTGCCGACCTTGAAGGCGCGGTCGATCAGCGCGGTGTCGCCGTCGGGGTGGTGGAAGAGGAACTTGGAGCGCACCTGGTCGTAGGCCCCTTCGAGAGTGGGACACGAGCCCCCGCCTGGGGAAGAGTCATCCACGACCGGTGTTGCCATTCTCCTATCCCAATCCCCCTCGACTACGATATATACCATGTGCGCCGCCCCTCTCCTCCCCCTTGAAGACGCCCTCCGGATCCTGGCCGGCGCTTTCCCCGTTCCGGGGACGCCCGAGATCCGCGCCGACCGGGACGATCCGGCCCTGGACCTGAGTTCCATGGACGGGGCCGCCATGCGCAGCCAGGACCTGGCCGCCCCGCGCAGGGTCCTGGGAACCCTCTTCGCCGGCGATGACCCGGCGACGTTCCGGGTGGAGCCGGGCACCTGCGTGCGCATCATGACCGGGGCCGCGCTGCCGCCCGGGGCCGACGCCGTGGTGCCCGTGGAGGATCTCGTCCAGGGACCGGAGGGCCTTTCCCCCGCAGCGCCTCCCCTTCCCGGCGCCCATGTGCGCCCCCGGGGCTCCCAGGCCCGGCGGGGGGATCTCCTGCTCCCCGCCGGCGCCGCGCCGGGCGCCGGCCGCGCCGGCCTCCTGGCCCAGGTGGGCCTGCCCGTGCCAGCCCCGTGGCGGGTCCGGGTGGGCATCGTGCCCACGGGCGACGAGATCACCGCACACCCCGCCCCCCACCAGATCCGGGACAGCAACGGCCCCATGCTGGAGGCCCTCGCCCACGCCCTGGGCGCCGAGGTGGTGCGGCTCCCGCCCCTCCCGGACCGCCCCGAGGCCGTGCGCGACTTCCTCCTGGGCCTGGGCGATCTGCACATCCTCCTCACCTCCGGCGGCGTCTCGGCCGGGGACAAGGACCACCTCCCGCGGGTGCTGGAGGAACTGGGCGCCCGCATCCTCTTCCACAAGATCCGCCTCAAGCCCGGCAAACCCATGCTCACCGCCCTCCTGGACGGGCGGGTGATCCTGGGCCTGCCCGGAAACCCCGTGTCCTCCTACATGAACGCCCTGCTCTTCCTGCCCGTGGCCATGGCGGGCATCCAGGGCCGGCGCGCTCCCGATCCCTGGAAGGAGGGCCGCCTCGCCGAAGCCGTGCGCAACCCCGGCGACCGCCCCCTGCTCCACCCCTGCCAACGCGACGGGAAGGACCTCCACCCCCTGGCGAGCCGGGGCTCCGCGGACCTGGTGCGCCTGGCCCAGGCCGACGCCTTCGCGTGGGTGCCCGAAGGGGGCATGGAGGCCGGGCCCACCCGCTACCTGGACGTCCTGTAGGATGCGCGAAAGCCCCGCGAACGGGGCTTTCTTACTGGCGGAGAGAGGGGGATTCGAACCCCCGGTACTGGTTTACCCAATACACTCGCTTAGCAGGCGAGCCCGATCGGCCACTCCGGCATCTCTCCCGGTGGCTTTTCATCGTAACCGTTGGGGGCTCTCCGGGCAAGGTACCATCCTGGCCTCCCGTGATTCCCGCCACCGCGCGCAGGTTGCGGGCATCGATGGATCGCCGGACCTTTTATTATTTCGACATCAAAATTGGATAAGTATTTTTTTTACATTCAATAACGCGCCTTCTATTGACACGCAAGGCCGGATGATTATTGTTCCGTTCAATCAGCCCCTTCGGGAATGAACCCATCGCCTTCTCCGGTCGACCGGGGTCCGCACCCGCGGGGAAACCACATCGGGCCCGCCTGCGGCCCTGGAGGTACCATGTCCCGCCCCCCCATCGTCCTCGCCGCCTTCGCCTTCGGTTCCGCCCTCGCGGGCCAGGAGGCCTCCTTCATGGGCTCCCCGGAGCAGTTCCTGATCCAGGAGCTCAAGCCCAGCCTGGGCCTGGGCCGGGAGGATGCGGTGCGGGTCCGCGGCATCGTGGCCGACCCCCTCACCCAGGGGCGCGACGCCCGCATCCACCAGTACTACAAGGGCGTGAAGGTCCTGGGCGGCGAGGGCATCCTCCACCTTTCCGGGCCCCGGACGCGCTCCATCACGGACGCCTTCGTGAAGGACCTCAACCTGGACACGACCCCCGGCGTGCCCCCCGGGGAAGCCCTGGCGGTGGCCATGGCGGCCCTGGCCCCCAGGGGGCGCCTGCGCACCCCGCCCGCATCGGAGCTGGTGGTGGCGAGGCTTCCTTCCGGAGACGCGCTGGCCTACCGCATCCACCTGGAACTGGAGAACGGCTCCAGGGAGACCGTGCACATGGACTTCCTGGTGGACGCGCACAGCGCCGCCATCCTCCGCCGGTGGTCCTCCCTGCGCACCGGCAGGGCCGCCACGGGCACCGGGAACTCCCAGTACAACGGCAAGGTGACCCTCAACACCACGGTGCGGGCCCAGGGCGGGGGCTACGAGCTGCGGGACTGGACCCGGGGCAGGACGGGCAACATGACCGTCAATCTCGACCACAAGACCGGCGAGGACGACGGGACGATCTTCACGAACACGGACAACACCTGGGGGGACGGCCAGAACTACGAGGGAGGCACCACCGCCTCGGCCAACGGGGAGACCACGGCCGTGGACGCCGCCTACGCCCTGCAGGTGACCTGGGACTATTTCGACAAGGTCCTGGGGCGCAAGGGCCTGGACGACCGGGGCACCGCGCTGACCATGCGGGTGCACTACGACACCGACTACGACAACGCCTTCTGGTCCGACACCTGCAAGTGCGTGACCCTGGGCGACGGGTCCTATTTCAAGGCCCTGGCCTCCCTGGACGTGGTCGCGCACGAGCTGAGCCACGGCTTCTGCGCCGCCACGGCGAACCTGGAGTACTTCGGGGAGAGTGGCGCCCTCAACGAGGCCAATTCGGACATCAACGCGGTCCTCATCGAGTTCTACGCCCGCGGGGGTTCGGGGGACCTCATCGGGAACCGGGGCGGCAACTGGACCCTGGGCGAGGACGTGACCCGGCCGAACCATCCCGGCCCCCTGCGCTACCTGTACAAGCCCAGCCTGGACGGCAGCAGCCTTGACGCCTGGACGCCGGACCTCCAGTACCTGGAGGTGCACCAGGGATCCGGCCCCATGAACCGGTGCTTCTACTTCCTGAGCCAGGGCGCCAGCTCCAACGCGAAGTCCGATTTCTACACCTGCGCCCTCCCCAAGGGGATGGAAGGCATCGGAAACGACCGCGCGGGGCGCATCTGGAACCGCGCCATGGCCCATTACCTCACCTCGACCAGCGGCTACAAGGAGGCCCGGGCGGCCTGCATCACCTCGGCCCGGGACATCTATGGACCGGACGGAGCTGAGGAGCAGGCGGTGTGGGACGCCTTCCACGGCATCCTCGTCGGTCCCGCATGGCCGCGGTGAGCCGTGTTTTTTCCAGACGTGCCAACGCGCGTCAGAACCTTTGGCGGGCTTCAGTGCAACCCGGAAATGCATCTGCTAACATGCGCATTGCCATTTCCCCGGAGTCCCCCCTTTGGTCCAGACCATCGCAGAGCTGTTTTATGAAAGTCTGAGGTACGACCTGCCCGATGCCCTGGCCTCCAAGGTGGGAGGTGCCTACAAGCCCATCTCCCACAAGGAGTTGCAGGCGAAGGTCGAGCGGATCTGCCTGGCCATGGAAGCCCGGGGACTGCGCAAGGGGGACCGGGTCGGCATCCTCTGCGACAATCGCCCCGCCTGGGCCATCATGGACTTCGCGTGCGCCCTGCTGGGCGTGGTGAGCGTGCCCATCTACCACACCCTCACCGCGGACCAGACGTCCTACATCCTCCAGCACAGCGGCTCCCGCTGGATCCTCACCTCCAACGGCGCCCAGTTCGCCAAGATCAAGGCCTGCTCCGAGAAACTCCCCGAACTGGAGACCGTCGTCATCCTGGACGGGATCCCCGCGGAGCCCCACGGGCTGGACTGCCTTCCCTGGGACACCCTCATGGCCGAAGGCGAGGCCCTGGAAGCGCGCCGGCCCGAGGTGCGGGCCTGGGCGGCCGAACGCGTCCCGGCCGACCTTCTCACGCTCATCTACACCTCCGGCACCACGGGCGACCCCAAGGGCGCGATGCTCAGCCAGGGCAACCTCGCCTCGAACATCGAGGCCGTGGTGGAGGTGGCCATCGTGGCCCTGCGGCCCGAGCGCGGCGACCGGTGCCTTTCGGTGCTTCCCCTCTCCCACATCTTCGAGCGCACCGCGGGCCACTACACGATGCTCCACCTGGGCATCGCCATCTACTACGCCGAAAGCCTCATCTGCCTGCCCCAGAACCTCCTGGAGGTTCAGCCCGCCGTGCTCATGGCCGTGCCCCGCATCTTCGAGAAGATCTACGCCAAGGTGCGGGACGCCCTCACCTCCGGCGGCCTCGTCAAGCGGATGGTGTTCAGCTGGGCCCGCTCCACCTGCCACCGGGTGGTGCGCTACCTCTACTTCGACAAGCAGCCCGGGGGGCTCACCAACCTGGCCTGGAGGCTCGCGGACCGCATCCTCCTGTCCAAGGTCCGGGCCAAGACCGGGGGCCGCCTGCGCTTCTGCGTCACGGGCGGCGCCGGCATCAACCCCACGATCATGGAGTTCTTCTGGGCCATGGGCGTGCCGATCTACGAGGGCTACGGCCTCACCGAGACCAGCCCCATCCTCACCCTCAACAAGATCGGGCGGGTGCGCCCCGGCTACGTGGGCCATCCCATCCTCAAGACCTGGAACGGACGGCCCTTCCTCAAGCTCGCCGCCGACGGCGAGATCCTGTGCCAGGGTCCCAACGTCATGCAGGGCTACTGGAAGGACGAGGCCGCCACCCGGGAGGTCTTCGACGCCGACGGGTATTTCTGCACCGGCGACGTGGGCGAGATCGACCCCCAGGGCCGCGTGAAGATCACGGACCGCAAGAAGGAGATCATCGTCACCAACGGCGGCAAGAACGTGGCGCCCCAGCCCATCGAGAACGCCCTGAGGGACGATCCCTACATCGAGCAGGCCATCGTCGTGGGCGACCGGCGCAACCACCTCGCCGCCCTCATCGTCCCCCACTTCCCGGCCCTCCGCGACTGGTGCAACCGCAAGCAGGTGCCCTTCAAGGACGACGCGGAGATGCTGGCCAACCCCAGGGTCTACGCCAAGATCATGACCCGCGTGAACCACACCAATTCCCGGCTTCCCGCCTACGAGCGCGTGCGCAAGATCGCCCTCCTGGAGAAGGAGCTGACGCCCGAAAGCGGCCTCCTGACCCCCTCGCTCAAGCTCAAGCGGCGGGTGGTGAACGAGACGTTCAAGGACCTGATCGAAAGCCTGTACCGGGCCAACGCGTAGCTCCCGCCCCCCGATGGACGCCCCACGGGAGGCGTGGCATCATGCAGGGAAGGAAGGCTGGCCGAGTGGTTTATGGCTCTCGTCTTGAAAACGAGCGTGGGTGATGAGCCCACCGGGGGTTCGAATCCCTCGCCTTCCGCCAATCCCGAAACCAGCTTCATCTCCTTCATCCCTGGAATCGGCGTCTCTACTGGGGCG
>MTLE01003444.1_pt1 | contig 16555 bp, 14 predicted proteins | sample 1982461 | NCBI WGS metagenome assembly MTLE01 (sample SAMN05712605, study PRJNA340218) | biofilm metagenome | isolation source: sample SPL anode biofilm adapted to -200 mV | place: USA | collected 2012-02-03
ATAACTTTATAAAAACTATGCTAAAATTAGGTAAGGTACAAGGCACGATAAATGTTGTGGCAGATCAAATTGGTTCGCCAACATATACAGCTGATTTGGCACCACTTCTTTGCGATATGGTAGCTACTGAAAAATACGGAACTTATCACGCAACTAATGAAGGTGTTTGCTCATGGGCTGAGTTTGCGGAAGAAATATTCAAAGTCGCAAAAATTGATTGCAAGGTAAGGCACATAAAGACAGAAGAATATCCGACCAAAGCAACGAGACCAAAGAATTCCAGAATGAGTAAGAAAAATCTTGATGCAGATGGTTTCAATAGGCTGCCAAGTTGGAAGGATGCAGTTCAGATATATTTAGAAGAGATGGATAAATCGATCTTCAAAATTTATTGTGAATCAAGGTAAATTTTCATCAACTGTTGCTTATTGTGTTATACCCTTCGTATACTAATTACTATTTTATGTGGGAGTAATTAAACCGATGAGAATTTTGATTAATCAGTTAAAAAATGTTGGTGATGTTTTGTTGGCGATGTCAGCGATTTCCTTGGTTAGAGAAAAATATCCAAATGCTTGGATTTCGTTGTTAACTGTTCCCAGGGTAGCGCCATTCTTCCAAAACCATCCCCTCATTGATGAAGTTATTTCTTTAAAATATGAATCGAAGAAAAACTCATTGAGAATAATGTGGGAAATGATAAAAAATATTCGCAAAAAAAAGTTCGACTTGAATATATCCCTGGATAATCGGTTAAGGCCTTTACTATTAGTTTTATTAGCTGGTATACCTCAACGTATTACCGGCGATGGCTTGGATAAACCAAATTCCATGAGGGTTTGGTATAGGTGTCTTTTTACCAGGGTCTATCCCATAACCAATCAGTTTCAGGAACATCAAACAGAAACTTTTATGAAAGTGGTACGAACTTTTTTGCAACTTCCGGAAAGCACTAAAGCCAGGCCAAGCATGCCTCCAGCTACTAAAGAAAGTATTTTGCGAATGGAAGAATTGTTGCAAATTGATAAAAAAGAGAAAAAACCCAAGTGCCTTTTTTGCGTGAGAGGAACCCATCCAGAAAAAAATTGGCCACCGGAATATTTTGCAGAAGTCATGGATGCGACCAGCAAAAAATATGGAGCAGATTGCTATATTATTGGAGCTGCTGCTGACTGTGAATATGCAGAAAATGTTCGCGCAATATGCCAATCAAACGTAAAAAATATTTGCGGGAAAACTAAACCGACAGATTTGGTAGCCCTTTTTAATACTGCAGATTTACTGGTATCTGTTGATACCGGCACAGCTCACATAGCAGCGACAACTGATATCCCTATTATTTCAATATTCTTGTGTACTAACCCCGTTCAGTGGCATCCTTTGAGTGATAAGGCAAAAGTTCTTTGCTATGAATTTGCCTTTGGCAGGTTTGGTCTTATGCCGACATCTGAATTTATTACCCATAAGGAAATCTTGTCTGAACACGTATTGCAAGCAATAGAAGAGCAGCTGGCTGCGCGAAAATAAAAGCAGAAACTTATAAGAGGCTGCGGAGACAAGATCCCTGCAGCTTTTTCACAAAATATCAAGAGCGTGAGTTAATTCAAAGGTGGTATCATAGTATGCGTATAGCCATTTTAGAAAGCATAAGTATGCCGGCAGGACATGAAGTCGAATTTGACCGTCTTTTGGTTGACGAGCTCAAAAGACAAGGGCATTCTCCACGCTTTTTTGTACCTCAGAATTTTCCTTTCAAAATTGATTATGGTGTACCTGTCGATTATTTAAGCGGTGGCGAAGTAATTACTTATGCCGGTGCCGGAAGGCTTAAAAAAATATGGTTGTCTTTTGTGCGTGAAGGACGCAGGCTTAGTTGGTTTAACTCAGCGTTTGAAAAAGCAAGAAGTGGATTGTGTGAAGCTATTATTATTCCGACAGCGACTTACCGGTATTTACGAACATTATTAAAAAGCAACCTGAAGGATTGCCCAGTGCCTGTTTATTTTATTTTTCATGGTATAAACCCTGGCGAACAGGCCAAATTTGAAAAATATGCATATAAATGTTTGCCATATAAAAATATACATTTGCGTGTCATAACCTTACGTAATGACTTCACAAATAGTAATTTAGACAACCTTCAGTTGATTGCTCCTCCTGTTTATAAGCCGCTTTCCTTAGAAGTGGTTAAAACAATGAAGGCAAAATATCCAATAAAAATTGGGTTCTTTGGTCAATTCCGCAAGGAGAAAAATTTGGCATTTTTTTTGGATGCTTTCGTCAAAGCTAAATTTATAAAACCTGTTGAGCTGATAGTCCAAGGCGCTACAGCTAAACCCGATGATGGTGAAGCCTTTGAGCAGATGAAAAAAGAATATAGTAAATATGCCAATATTACTTTCTGGCATAAAAACCTGCTCGGCATAGAATGGGAAAAAGCTTTGTTGGGCGTAGATGTAATTATTCTGCCCTATGCTGCTGAACGTTATCGCTATCATTGGAGCGCTATGCTTTTTACTGCTATCGGTTTTTACAAGCCAGTCTTGATTTCTCCTGAAATTAACCCAGAAGTGCTTGCAAAATATAAGATCGGTTCAGCTATTAATATTGAGAATGAAGAAGTTTTTGCAAGACAACTGAAAGAATTTGTTGATTCCTATGATGAAAATATAGGTGTTTATACTGAAGATCTTATGCGAGCAAATAATGCATACAGTCATGAGGCTTTGATCAGGAACATATTGGAAATATGATGGGAGAATAAGCATGTTGTTATGAATAAAATTATCGTTAGCAGATTAGATAACATTGGCGATGTAGTAATGACAACGCCAATTCTCTACCAATTAAAAAAAATGTATCCAAAAGCAAAGCTTATTTATGTGGTAAGAACTGTTGCAGCTCCCTCCGTTGATAGGTTGCCTTTTATTGATGAGGTTATTGCTCTTCACGATAAGAAAACAATGAGTGAACAAATTAATTTAATCAAAAAAATATGGCATGCTGATTTGGCCTATTTAATTGATTACACGCATCGTATAGCACTGCTTGCTTTTTTAGCAGGGGTAAAGAAGCGTGTGGGTATCAAACATAAGCGCGGTAATTTGTTGACTCATCCTATAGAATGGGAAAAAGGAATGGATAATACCTATGATCCCGTGATGTTCGCAGAATTATTAAAGGAAAATACCGGCATAGATGTTATGCAGGAAGAAAATTGGAATACCTTTCATTATTCAGAAGCTTCATTGGAAGAAAAAGCCAGAGTGGAAAGAATGTTTGCAGAAACAGGGCATGATATAGATAAACCTTATATTGTGTTTTCCATGTATACTTCGCATGCTTCCAAAGACTGGCCGGAAACATACTGGCAGGAGTTGTGGTCAAGAGTCGGCGAAATTTCGGATATTAAGATCGTATTGACAGGTGCTAATCCCAAAAATATTAAATTTGGCAACAATGTGATCGATTTGTCAGGTAAGACTGACCTCTATGAATTAGGCTATATTATTAAAAGGGCGAAGCTCGTAATAAATGGCTGCAGCGCACCGATGCATATAGCGAGAGCTTTTAAGGTGCCAACAATAGGACTTTACGGTTCAACGCCAGTCTCAAAAGGTGCACCGCCGGAAAATATAGCGTCTTTTGCCACGACCGCGAACTGTGCACCATGCAATGGTGATTATTCAAGTCCATGCGAAACACCTTTTTGCATGCAGTTGATAAAAGTTGAAGATGTGTATAACGTTGTCAAAGACTTTTTGAAAACCGAGATACTTCAGCTGATGCTGTCAAAATGACAAAAAGGAAAGGCATCATCCCGAACAAAAGTTAGGGATCTCCGGGTTTTCCTGACCTATGAAAAGATATTTAGCGAAAGAAGGTATTGCAATTGCTGTCAGCAGACTATTTCGCAGAGAAATGCTTTGTATTGGAAAATATTTTCATAGGGGCTGAAGAAACGCTTTTTGGAGAAACACAGGCCATACATATATGTTTTAACACCAATAAAGGTTATTTTTGTCAGTTGGGAGTAACAATAACTTCTATATTGGAGACAAACAAAGAAAAGAATTTTGTTTTCCATATATTTATTGATGAAAGAGCAAAAGATGAAGAAGAACGAATTAAGAAGTTAGCTGACAAGTATCATCAGAATTTTTATTTTCATATAATGAATATGGAGCAATTTGAAGGTTTCCATGTCTTAAGGCAAAATATGGCGCATGTAACCTATTTTAGGCTTTATATGCCGAAAGTGATGAAAAAATTCGCCGATAAATATCTTTATATAGACGCTGATATGCTTTGTCTTGGAAAGCTAGAAAGTATTGAACAGATTGATTTTCAGGGGCATCCTGTTGCCGTGGTTGAAGATTTACCATCCACATCTGCATCACAATGCCGAAATTTAAATCTCAAGAATAATAAATACTTCAATTCTGGAATGCTATGGATAAATGTCATGGAATGGGAAAGATTACAAATAACCGAAAAAAGCTTCGTTTATAGCAATAATAGAATTAAAGGCTTCGTATTTCACGACCAGGATATTCTGAATTTGGTTATAGATGGCAATGCAGTTTTTTTACCGGAACAATATAATTATCTTGTCATCATGTCCAGAGAGTTGGGTGGAATAGACAAGACCGCATGTGGGAACATTTTATTATGTCATTTTGCCGGAGTTGTGAAGCCTTGGCAGCTATGCCTTACAAAGTATGATAAGCTTTGGCGTGCATGCTGCAACAAATCTCTATGGCAATGCCCGCCGGATTTTCTGCAAAATAAACAGCCTCGTAATTATAAGAAATACAAGTTGGCAGCGCAGTATTCGCGAGACATCAACGAATATTTTCAAGCCTTCAAGTTCTACTGGCTTTATGCCATTTTGAAAATTAAATTTGTGATGCAAAAATAAGGAGTTTTGTATGTTTAGTAAGACAACAGCCGATAAACCCTTAGTGTCAATTATAGTACCGATCTATAATGTTGAGCCCTATTTACTAAGATGTCTGGACTCCATTGGCAGGCAGACTTTATCAAACTTCGAGGCTATCTTGGTTGATGACGGTTCACCAGATAATTGCGGTGAGATATGTGACATTTATGCCCAAAAAGATGCAAGATTCAAAGTCATTCATCAGTCGAACGGCGGTATATCGAATGCCCGCAACAATGGTATGAAGATTGCTAAAGGCCAATATTTTGGGTTTGTTGATTCAGATGATTATATTGCTGATGATATGTATGAAAAGCTCTATCAAGAGGCTGACAAGACTAAAGCTGATATAGTTATCTGCGATCATTATCGGTTGGAAAAAGAAGGCATGATTCAACGCCATAGCTTTGAACGTGACTTGGTTCTTGATAAGGATGAAGCGATGCAGCTTCTTGCAAGTGATAAAATAACGTCCTATGTCTGGTGTAAGCTATACAAGCGCGAACTTTTTGATAATGTGCAATTTCTCGAAGGACATGATTTCGAAGATCTGACTATTTTACATGAGCTGATTCATGCATCTGAAAAAATTGCTTATATTCATGACTGCCTTTATTACTATTTTATTAATCCCAATGGAATAATTGCCACGCTAACTGTTCAGAAAGAGTACGATCATTTTTTGGCCTGGCAGCGGCGAAGAGCATTCTTAAAAAAGCTGTATCCGGAATTAGCAGATTATACATATGAACTTTTCACATATTGCGGAACACGTTCCTACTGGCTCAGCCGCTATTGTAACGACAAAAAGCGTGCCCGTGAAGTCAGAAATATGTTGAAGTCGGAAGCTAAGGCGATTTTAAAATCTCCTCTTGTGAGGATGAAAAACAAAATAAGGCTTATTGAGGTGCTTTTAAAGATAAATATATATAGGTTCTATATTCCAAAAGCAATCAGGCGCGGTGTTGAGAGTATAAAAAGCATAGGTTAGCCTTGCCTACTATAATGTAGCCAACTTCAGAAAAATAAGACTGTAAAGATAGATTATAAAAAGGGAAAAGTGCTTTTGGAGCAGACAGCTGAGAGGTGACTTAATGATAAAATTTTTATTAAAGAAATTACTGCCGTCTCCGACGAATACTTTTAACGGAGACATACAGGAACTGTATAATTTTATTGAAAAAGAGCAAGAGAAAACCAATGGAATTATCGCTGACTTACGCAAGAAAAACGAAAATTCAAGTGAAGTCATTCAATTATTGCAAAGTGAAAAAAATATCCTGGAAAAACTTCTCGATGTTCAGAAGGCTGAGCTGGAAAAAGTAAATGAAATATTAGGTAAGACGCAGGAAGCAATTGGTAAAGCAGACGAGGTTATTTGGGCACAGATTTTTAATAATTCTATTACAGACAGTAAATGGTTGGCGGATAAAACCTTTTCACCTGGAAGGTGGGCAGCAGGTTACCAGTTCTTATATGTCCTTTACAGAGCCCTTAATGAGGTCAAGCCGAAGAAGATACTTGAGCTGGGACTAGGGCAAACGACCAGGATGATTGCTCAGTATGCTGCAACAGATAGTCAGATATTACATAAGGTTGTTGAACATGATGCCGAATGGGCTGAGTTCTTTAAACGAGATTTCATATTATCGCCACAGAGTGAACTAATACAATTGCCTTTGTTCAAAAAAAGCTATCAGGGCGAAAAACTATATGCTTATAAGAATTTTAAAAAGACTTTTTCGAATGATAAATTCGATTTTATTTCGATTGACGGACCATTTGGCTTTTTGTCAAAAGAGTATGCCAGAATGGATATATTGGAATTACTCCCCGACTGTTTAGAAAAATCTTTCGTTATCATGATTGATGATTATGAACGCGAGGGAGAAAAGAATACAATTAATCTCGTAAAAAAAATATTGGATAATGCATCCGTTCCTTACGCCTTTGGCAATTACGAGGGCCAAAAGCATACGGCTATACTTACCTCAAGCGATTTGAAATTTTTATGCTCGTTGTGAAACAGTAAAATCGGCTCAAGACTTGTACTATAGTGTCGGCTGAATGCTTCTGTTTTAAGACGACGATGCAATCTAATACATTGATTATAAATGGCATGACCTGTCAAAATAGACCGGTCATGCCATTTTTTTAATTAATTCGGTAGAAAAATGACGGAAATGGTAAGAAAAAACATATCTGATTTCTTTGATGGTAAACTTAAAAAGGGAATTTATGCCATGTAATAGTTTAGGACAGGAGATCAGATTTTTATGTACAAATATATGGACGCAGCTATTTTCATGACGACGTTTGTTGGAACTCTATATTTTTTTCTGGCTGATATTTACACAAAAAGATGGGTGCATTGGCGTTATATCTTTTATGCTTTGCCGTTATTTTCTATTGCAGTTTCTTATTTCCCAAATAAATTAATGAGTCTTATTTTGTATGGTACATTATTGGTGCTTGGAACTGCTGTCATGCCTCTATTACTGAAGTTTGGCAGAAAGAATAAGATTTTTGGCGACTATATTTTAAAAGAAATAGCTTTCTGTTTCAGTATTTGCACAGTTGTAATTTTATTACAGGTCATTACCAGGTGGCTTATTCCTGAATTAGCAGGAACAATTCTTATTACTATGCTGCAATTTCTATATCTTATGGTGAGTTTTATCTACCTGCTGTATTATGGCATAGACGGGGACTTGCTTAGTTCGACAAGTCTGGTTGCACTTTATCAAACAAATAAAAAAGAGGCCATAAGCTTTATTAAAAATGCATACTCTTTGCAGCAGTACATTTTAATTGCATTCGGACTTATTTGTTTAGCCGCAGCATTACTTGCTGCTAACCATTCGTTATTCATAAGAACGCCTGTAACTCTTACAGACAAAGGCTTGCTCATTGCGTTAACGCTGTTGGCAGTTTTTAATCTGAGGACAACCTTTAAAGATTCATGCTTGTGGAATATGATTAGCGAGAGTACTGTATATTTAAAAGCACTGAAATATTGGCAGACGCAGAAAAAGCACAGTAATTATAATGCAATGCTGAAGAATACTGCAAAACCCGATAATAATGTATTCGTAGTGATCATAGGTGAGTCACAGACAAAAGATCATCTGGGGGTCTATGGCTATCAGCGCGCAACGACACCATGGCTTTCAGAAATGAATAAAAATGAAGATGTTTTGTTATTTCAGAATGCATATTCCTGTCATGTTCTGACTATGTATGTTTTAGCAAAAGCTTTAACCGAGAGCAGTCAGTATAATAATAAAAGATTTGCCGATTCCGTTTCCCTGATTGAAGTAGCTAAAAAAGCCGGTTTCAAAACTTTTTTCCTAAGCAATCACGAAAAACATACAACTTTTGCTAACCCGGTAGCGCTTATATCCGATGCAGCTGACTCCTTGGTCCTTACCAGTGATGGCAATAAAGCACTCAACACTTATGATGAGGAGCTTCTGCCCAAATTTGCTGGTTTCAAAGATGAGCCAGGCAACAAATTGTTTATTATTCATTTAAAAGGCAGTCATTTTGAATACAAAGACCGCTATCCGCAGAGGTTTAATATTTTTGACGGTTACCGGGATATTTGTACCGCAGGTGCTAAGCGTCCCGAAAAACTCTGTCAATATGACAATAGCATTCTTTATACAGACTACATTATGTCGGAAATTCATAAGATTGCTGTTGAAACCTATCAAGCTGATGGCATAATATACTTTTCTGATCATGGTGATGCAGTAAAACGTGATCAAAAGCATACTCCGGGTATGTTCGGCTTTGATATGGCGAGGGTTCCATTCTGGATATACTTGGGATCAGACTACCGCTCGCGTCATCCGCAGATTGCTAAGCGTCTGAAGGAAAGACTTAACAGCTGTTTTACCAATGATATGATATATGATACGATACTAGGTATAATGAATATTGAGACCGATAGATATGATGCTTGCCAGGATTTGTCCTCAGCTGAGTATGCGTTCAAAAGAGAAGACTTGTTGACTATGAATGGCAAAGTGCGGATAGCAGAAGATAATGGCGAGATTCATGGATGCCAAAATAAACAGGAAATTTATGCTTAAAGCATTTTCAAATTAAGGGGAAAAATGTTACGCGACTTTAGTTTTAACAGCAGCAAGTTGAAAGAGGAATGGGATAATTTGTATTGTTCCAATTCCAGACTTCTTCCTTATTCCTCCAGAAGATATTGTGAACTTTTCAACAAATATTTTTGGGCGAGGGGAAGACGCTTATTGTTTAAAAGAACATTTTACGGGTTTTATGACGAAGAAGACCAACTTGTCATGATTGTCCCTCTTTGTATCAGGAATAAAGAGATTTATATTTTCGGCGATTTTGCCAATGAAGAAATTTTGGATTTAATTTATAAGGAAGAAATCAAACCAGAATATTTTGATAAACTTATACAGGAATTAAAATGCAGATTTAAAGGTTACAGACTTATTTTAAACAGGCTTTCTCCAAACTCTTTATTGCATCATTGGCTGCAGAACAGCGGATATGAAAGTATAAGGCTAAAAAGTTGCGGGAAGCTGCAGCTGCCAAATTCGTATAATGAGTATTTTAAAAGCTTGTCAAAAAAAACAAGATATAATGTAAAGCATTCGGTTCAATTGATTAACGATTTGCCTGATCGCTACAAGCTGGAATTCTTTCGAGGACCAATCGGCCGTGATGTGAGAACTAAATGCTTTAAGCTTTATGACCAAAGAGAAGCGGAACGCGAAGGTGTAAAAAGATCGTTTTGGAGCAGATATAGAAGAAAAGAGTATAATGCACTCACTGATGTCTGTACGAAGGAAAGCAATTCTTTGAATATTCTTCTATATATAGGTGATGAACTGGTAGCCTTCAATTCCGGTTTTTTTGATTATCAGGTAAAGAGGTTTATCTGCAGAAAGATGGCCATTGATAGCAATTATGCTAAATGTTCACCAGGTATTTTTTTGCATACGCAAACAATAAAATGGCTTATTGAAGAGACAGAAGCAGAATGCATGGATTTTGCAGGCGGTCATGAAGACTACAAATATTGGCTTGGCTGTGAAGAGTATTTTTGTTATTCTTATGAAATAGCACTTTAGAGTGAAATGAATTATTTTTGAGTGCGAAACCGCAATATTTTAAAAATACAGCAAAGACTTGGATGACGGAGGGAAATTGCCATATGCTGTACGAGCAGACGTCAAAGCCTTTTTTATCAATAATAGTTCCCGTCTATAATGTGGAACAATATCTTGAAAAATGTATTTGTTCGATTTTGGGACAAAGTTTCGGAGATTTTGAACTGATTTTAATCAATGATGGTTCAATTGATAAAAGCGGCTTGCTTTGTGAGGAATATGCAAAAAAGGACAAAAGAATACGTACTATTCATCAGGAAAATGCTGGACTTAGTGCTGCTCGTAATGCCGGCATAGATATAGCTGAAGGTGAATACATAACTTTCGTCGATTCAGATGATTGGATTGAGCCAGAAACCTATGAAACCGCAGTTGAATTTTTGCAGAGCAATAATTTGGAAGTAGTTTGTTTCGATTTTTATACAGAGCGTAATGGCAAAAAAAGTTATCAGCCTATGTACGATAGCAATAGAGTTTTCGCAGGCAAGGAAGCGCTGAATGAAATTCTAAAAGAAAGAATAGACAATTCAGCTTGGGACAAGCTGTACCTGAGAAGTTTATTCGATGATCTGCGTTATCCGATTGGCAGGGTATTTGAAGATGTTGCCCTCACCTATAAGGTTTTGGCTAAAGCAAAAAGAATTGGATATTTGCAAAGACCGTTATATCATTACGTCAAACGGACAACTTCAATTATTGGGACTTCTTTTAGTGCGCAAAAGCGGTGGGATAGATTTTTAGCTCATCAGGAAAGATTAAAATTTGCAGAAAGTATGCATTTGGAAGCATATGAGAGTTGCCGCGCTTTGGCAGTACGTCAAGCTTTGTCTGTTTTGACAGCTCATTATGTTGATGGCAGTTTGAGCAGGAAACAAGCTAAACAAGTTAACGATTTTATTTCTCAGCATGAAAACATGCTTGACTGCAAATTTATTGGATTGAAAATCAGATGGATGCTTATTGCTAACAAGCATTTACCGTTTGTTCATAAAATATATTCTCATCTATCGCATTATACAAAAGGATTTAAATCCTTTTAGCTGGAGGCTTAGCGTGAAAAACCGAATTATAGTCAATGATGTGCGGATAAGCAATAATAGAATAGATTACGATTGGTATCCGGAAGGCGATGTAAAAGAGTGTTTTAACCTAACAGAACCTTTATTTTATGAATATAGTGAAGCAATTAAAAACGTCCCAAAAAGCATAGCTATACTGCCTTTCCTTTGCAATATAATGCCGCTGGCCTGGTTATATGATACGGAAATACTTGTGGACGAAGTTGACAGAGCCTTTTACGAAAGCCTCGCAAAAGTGAAACAAGGGTTTATTGAGATGTACCCAATGCTATCATTCCAAGGCAGTCTGCAGGCGAAAGCAATTGTTGAAAACAGCTTTGCTGGTACTGACCCGAAGTCGGCCGTGTTTTTCAGCGGAGGTGTAGATTCGAATTTTACATTGATTAGTCATCTTGATGAGAAACCGGCTTTGATGACAATAATTGGTGCAGATGTTGCCTTAACAGACAAACGAGGCATTGAGAGTTTAACTGATTTAGCTGCAAATGCTGGTAAACAATATGAACTTGATACAATAAAGATATCTTCCTCTTTTAGAAATTGTTTAAATTATCGCAAATTGAACGCAAAGACAGCAATATCTAAAAATGGTTATTGGGGCGGATTCCAACATGGTATGGCTATTTGCGGGCAATCATTTCCATATGCTTTCACCAGACAGATTAACACGGTTTACATAGCATCTTCACGTTGGGCAAAGGACAAGGACTATCATGCCTGGGGTTCGGCACCGGCGATTGATGATAACTTAAGGTTTGCTTCAGGGCGTGTTGTACATGATGGTTATGATGAATATAATCGTCAGGATAAAGTTAGAAATATTTGTGAGTATGTTTCACGCACGGGTGAAAAAATACATTTGCATGTTTGCTGGGAAACAAGTGGTGGAAGGAATTGTTGTTGTTGCGAAAAATGTTTTCGCACGATGCTTGCGATTTTACTGGAGGGTGGCGATCCTAATAAATTTGGGTTCCATTTTACAGCTGATACCGGTTTAATCATGGAAAAGTACTTTAGACATGTTTGCGATTTAGACGGGTCAGTAGCGCAGAGATGGCTTGACTTGCAGCATAAATACTGTTCAGACAAAGGCGCTTTGGCTGGAGTTAAAAACTTTGAGTGGTTAGAAAACTTTGATTTCAATAGACCAAATGCTTATAGGTTTCGTTTATTAAGAAGCATTTGGAAAAGAAGTTTGAGAGCATTTTCAAGCAGATAAGCAAGAAAATTTATTCGGACTTAAAATCGCGGGGGCGTAATGATGAATTTACAATTTAATTTAAAGTTGGCAACTCGTCCTTGGCGGAGGAGAGTGCGCAATTTTTTTCTGAGGGGAAAATATTTAAAGACACTTAAATCGCAATTCTCGGTTAAAGGAGGACGCAGATTTGTTCTGATGTTAACGCCGACACATGGAAATTTGGGTGATCAGGCAATTGCAATCGGTGAGATCAAGCTTCTTGAAGAGCTATGCCCCAACGACCATATTATTGAAATACCGGAATGTATATACGAGGCTTGCAGATGTGAATTAGTAAAGTTAATCACTAAAGAGGACGTCATATTAATTCACGGTGGAGGATTTTTCGGCAATTTATATCCGCAAAGTCATGACTTAAGGCGGGAAATTATACAGACATATATAGATAATGAAATTATTTGCATGCCGACAAGTATTTATTACACCAATGATGGTTGTGGACGCGAGTGTTTGCAAAAAGATAAGTCAGCCTTTGAGGAGCATCGGAAGCTTACTGTTATAGCACGTGATGAAACTAGTTTTACTTTCGCCAAGAAGGAATTCGAAAAAACGAAACTTGTTTTATCGCCAGACTGCGCGTTGGCTTTGTATTCCGACAACTTGAGGCAAAGAGAGGAACGCAGCGGAGTTGTCTTCATTATGCGCCAGGATAAGGAAAAAGCACTGGAAAATAAGTGTTTGGATAAGCTTCTGCAATATTTGCCATCAGGCACAGAATATAAAGTTATTGATAACATTTGCAAAAAAGGGTTCGAAGCAAAAACTCGCATGAATGCTGTTATAAGACATTTGTCGCGAATAAGATGCGCAAGACTAGTAATTACAGATCGCTTTCATGGTGTAATTTTTGCAGTTATAACCCATACACCGGTTATTGCATATTCGTCGTTGGATACCAAGATTCCAGCAGGAATTAAATGGTTTGATAAAATAAATCCAGTGTATTTGGCTCAAAAAGATGAAAATATTGAAAAAGTATTGAACTACTATCTGGATGGTTGTTTTAAATTTGATGATGTTGAACAAATCAAGAAAGTATTATTTAATACGATCGGCAAAGAGCTATCTGTAAATAGCGGAGTATGTTCTAGTGTAATCGAGAAAGCGGCGGCTAATGAATATGATTAACGCGTTTTTAAAAAAAATCAAAATCGTCAGAAGCGGAAGACTATTTTTTCAAGCTATAAGCGAAGAGACCTATTACCAAGAAAAAGCAAGAAAACCTTATTGGCAGAGATTTTATGATAATCTCCTGTGGAGTTTGAGGTTTCGAGAACCAAATACTAAGTACACTGCATATGGGTTGGATATAGTTGATGCTTGTGGCAGGGATTACCTCGATGAAAAAGTTTTTTTTAGGTCCAGACATAGAATGAACAAAATACGCGGCAAGAAAATTAACTTGCGCAATCAGACTGTTTTAGTAGAAGACAAATTTGTGTTTTATTGTTTCCTGAAGGGGCTGAATATCCCAACGCCAGAGTGTTTTGCTGTAAGCATAAATGGTAAGCTGGATTTTTTAACCGGCAACTCAGAAAATTGCTTATTTCGTAATAGCCATAGCTTTTTTGCAAAGAAGTGCATAAGCGGCCAGGGTAAAGACGTGCGTTGTATCAGTTCGAAGGATGAATTAGCATCTTTAAAGAGAGATTGGGGAAAAGATAAATACATTTTGCAGGAAGCAGTTCAACAGAATACGACACTAAGCATGTTTTATGAAAATAGCGTCAATACAATAAGACTGGTAACGGTTCATGATGGAGAACGGGCGCGCCCATTAAAAGCTGTCCTAAGGTGTGGCACACATATCAGCGGAAAAGTAGATAATGTACATAGTGGTGGAATAGCCGTAGGGATCCAGGCGAATGGCAGATTAATGGAATATGGTTATTTTGATAGCTGTCATGGCACAAAGACGGATAGACATCCAGATACTGGGATAAAATTCAAAGAATTTGTGATACCATTTTATGATGAAGCCGTTGAAGCTGCACTGAAATTGCACGAAAAGCTGGAGGGCCTTTGTTCTCTTGGTTGGGATATTGCAATAACAGAGCAAGGCCCGGTATTTATAGAATGCAACGCAGAATGGGGCTTGGCAGTTATGCAGATGTGCCACGGCGGTATCAGGAAAGAATGGTTGGAACTCTGCCAAAAACGTGGCATAAAGATACTAAAATAGAAAGAATAACCAGATAAAAATTTCAATGAATTTCCAATTAAATACCATTATAATCAACCAACCTCAACTGAAATTTAATTTCAGTTGAGGTTGGTTTTTTTATTAGGTAAAAATAATACGAATACAGTAAGAATCATAGCAAAAAAATAGTTTAATGTTAGAATAAAAGAAAAGGAGTGTAACTATTTTTAAGGTATTTTCGAAAAGTGTAAACCTTATGACACTGTTAATGGTTGAATCTGGTAATAGGATTAGACAGACTCGTTTCTAACAAGGGGGCCTTGCTATGCTGAGAAAATTGAAATTCGATGATGGATTGGTCAGAGCTGAATGGCAGGATTTGTATTGCCGCAATCATCACTTACTGCCTTATGCTTCCAGAGAATATAATGAACTTTTTAATAAGTATTTTCGCTTGGATGGGAAGCGGCTTTTTTTGCAGAAACGTTTTTACGGTTTTTATGATGAAGAGGAGAAGCTGCAGATTATAGTTCCTCTCTGCATCAAGGGCAAAGAAATCCATGTTTTTGGCGATTTCGGCAACGGCGAAATGTTGGATTTTGTTTATCCGCATTCTATTAAACCAGAATGCTTTCAAAAACTTTTCAAGGAATTGCAGCAGGAATTTGCCGGTTATACGCTGGTTTTGAATAGATTAGCGCCAGAGTCTCCTTTGCGTGGCTGGCTCAAGGATAATAAATGCAGAAGTGTACACAAAAAAAGTATGGCAAGGCTTCATTTGCCATCTTCATATAACGATTATCTGCAAAGTTTGCCTCCGGATGTTCTTGGCGACGTGAAACGTGCAGAAAAATTTGTAGCACAGTTAGGTGTGCCCTATAAGTTGGAATTTTCGCGAGGCGCGATCAACGGCGAACTGAGGAGAAAATATTCCCGCTTGTATGATCAAAATAATAATGGCGCAGTGAGTAAGCTAAAAGCTTTGCCTGAGCGGTATAGCCGAAGAAAGTTCAATGCCCTCGCAGACGCCTGCACGAAGGAAAGCAATTCTTTCAACTCTTGTTTGTATATTGGCAATAAGTTGTCAGCTTTTGCCGCTGGTTTCTTTGATTTGGACGAGAAACGGCTGTTTATGCGAAAAAGCGCTGCCGGTATGCGTTATGCGAAGAACATGACAGCTACCTTTTTGCATATGCAAACGATAAAATTTTTGATTGAGCACACCGATTTTGAATGGCTGGACTTGGGTGATGTGCGGGAAAAATACAGGCATAGCCTGGGGTGCGAAGAGTATTTCTGCTATTCTTACGAAATACAATTATAAAGGTTGCGAAACCTCCTTTTACTGAATATATGTCAGTGAAGGGAGGTTTTTTCATGCAAAAAACTACATTAGAAGAACTGGCCAAAATGGCTAAAGCAGTGAAAGGGAGTATCGACAAGATTTATCTGCACTGGACCGCAGGGCATTATGATAGCACCTTTGGCGATTATCACATCAATATTACAGGCGCAGGCGATATTTACCTGAGCACTGATGATTTGACGGAAGTGCTGGCGCACACTTGGCACAGGAATACCGGCGCTATCGGCATTGCCTTCTGCTGCTGCGTCGATGCAACCATCAACTGCGACGGTACCTTTTCATTGGGCAGCGAGCCGCCGACTGATTTGCAGATCGAGAAGGCAGCACAGGTAGTGGCAGTGCTGGGGGATGTATTGGATTTACCGATTGATGAGGAACATGTCTTAACGCATGCGGAAGTTGGAGACCTGGATGGTTACGGCCCAGCAAAAATCGGCACGCAAGATTTCGAAAAATGGGATCTCTGGCAGCTGCCGGATTATGACGGCGAGTGGCGGAGCGGCGGCGATGTGCTGCGTGGCAAGGCTAATTGGTATTTGAATGGACCGAGCCACAGCGAAGTGTGAAAAGTGGTACAAAGGGGACAGTCCCCTTTGTACCACTTT
>MTLE01001878.1_pt2 | contig 16553 bp, 15 predicted proteins | sample 1982461 | NCBI WGS metagenome assembly MTLE01 (sample SAMN05712605, study PRJNA340218) | biofilm metagenome | isolation source: sample SPL anode biofilm adapted to -200 mV | place: USA | collected 2012-02-03
GAAAACAAGAAAGAAGTAATACCATACGATGATCCCGAAAGTTATGGGGCGGACAGCAGCGATGGGTTAAAAACAAGGGGGAGAGTAGGAGATGAAATTAGGAGTGCAATTGATTATTCTGGAGAAAAGGGATTATTAGATATTGAATTGATTTAAGGGTTTTAGCCATGCTATATACGATCGCACAGCAGCAGTGGGCTTTTTTAAGAAGGCTTAAAAACATTACAGGTAACTATAGATGAATTTATGAAAACAATTATCCAATATTTATTTATTGCATCAATCTCATTATTGATCATATCTTGTGAAAATGATAATAAATATCCCAAGAAATATATTTTTGTTTCGTATAATGTGGGAGATTTAAAAGCATATACAAATACAGGAGAAATTTTAGATATACAAACAATTAATAAATTTATTGCTGAACATAAAGAATATTTTTGGCAAACCGATTATCAATCAAATGATTGGATAATGGGGATTGATATAATATCTGAAACAAAAGCTAAAGTTTTTAATTCAGACACTGCAACTTACTACGATTTAATACACAAGAATGGAATAATATATTTACAGTTTAAAGACACAATGGTAAGTTATAGTTCTTTAATAAATGAAAAATTCAAATACTCACCATTGTATATTCAATCATATACCGGATATCTTAAAATTTCATATAAATTTATTCCTTGTTTTTATGTGATTGAAGCAAATAGTGAATTGCAGGTGCCAATTCTTAATTATATCGAAAAAAAATATGATAATAGTGGAGATTTTTTATCGGGAAGTGGACTCGGAAATTATAATAATGTATTTAACACAGACTATCTGAACAGCATAAAAAACAATAGTTCCATTATAGATACAATTGTTTATCAAGAGAATAATGTGATTTTTAGAGAAGTAATACAATAAAATGACATAAAAACACCTTTGCTATTTGTCTTTCCCCTTTTGGAAACGAGTGGAAGAGTATCTTCCATATACACACAAACATAAACTATAAAACCGCTTGAACCCTAATGTTTAAGCGGTTTTTTATTAAGGTCCGGTTGCGTTTTCTCGCAGCCAATAAATTTGTTTATAAAATAAATAGTGAAAAAGATGGTTAAGTTAAAATTGTTTTGTATTTTTGGAGGGGGAAAATAAAAACATGGTTATATTTTACTGCAAAGTTTTAAAATATGTAGGAGTATAATAATGAAATATATGCAATTGGGGAGATATGGGTGTTAGTGGCAAGTGCATAAAAAATCAATAGCAAACGACAAGCTGCACATAGCAAAGAATTTTAAAACAATGAGAAACAGAAAAAACAAAGTTGAATAAATATTATTGTAATTAATGCGAATATGAATTCAGTATGTAGTCGTTGGGCTGTCACTTTAACATGCATTTTATTTCTAATTGGACAAATTGTTTTAGCAGATCATATCTTTGCTCAAAAACCCATAACAATCAGGGGTTTTGTGTTGAATGAAATGACTAAAGATTCTGTTCCTAATGCAACAATAAAGTTGTCGAAAAACAGGATAACTGTAGCTGAGTTTGATGGAAGGTTCGAATTCAGCTGTTTGCGTGAGGATACTTTTTTAATCACTGCAATAGGTTATTGTCCTCGTATGGTAAGCGTTCATGATTTGCTTACAGATTCGTCACAGTGTAATGTGTTTTTGCAACCAGTTGCTTATCAGCTTCGTTCTGTACAGGTAATTGCTGAAAAAAAGAAAACTAAAATTTCAAAGGCTTTGAGTCTTCTGGCTGACATGTCGCACCCTTTCACTTATTTCAGTAGAGAAGCAAGATTCAAGCGCAGATTTGCAAAACTCAAGTCAAACAGTATTTTTTTCTCTCAAAATATATACTGGCAAGTCAATCGTCAGTTTATTGTTGAAATAAGTAAACTAACAGGTGAAGACCTGGATAAATGCATAATGTATTGCAATACTCATATTGTTTTGTCGCCTGACGATGATGAGAGAACCATTACAAATAAATTACTACTTTTAATTTCCGATTATTTTAAAAGAACTAAAAGTGAAAACTGAAACAGCTTGAATGTAAGTGGTTGAGTATGCACAAAACTCAGTTCGCCGTAAGGTAGTTGGCGCAGGTTGTTAGGCGAAGTTTCCAAACTTCGTCGTAATAAAAGGAAGTCTCCGGACTTCCATATTTCAATTATAATATTAAAAGCGGGAGCTTTTATTTTAGCAGCAACATAGACTGGAGCCTATGCTGAACAAAGGGATTATTTATATGCTACGAAGGAGAAGGGAGCAAAGCTAAGTGATTCAATATACAATAATTAATATCAAAAAACAAAGATTTATGAAAAGTTTATTCAAAAACAAAAAGCTCTCTTTTTTTCGTTTAGTGGTAGTTTCTGTTATTCTGTTTTCGGTGAGTGCCTGCAAAAAAGATGATTCCGTAACTAGTTATGTTCTGCGGTTTAAAGCAAATGGCACGCAAATAGAATATTCTTCAGCCGGAGTTACTCTTATGCATACAGAGTCATTTGACTCCGAATCTTATTATATGGCTGCGATTTCTGCCGGTACAAGCGCGGATGCAATAAGTATTAGTGTATCAGACAATGAAGACTTTTCAGTAAAAACATATGATCAATCCGAATCAACTTTTGGAGCACATATTGTGTACATTAAGAAAAACGGACCAGTATATTACTCAGATTCGCAAGCCAAAAAAGATTTTAAGGTAGTGATAACTAAAATAACCGACACCGATATTCGTGGTACATTTAGTGGCACTTTATCTTCGTCAACAGAAGATGATCTGGTAATTACTAATGGTGAGTTTGTTGCAAAAATTACGACTAAAATGGGCTATTAAATATATTACTTGTCTCCCCATTGTTGGAAACGAGGGGGAGGCAGAAATAGCATATGATGTAATTTCGGGGTTGTGAGTGGGTAAGTGTAAAAAAATAGTGGAACTTAGAATAATTTACAAATATGAAAACAATTAATTTTTTTGCAATTATTATTGCAGTTATTTTAACAAGTAGTTGTGTTACTCTTAAAGCACCAACAGTTATTAGAGATGGTTCTGTAAAAAACTACAAGTACATTTATATTTCTCCAACAAATAGTATGATTTCAAGTTCAGGGATAGCATATCAGGGGCAGTATTATTCAGAAAGTGTGACGGTTAATCCGAGTGATGTAATTGCCGGAATATTATCCAAACAAGGTTTTATCAGATTATCTAATTTGAAACCTGAATTAAGTGACAAAACTTTAATAGTAAACTATGGTGAAAGTGGCAGGAGAAATATTGGATTATTTACTGCAATTGAAGTCACGATTCAATTTGTCTCGGCAAAGTCAAATACTCTTATTTGCTCTTGTACAGCAGAAGGAGCAGGATCAACTGAGGCAGATGAAATAAGACAAGCAATTAACCGATGCCTGAATGAAGTTATAAAGTGATACCACTTGATGCAATTGTGCTGCAGGTAGAGGTGAGGAACTATAAAACTATATTTCGACATTGACAGAAGAAAATTAAAATAGAGAAAATATGAAAAAACATAGTTTCGTACTTATAGTATTATTTTGTATAAGTATTCATGCAAACGGAACTGAAAAAGATTCTGTAAATGTATTTGAAGGCAGAGGAATATTTGAATCTCATAGAATCTTAGATTTAAGTTATAGGAACTTGAAAACATTACCTGCTCAAGTTTCTAATCCGGAAATTGAAATTTTAATTCTCGACAACAATAACATTGAAGAATTGCCTTCTTGGATCGGGAATCTAAAAAACTTAAGAATTCTATCAATTAGGAATAACAACTTATTGGAATTAAATTCAGTTCTAACTTATTGCGAAAATTTAGAACAACTATATTTAACCGGGAATAAGAATTTATCAGAACTTCCCAACTTAAGCCAGAATGAAAAACTTGAAATAATTGACGTAATAGACACGAAAATAAATCAATTGCCAACCTGGACACGAATGATGAATAATTTATATTATTTTAAATTCTCCGAAAATAAACAGAAATAAGTTGCAATTAGAACACCCTTAGTCTGGCTTAAGAATTGCCTCCACCTCGTTTCAAACAAGAGGCACATTTTTTTCATTTGTAACGTAAGATATGCTACTTCCAATTTTTTGTTGGAAGCGAGGGTGAAGGAAGATAGCAAACAATCGGTATCAGAATTTACACAATAATTATCCAACAGCCCTGGTGACGAATCGGGGAAGGAGGGGAATATATATTATGGATCGACCCGGAAATCCAAAAAATAGAGTAGGGAGCGAATGCCGAAAAGCTTATGAGTAGGTAAAAATCATTTGTATTATGAAACATGAAAAAATTTAATTTGTTAATCGCTTTTGTTTTTGTTACATTAAGTAGCTTTGCTCAGGAAGGACTAATTTCTAAAAAAGGTGAACCTATATTGCCTGAAAAGGGTGATTGGGCTATTAGCATTAATGCAAATCCATTTTTAGATTATATAGGAAACTTTATTGGTGCAAATGGTTTAAATGTACCTCCAACTTTTAATTTTTTATCAGGTAATCAAACAATTACCGGGAAGTACTATATTGATGCAACAAAAGCATATCGGGTTGGTATTCGTTTAGGTCTTGGTTCTACTTCAACTACTACAAAAGTAGGCTCCATACCTTATACTACTCCGGATACTTATGTTGACAATGTTTCAAAATTTTCGTCTTCAAATATTGGATTAACAGCTGGTATGGAATGGAGAAAAGGGAAAACCCGACTTCAGGGTTTTTATGGAGCAGAAGCCGGAATTACATTAGGTTCAAATAAACAAGTTAATACATACGGTAATGTTTTGTCATCATCAAATCCGGTTAGTCATACTCTTGAAAATAAATATGGTACAAAATTCGGTTTAGGATTAAGAACTTTTATTGGTGCGGAATATTTTATTTTTCCCAAAATTGCAATTGGTGGTGAGTTCGGTTGGGGTTTAGCTTTTACTACAATTGGCGAAGGAACAACAACCTCAGAGTATTGGAGTGGCAGTGATATAAAATCGATAACTACTCCATATGGTGGATCTTCTTCTTTTGGTTTTGATTCAGATAATCTAAATTCAGTTTTTGGGCCAGCGGGAACGATTAGACTGACTTTGCATTTTTAATAGATTTGCATTGTTAATTTTCGTCTCTCTTGTTGGAAACGAGGAGGAGATATTTTTTTATTTGCAACCTAAAATAGGCTACCGGCAATCTTATACAGGAGCTGAAGGGGAGTGTATCTTCCATATACATATAAACTATAAAACCACTTGAACATCAGTGTTTAAGTGGTTTTATATTAACATACGGTTGCATATGTTCGCAACTATTAAATTTGTTTATAAAATAATTAGTAAAAAAGATGGTTAAGTTAAAACTGTTTTGTATTTTTGGAGGGCTAAAAAATAAAAAACGTCCTATATCCCATTACAAGGTTTACAACTAACAGACTGGATAATGGCAATAAGGAATATATACGATTGGAGATAAATATATGTGTTAGCAAGTAAGACAGAGAGATACACAATGACAATTGAGATTCAAAAATGAGTGAACAAAAGGATACAAGATTTCTATACCTGTTGGTCGAATGTCAGTATGACGATAAGACTGGATTTTATTTATCATGTCTTGCACAAAATGACGGGATTGATGAATCAAGACAAAAAATAGAAGATAGATTAAAAGCAGAAGGAATCAATAAATGTATCCTTGCCGAAGTTGGAGTTGTGGATTCAAGCGAGATAGATATGAATAAATATGAACCACATAATACAAATAATACTCGACTCGGATTGACAAGACATAAATATACCAGTAGAGAAGATGATTATAATTTTATAAATCCAGACGGTGTAGTAATTTCAGCTCATTCACCAGTTGATAGAGACGGTTTAACTTTAAGCTATTCATTGATTAAAGATGATTATGCAACATTTACATTTGAGATTGTACCAGATGCATATACAATCGAATCTACAATTAAGATAATAAGCTCCGATGCAATTAACAACCTAAATTTTATTGGAATTTATCTGGATGGTAATTATGATTTCAATGATTCTGATTACGATGCAATTTGGGTAAAAACAGGAGAGAAATCTGAATTGATAAAGTTTTTGTTTGATAACAAATTAAACTTACTTGAGAATGGATTTGTCGCTGTTGAACTTGGAAACCAAAATTCAAATAACAGATTAAGAGTTACCAAAACCAAAGAGTTGAATTTCTGGACTGATACGAGTGAACAATATGAAATACTTAAAAACATTCTGATAGATTTAGGATATTCATACAATAAAGAAAGTGTTTCAACAGGAAAAGATTTTGAGCATTTTAAATACCGAAAGATTAATAGTTTTGATTTTGAAAAATTGATTGAATTTCTGATTGATAATGACTTTATAGAACATAAACTTGAATAATGTTTGTCTTTTCCTTGTTTTCAACGAGAGAGAGGGTAATAAATAATTAGATTATGAAACAAACTTTTATTTTTATTGGTGGTATACTTACAGGAGCTTTGTTTATGTTTCTAATCCTTTATGTAATCAGTATTAGGACAGAAAGTTCTGAAAAAGAACAATTAAGACAGCAATTGATTGAAACAATCTCAAACAATCTTACAGACTTAGACGAAGATGCTGAAATTCAATATATTGAAGTGAAAGGAAAAAGGGGGAATGTGACATTACACACGGGTATGCGAAAAGATTCTGTGCAAATTCTTTTAGGAAAACCGGATAAAGTTACAATGTACACCATTTTGAATTCAACACACGAAAGTTGGAGGTACAAAATAAGAAACAAATATTTATCCGATTTAGACATAGAATTTACAGATGGAAAATTGGAGGGAGTAAGTCAAAATTAGAAAATATTTGTCTCCTCAAAGTTTTCAACGAGGGGGATAAGTTTTTTCGTTTGTAACCCCTTGCTACCGCGCGATTGCATCGCGTGGTGAAAACAAGAAAGAAGTAATACCATACGATGCTCCCGAAAGTTATCGGGGCGTACGGCAGGGATGGGATATATGTGTTAGCAGTAAAGGAAAAAAATATTTATATACATAGAAATTATTTATGAGAAAAATTAAAACTATTATTATCATTTTGATCGCTATTAACCAATTGAACGCTCAAAATACTTCAGATTCTGTCGTGGTACTTTCTGATTTAAAATATCATTCAGATTTTGAGAAAATTTCATTACAAAATTTTGTAAAACTACGGAAAGATACTTTTAATTTAATGATGGCTATTGATGAAAAAGTAACTAATAATCAAGCAACTGATCAAATAAAAAAATTCAATGAGATATTCAGTGAATTAAGTTCGAAAAAAATTGAATCAAAAAACCTGAATGCTAAAATTAAAATGTCTTATAAAGCGATTCATGATAAATTTCTGATTAAATATAATGATAATGAGTTCTTTCCAACTACTATGGAAACAGGTGAGTATAATTGTGTGTCTGCAACAATTTTATATGCAATGATTTTTGATCGGTTAAAAATTCCATATAAAGTTATGGCATCCACAAATCATGTGTATTTAGTTGCTAATCCGGGACCAAAATCTATAGTAATTGAAACAACAAACCCGGGACTCGAAAATACATTTTTCACCGGAGATTTTAAGCAACAATATGTAGATAACCTGAAAAATTCAAAATTGATTAGTATAACTGAATATAAAAATAAATCAACAGAGGAAATTTTTCAGGAAAAATTCAAAGAAGTAAAGGATGCAACTTTGCTTAATCTGCCTGGATTTCAATATTATAATAAAGCAGTAAGATTTGTGCAAAACAATGATATAGAAAATGCATACAAGCTTGCACAAAAAGCCTATTTCTTTTATCCTGATATTCAAACTAAAATGCTTTTGAACAATACATTAATTTTCCAGATTGACAAATGTAACTTTAACAAGGTCAGTGATATTGACTATTTGGGGCAGTACTCCCGTTTTGAAAACGTAGATGTAGATTTAATTTCCGGTTTATTCAACAATATTCTTTCACGCCAATTACAGTACAGCAAGAAAGAAGCATTCTGCGATTCGCTTTATCAACGACTGATATCACAAACCAGAAAAAAAGAGATAACTGATGAAATTAGTTTTGCATATAATCTGCAAATGGCTTTTCGTTTTCAACTTAACGATAAAGCAATTTTATATGCAGGAAATGCTTTGAAAATAAAACCAAACCATATTGATGCAAACAAGATTTTCAATAGTTGTTTAAATAATAAATTAAAGGATATAGAAAATCCCAAAACACTACTTGATACTATAAATTCGTTAAGATCAAAATATGATTTCGAGCATACTACAGTAATGCTTAATGACTACGAACTTGTTTCCTATTTAAGATTGGCTAGAGATGCTTTTGTCAAAAATAAGTTATCTGTGGGCGAAAAATACATTTCATTATTTGAAGAAAAATGTCAACTTCCGGTAAAAGATGAATTCGTAAAATATGAGATTGAAAAGACTTTTTATGCATACAGTTCTTATTATTATCGTCAAAAAAATACTTCTATGCAAAAGGCAATAAAAAATAAAGGACTTAAATATGTACCAGACAGCTATATGATTAAAGGGGATGCAATTCAAATAATTAAGATTTAAGTATAAACAAAAATTGAAAAAGACAGAGTTAGTGTACTAACAGCTAACACACTTTGTCTCACCCTTGTTGGAAACGAAGGAAACATAGTATTTCGTTTGTAATGTAATTTATGCTACCGGCAATTTCTTGCTCGCACGGATAAATATCTGCACGATAGGTGGTGAAAACTAATTTCTTAAATTTAAACTGGAAATTAAAATGAGAAAAATATTTATTCTATTGCTGATGGGTTGTCTTCAGTCATGTATTTATGAAACGAATCTTGTTACGGAGGTGAATATACAAAAACCGAATACATTTCAACGTATGGATATTAGCCTGTCATCAACCGAAGATTCCATAATAATATTTGATCAGACTAAATTTAATTTTAATGTCAATACTTACAATCTGAACTTTAATGTTGCGGTTCTGAAATACCTGAATGTGGAACAAACATTCGATCAGTCATCAGGAAGTTTTACAATAATCCCCGACGTAACAAATGAAAACTGGTTCGATTTGACAATTGATTTTTATGCCTTCACGGGTTCAGGAAGCATTGCGGATAAACTAAAAGTAGAAAATTATGTAGGAACCAAAACATGGAAAGTGAGATTTTTTAATTTAAAAACGTTCGACTATCATTTTCAATCGCATGTAAATTCTGATAGTTTATTGGAAGTTTTTTGGGTTAAACCTACCGTGGCGCCTTCAACAATTGGTGTTGTGTACAAAGGCATTTCAACGAAATTGAATGCTACCCGGATTTCCGGTGATACACTTTTTTATGCTGATAACAAATATTGTGGCGAGCCTATGGTTTATAATTTGAAAGTGTCAGTAAATAGCTCTGAACAGATTGGGTTTGACACTCAGGTTAATTATCCTTATCCGGAATTGAAATTTACTCCTATTGGGTTTGATAGTTGTTTGGTTAGCTGGACGCAAAGTCCCATTAAACGATATTGCAAATTGTCGGACAAATATGCAGGATTTGGTAATTCGTATAAAGATCTGACTTTACCCGGAGTAAGTATCAGCTATAATTTATGGACTTACCCTCCTGATTACACACCAACAAGTTCCTATAGTGCATATATATGGACTACCTATGTAAGCGGTGTAAAAGCTGATTATAAATGGGCTTATTCGAATGTAAAGGATAAATTTGTATTATCAAAAGCAATGAATAAATATCCGGGTTTGATTTGGAGTGATTACACGCTACCTCCCTATGAAAGGAGTGCAGACGGTTATGGTTATGAGTATACAGTAGTTGGAAACAATGCCGGAACTTATTTTGCAGGAATTTTATTTAGTGTATTGCATATTTTTGATGAAAATCTGAACGACATACGACAAGTAACGATAGGATCAAAACCAGAAACAGATTCGTATTATTATTTACAGGTAACTGACAATGGTTGTTTCACATATTTAAATGATAACCGTGAATTTACAATCTATAATATAGGCTCTGACCCAACCTGGGAAAAATTTACATTTAAACCCAATTATATTGATTCTACTAATATCTCTTATGCAATGGGAATGACAAGCCTTACTGCCGATGGACATTATGCAGCTGTATGTGGCGAACAAAATTTCTATATTTATGATGTGAGTGATCATCAACATGCAACAGTAGTTTTTTCTACACCCCGATCAAATGCATATAGTGTTCTGGCTAACCGACTCAACAAAGATGAATTAATCGTAACTTCAAATGATAAAATTGAAGTACGCTCGTGTCCGGATTTTCAATTAAAGAAACAGCTGGTACTTAATGAAATGGGTAACTTTAATATTATGAATGTAGATAGCTACAGTAATATTTTATTAGTAAGCTCTTCAACATACTATCACTTTATTAATTTGGAGAATATGACGGAAATATTTCGATTTACCTTAGGCGGAAACCCTTACTATGGATACGGGGGACGATTGTACAGAAAGCAATTTTTTATGGGTAGTACTAGAACAGATATGACACCTTACCTTAAATAATTATGAGAAGAACTATCATTTATATTTTCATGACGCTACCTGTTTTATTATTGGCTCAAACGAAAGATAAAATAAAGTCAGAATATGCCGGCTACAGTTATGAATTATCGGTCGAATCCGGTTTTGGAAGTTACTGGATGCCTGATCTCAAGAATCTTCAGGATGCCATTATTACCAATAGTGAGATACCAATACTTAAGACAACTTCATTTCCGTCCTATTTTAATTATTCAATAAAATACGGGGTTTTTAAGAATAATGGTTATGCAGGTATTTCAGGTGGATTAATGTCTACCGGTGCCCGATCTTCAGTATCTGACTACTCAGGCTATTATGCTACAGATATAAACTGTGTTGCTTTACATATCGGTTACTATAGTCGCAAAGCTTTAGCTAACTTTCAATTATTCAAGCTTCCTGCTGAAATAGGGTATATATTAAACGGTTCACTCCTTTATTCATTTGTAACACTGAAAGATAATTTAATATTATATGGCACTGATGCACTAATTGACGATAGTTACACTTTTAATTCAATGGGCATATATACTGAGCCTGTGTTCTATGCTACTTATATGTTTAGTAAGTATATTGGCATTGAATTAAATGCTGGTGGAGCACTTAGTTTAAGTTTGCCCCTTTACTATAAAGATTCAAGGAATGTAGTGACAATTTATGATAAAAACAGGTTTGCCAATTGGAGTGGATATAGACTTAGTATTGGATTGATATCCAGATTTTAAAAATTTGTATCTCCTTTCATTGGAAACGAGGGGAGAGTAGAGCCGATAATTCGTATAAAACCACATTTATCATTGGAAATAAAGCCTATGTTGCTGCTACATCGGCAATTATAGTGGTAATTCTCCACTTATGTTTTCGTGTCAGGAATAAAATATAAAACCGGATGCCGAGCGAAGGGAAGAAACATAGTATAAAACATGCTCAAACAATAATATATTCAATATAGATATGAAAAAATTAATTCTGATTTATTTATTATTTCTTAATGCAATTCCTTTTATTACAGCACAGAAAATTAATATCACTTATAAAGTGAAAAGCGCTGACTCAATATACATAATTAAAGATAAAGCATTTTCAGATAAAGCTATTCAAACAAAATCCGATAAAATATTCTCTAAAGATATTCTATATAAAAATATAACTTCGATAGAGGATAATATTAACAGAAGATTTGATAAAACAAATTTTAATAATACTAATTATTACTCAAAACTGTTAATTGAAGGTTACTATAATTTATATGAACTTGAAGTAAACAATAAACCTGTATACCTTATATGTTCAAAAAACGACACGATAGCCCTCGAGAAAAAAGATACAATAGTCGATAAAGCGATTGTGGAAGATAGAAAATATAATGGTAAATTAGTACTTCTATGTAAAGATTATCCGGAATTATGGGAGAAAGCCGGGAAAATGAAATTCGTGAAAAAAGATTTCCAAAATTTAATAACAGTTTTAAACGAAAAACATGGATATTTCAAAAATAGAAAACAAGAGAACAATAGAATTGATTATTTGAGTCTTTCTTTAAAAGGAATGCTACTCAAAAATAAAACGAATATTATGTTTGATATCATAATGTCTCATTATTTCCTGAACATCTCACCTAACTTGTCATTTAAATATGGCTTGATGGCAAGTTATCTTAATACAACAGAATTTTTTCCACAATTATCTTCAGGTTGGTATTTTACAGGTGAGGATGGTATTCGACGCGAAATTTACGTATACGGAGATCACTATGAAACAATGATTGGAAAAGTAATTGAAATTCCTTTATTCCTGAATTATGAAATAACAAACTCAAAGTTAACACCTTATATTTATGGTGGATTTTCTCCAACATTTTATTCCAGAAAAATCACAAGAACAGATATTGATGTAGTAGACAATATTAGTGAGTTTACTTTAAACGCGTTTGTAGCTGCCGGAATTAAACTTAAACTAACAAATAGCTTCAATATTCTAACTGAATACAGACTCGAAATACTTAAAGGTTCAAATTTAGAGATTGGAATAGAGTATTATTTTAAACTATAGGTACCTACTCGCTTTCGGGCAATTTATTCTCCCGCTTGTTTCCAACGAGGGGCATCCGGATAAATATCAGAGTGAGAGAGATAAAAATAAATTGAACAAACAAATATAGAGAAAAACATGAAACTATTATTCAAACTTTTTATAATCGTATTTCTAATAACTTCCTGCAACCCCAAAGCAGCTGAATCTGCATCGACTGATTTTGAAGCTTCTACTCTACCTAATCTTGAAGTAAGTGAAACATCGCAGGATTTAGACAAAATTGAGAAAACCGAAGTTATTAAGAAAAAAATTATAAAAGACGGACGGCTGGGCATTGACGTGAAGGATCTCCAAAAAACTAAGTCGGGAATTGATACGTTAGTTCGCAACATTGGAGGTTACTACGACAAAGAAAATCTTATCAACAATGATTATGTAACGGAATACGATTTGAAAATTCGTATTCCGGCTGATAAATTTGAAATATTGATTTCAAAAATCGAAAAGGGGGAAAATATAGTTTCCTATAAAGAAATTGATGCCAGAGATGTAACTGACCAGTTTATTGACCTCGAAACCCGACTAACAAACAAACAAAAATATATGACACGCTATCAGGAGCTTCTGAAAAGCGCAAAGAGTATAAAGGATATTCTTGACCTTCAGGAAAAAATCCGTGTTCTGGAGGAAGAAATTGAAAGCACCACAGGCAGACTAAAGTATATGAACGATTTGGTGAATTACAGCACACTTGAGTTGAATATTTCTCAAAAGAAAGACTTCAAATATACACCTGAACAAAGGGGTAACACAGTCGAGAAAGTAAAGCAATCCATCATTGGTGGATGGTATGCATTTGTTGACTTTCTGCTCTTTTTATTATACAATTGGGCATTTTTAATTATTATAGCTGTTGCTGTTTATTTCTGGATTAAATACAGAAGGAAAAGAAAACACAAAAAACAGACGCAAAATACGAAAGAATAACTTTGTCTCCCTCTCGCTTCCAACGAAGGGAATGAAAGTTATAAAAAAACAGAGCCGACAGTAAAATGAATAAAAGCCTTTTGATTATATTATTTACTTTGGGTTTGATTCAGTTGATAGGAGCACAAAACTCAACAGATATTTTGATAATTGATTCAAAATATGATATTTCAATTTCGAATGAAAAATTTGTAAAAGAAATTCATATTAAAAGAGGGCTTATTAAAAAAAACAAATATGTATTGAATAAACAATGTGTTGATTCTACCAGATTCTACAATGGAAATTGTTTTAAAATTACATACTACAATGAAAATGATTTTGTAACCCTGAAAAAAGGAAAAATTACAAATGATTACATTGTTGGAAAAATATATTCCCTCAATGAAAATGAGATTCAGAAGATTCGCAGCGAAATTGAGAACTACCAATATTTAAAATCGAATTCCTTACAAACAGATAATTCAAAACACAGTACAGATTCTGCGAAAATAATTTATGAAGCTAATTTTGTTTTTCAATACGGTGGTGAATCAAAACTTGCTCTTTTCTTACCTAAAGTCAATTTGTTGAGAAAACATAGATTTGATTTTATATCACCCTATTATGGAATTGAATTAGGACTTCATGCCGGACTTGTTTCTGCATATGGTTCGTTTAGCGGAATTGTTGGTCTCGAAAAGGATATTTTTAGTTTTGAAACATCTGCGAGTCATTTTTGGACGACTAAAATTAGTGATGGAAATAATGGCTTTAATGGACCTTTTAATCAAAACTTAGTAAATTTAAAATTAGGATTTCAGATAAAAAAAGTAAAACTGAAAGTTGGGACATCATTTCTTATAAATGAGCATATACCATTGGGACAAACGAGAATTCCTCTGCTCGACATTGGAAAAATAAATAAAATGATGTACGGAATAGAATTACAATTTAATATCGACAGATGGTAGTGTATTTGTTTCTTCTTTATTGGAAACACTGGAGAAGAACTCGCCTGAACAATCACCCTCAATTTTACTTTTAGTATACTTATTATACAAACAAATACTTATCTTTGTAATCAGACTTTATTATTTTCAGTAATATGAATCCGGACAACACAGGATAGCCGGATAATCATATTTTTGTACCGGAAAACTACGGGGTTCTTTTATGGCTCATTCAAATTTCAATATCAGGTAATTTAACTAACCTAACTATTATAAAAACCAAACGGAGTTGTTCCAACATATCCGAAATACTGTTTGCCCGTGGTACAGCATTAAAATTCTGATATACAGTCCGGTGAATTCAGACGTAACGCTTAAGGCAGGGAATTACTATCCTGCATGAACAAACAAAGGAAATTTTACTCAACATGAGTTCTTCAGCAGCAGGTGGAAAAGCTATGTGGAATTAAAGACAATTATTCACGCATGAAAAATCTTAAATCATATTTAAAACGAAACTTTAATTTTGAATTAAGAATTACGCTCATTTATTTGATTTTTGGCTTCCTGTGGATTTTGTTTTCGGACGAATTGCTTAATCTGCTAGTGGAAAGTCAGGATTTATTATCGCAGTTTCAAACCTACAAAGGAGCTTTCTTTATTCTGGTTACTTCGGTGTTTTTATTCCTGTTTGTAAAAGGGCATATGGAGAGTTTACGAACTGCCGAATCGCGCCTTATCGAAAGCGAGAGCCATTACAAAGCGCTGTTCGACAATAATCATTCGGCAATACTTCTTATAAACCCTGATAATGCCGGAATTGAAGATGCCAATCCTGCTGCCTGCAGGTTTTACGGGTGGACACACGATGAATTTTGTACCAGAACTATTTACGATTTTAATATTGTGGATAAAGCAGATGTGAGTATGAGGTTACGTGCGGTAGAAGCGAAATTGCAGGATCATTTTATTACGCGACACCGCTTAGCCTGCGGCGAAATAAGAATTGTGGAAGTATTCTCAAGCCCTATCCATATAGGGAATAAGACCATGATTTATTCGAACATACATGACATTACCGAACAACGAAATGCAGAAGAAGAGCTCAGAAAACTTTCAAAAGCGGTAGAGCAAAGTCCCGTTGCCATTTTTATTACCGATCCGGATGGAATAATTGAGTATGTTAATCCCGAAGTAGTTCAACTGACGGGATATTCTGCCTCTGAATTAATCAATGAAAATATAAAGATATTCAGTTTGGGTGAGGCGACGCAACAGGAGAACGAAGTATTGTGGCAGACAATAAAGTCTGGAAATATCTGGAACGGTGAATTTCATAACAAGAGAAAAAATGGCGAATTATACTGGGAGTCGGCGACTATTTCGCCCATTTTTGATACATCCGGACAAATAAGCCATTTCCTGTCCATCAAGGAAGACATAACAGACCGAAAGTTATCCGAAATAGCACTTAATAAATCAGAAGAATTATTGCGCAAATTTGCTTCACATCTGCAAAATGTGCGGGAAGAGGAAAAAGTAGCATTGTCACGCGAAATTCATGATGAACTGGGTCAGATTTTAGTAGCGCTGAAAATAGATATGGGACTGCTGAAAAATAAAATTGTACGCTTGAATATCCCTAAAGATTCGAAAGACATCCCTGAAAAATTTGACAGCATTGTAAACCTGATAGACAGCACCATTAAAACTGCCCGCAGAATAATGAGCGGATTGCGCCCGGAATTGCTCGAAATAAATGGATTTGCCGGAGCCGTAACATCATATCTCAGGGAGTTTGAAGACAGGCATAAAATAAGTTATGAATATATTTCAGAAATTTCTGACATTGAAATGAGTTCACAACAATCACTTGTCTTTTTCCGGATTCTTCAGGAATCGCTCACTAATATTGCCAAACATTCCAAA
>MTLE01003990.1_pt1 | contig 16533 bp, 14 predicted proteins | sample 1982461 | NCBI WGS metagenome assembly MTLE01 (sample SAMN05712605, study PRJNA340218) | biofilm metagenome | isolation source: sample SPL anode biofilm adapted to -200 mV | place: USA | collected 2012-02-03
CGTTAGCGTCGTAATTGGCTGTTTCTTCGTTAAATGTAATGCCTTGCTTTTTTAAAGAATAAACAGCGCGTTCTATATAATTGGTTGCTATGGCTATATGCCCGCATTTACCTAAAAATTGTTTCTTCATCACTTCTATGCCCGTACCCGCCCAAAATGAGCCTGTGCCTTCTTTTTGGGCAAAGCCGAAGAGAGATTGAAACACTCCTGAAATATCACGGGCCGCCTCTATATCGGGCGTGTTAATGCCGATGTGCTGTATTTGATAACCCAGCATTGTGGCAACAGCTTCCTGCGTAAGTTTTGTTATGCCTTCGTAGTCGCCGTTTTTAAGCAGTTCTTTGCTTATCATCCAGCTGCCGCCGCAAGCAATAACTTTATTAAAACTTAAGTAAGAATTTAAATTTTTTATATCTATGCCGCCTGTGGGCATAAATTTGACCGAGGTATAAGGCGCGCTCATGGCTTTAATCATATTAATGCCGCCTGCGGCCTCCGCTGGGAAGAACTTTACAACTTCTAGGCCTAATTCCAATGCGGCTTCAACGTCGCTGGGGTTAGCGCAACCGGGGATAACGGTTATACCTTTTTCTATGCAATGTTTTACTACTTTGGGGTTAAGACCGGGGCTTACTATAAACTTTGCGCCTGCGGCAATGGCTTTGTCTGCCGATTCCGTGGTAAGGACAGTGCCTGCACCCACTAACATATCGGGCATTTCTTTAGCTATTATTTTTATACTTTCTTCTGCGGCTGCCGTCCTAAAGGTAACTTCCGCGCAGTTAATACCGCCTTTAGATAAAGCTTTGGCCAAAGGCAAGGCCTGAGAGGCGTCGTCCAAAACAACAACGGGAACAATGCCTATATTAGAAATTTCTTTCAATAAGTCATTCATTAAATATATCTCCTAAAATCTACTGTGGCTGATTTTATACTTCTACCATTTTATATACCGACAAGGCAACAATTTGTTTTCCTTATAAATAAATGATACAAATAAAAAGATAATGCTAACTTAAGCGGAGATTTTTAAATGATAAATATTGACCAAAAAATAACAAAGATTTACGGCAAATATCCCGAGAGAGTTTTACAGATAGGGGAAGGTAATTTTTTAAGAGCGTTTGCAGATTGGATGATAGAAACCGCCAACGAGAAAGGCGTATATAAAGGCAGCATATTAATGACGTCGGCCAAAGGCGCGGGCAAATGCGCCGTTGTAAACAAGCAGAACGGACTTTACACCGTGGTTACGCGCGGCATAGAAAACGGTAAATTAATATCTGAAACAAAACCGATAACCTCCGTATCCAGATGCGTTGACATAACGACAGACTATAAGCTTTTTATTGAGGCCGCCGCCAATCCCGATTTGCAGGTTGTAATTTCCAACACCACAGAAGCAGGGATAGCTTTTAAAGAGGAAGATAAAGCGACGGATACCCCGCCCTCTTCCTTCCCCGCAAAAATTACCGCATTTTTGTATGCTCGCTTTAAAGCATTTAATGGCGACAATACAAAGGGCCTGCTGTTTTTGCCGACGGAGCTTATTGACCATAACGGCGATATGCTTAAAAAATACATATTGGCCTATGCAATAAGTTGGAATTTAGGCAAAGATTTTGAAGACTGGATTGAGAACGCAAATAAATTTACCAATACTATGGTGGACCGCATTGTAACGGGTTACCCCAAAGAGGCCCACCAAGTGCAGGATATTGAGGCGGAACTGGGCTATAAAGACGAGCTTCTTGTTTGCTGCGAAGTGTTTAATATGTGGATTATTGAGGGCAAAAAAGAATGGGCGGAAATCTTCCCCCTGCACAAGGCAAACAAAAATGTAATTTGGACAGACGACGATCCACCATACAAAAAAAGGAAAGTGGGCATTTTAAACGGAGCGCATACAGGCACGGTACCCGCCGCATATCTTGCGGGCCACAATATTGTGCTTGATTTTATGGGCGACCCGCTGTTTACAAAATATCTTGATGTATTGCTTTTCCAAGAAGTTATCCCCACGCTGGACCTGCCTAAAGAAGAGCTGGAACAATTTGCCGCCGCCGTTAAGGACAGGTTTGCAAACCCGTATATCAAACACGCTTTATTGGATATTTCCCTTAATTGCTGCTCCAAGTTTAACGCGCGCTGCCTGCCTTCCCTTTTGGAATACAAAAAGAGAAAAGGCACACTGCCAAAAGTGTTAACCTTCGCCTTTGCGGCGTTTATACATTTTTATAACGGCAAAATGGAAAACGGAGTATTTACCGCCACAAGAAACGACGGCACAAAATACCCCGTAAGAGATTTGCCTGAAGTTATAGAATTTTTTGACAAGTTATACAGCGCAAAGCCGTCCGCGCAGGAACTTGCAAAAGCCGTGTTGGCGCAAACCTCCTTCTGGGGTGGGCAGGATTTAACGCAAGTGGAAAATCTGCAAGACGCTGTGGCTGCCCATTTGCAGGAAATGCAAACACAGCCAATGGCTGATTTAATTAAAAAGCTGGTAGCTTAACAGGGGATATATGCCGTCAGAAAACAATGTGATTTTAATAAATCCGCAAGATAGCGTTGCCGTTGCTTTGCAGCCGCTTAAAGCGGGCGAAAAAATAGAAGTTAACGGGCAGGAAATTACACTTATTTCCGATATTCCCTTTGGGCATAAAGCCGCTTTAAAAGACATAAAGTCTGGCGAAAATATAATAAAGTACGGTATGCCCATAGGCCATGCCTCCGCCAATATAAAGGCGGGCGAACATATACATACCCATAACTTAAAAACAAGGCTATCTGGCGTGTTGGAATACAGCTATCAACCCTCCGCGCCAAAGCAAATTGTGCCGCCGCAAAAGTTTAAAAACGCTACCTTTGAGGGCTACTTAAGAGCCGACGGGAAAGCGGGCGTGCGCAACGAGGTTTGGATAATCCCCACCGTCGGCTGCGTTAATACCACCGCAAATATATTGGCGAAGGAAGCCAACAGAATTTTTGCGGGCAAAACAGACGGCTTTTTTGCCTACACCCACAATATGGGCTGCAGCCAGCTGGGCGACGACCAAAAGATAACCCAGCACATATTGAAAGGCCTTATAAACAACCCCAACGCGGGCGCGGTGCTTATCTTAAGTTTAGGGTGCGAAAATAATAATTTAAAAACCTTCCTCCCACTCTTGGGAGATTACGACAAAAACAGAATTAAAGTGCTTGTAACGCAAGATGTTTCCGACGAGTACGAGGAAGGCCTTAAGATATTGCAAGAACTTGCAGACTACGCCGCCACATTTAAAAGGCAGCCATTGCCCGCATCTAAACTTACATTGGGTTTTAAGTGCGGCGGGTCTGACGCGTTTTCGGGCATAACGGCAAACCCGCTTTGCGGAAGAGTTAACGACCTGCTTACCGCGCTTGGCGGCAGCACCATACTAACCGAAGTGCCGGAAATGTTCGGCGCGGAAAAGATGCTTATGGCTAGGGCGAGCGATAAAGAAGTTTTTGAAAAAACCGTAAATCTTATAAACAGTTTTAAAGGCTACTTCACCAAGTATAAACAAACTATTTACGAGAATCCCTCCCCTGGCAATAAGGACGGCGGAATATCTTCTTTAGAAGAAAAATCACTTGGCTGCACGCAAAAAGGCGGCAGCGCGCCCGTTGTTGGCGTGTTAAACTATGGCGAGCAGATTACAAACAGCGGCCTTAACCTGCTTACTGGCCCTGGCAACGACCAAGTATCCTGCACAAACCTTACGGCAAGCGGAGCAAATATAATATTGTTTACCACGGGCAGGGGCAACCCCTTTGGCGCGCCTGTACCAACGGTAAAAATATCTTCCAACAGTAATTTATATAACAAAAAGAAGCAATGGATAGATTTTAACGCGGGCATAGTTTTGGAAGGCACAAACTTTGATGACGCGACAGAAAAACTGTTTGATTATATTTTGGCGTTGGCATCTGGCAAAGTGCAAACCAATAACGAGAAATATGCCTACAAAGAAATTTCTATCTTTAGAGATGGCGTAATACTTTAATATTTACATTTCTTGTATCTTTACACGTTGATAGCTGCGTTAGATTGGTTATTTAGAATTGGTTATTAATGAAGCACCGTAGCCTGTCTTCCCGTTAGTCTTTGATTAAAGCACTTAAAAGGCACTTCTACCGAAGTGCCTTTTTTGTTGTATATATTTTAGACTAGCATTGATTACAATATATATCATTATACATAGGCCATATTATACATAGGTTAAACTCTACTCTGCTTGCGAATTGATCAAGAACTAGGCAATTTGTGAAGAAGGAATCTTCTTTTCAATATTGTCTATGTCTTCTTCGCAAATTTCTATTATATATTCTGGAATTATTTCATATTCTTTGGGATTAAGCTGAAACAAATTATCATTTTCAATATGAAAGACTTCATTTACGAATTTCTTAACAATTTTATTTTCACTATTTTCATTATTGATTATTCTATAAATTTGCAACTTTTCATAGTTATTTGAGGCTGCTCTGTAAAGAGATATCATGTTCTTAATATTATTAACTTTTGCTAACTCATCAGAATACACAAAAGGCCGCCCCAATAATTCCCCGAGTTTAGTAGAAGCTTGTGTCAACTCCTCACTAGTCATTCGTGCTTTCTCTCCATCTCTATATACAGTAGGAGGATCACTCTTGTGAAAAAGGGAGGATAACAATTGCCACTCCAATTCTTTTGATCTCTGGATTTCGCATATTTTCCTAAGGTATATATATTTATTAATATCACTAGTGGCGCTTTCCATGTTTGTTTTAGATATATCTAGGCAACTATAAATATTCTCCTTAGCAACCTTTTTTTCGGTTAATATTCCTTTCTTATTCTCTAGATAGAAAGCTTCGGGAACAGGGAGAATATCTCCTTTTAAAGTATAAATAGCGTCAATGATTGTATTGAAATCGTGAGTTAGGAATAAAACAGTTTTTTCCTTGAACTTTCCTCCATTTATAAATAGCATGTTTAAGAGTGCAAATCTTTTGTTACCATCAAAAGAAGAAATAGGGTCATCCAATATTATCAAATCTGGATCTTTTCTAAGTGCTTCATACATGAAAAGAAGCAATGCAAATGCATTTCTCTCACCATAGCTTAAATATTGTGAAACATTGGAAATATTAGCCTCATAATCCTTATGCCTTAGGTATATTTTATATTGCCCTGCTTGATCGGCCTGTATGGTAACACGATAGGAATATCCTGCTGATTGAAGAAAGCCATTAATTTCAGAGTTGTTTTGATCTATTGTCCTTTTTATAATATCTTTTTGCTTATTTACCTCGCCCTGAAGCTTACCTGCTTCTTCAAAAAGCTTATCCAACTCTTTGTTAAGTGGCACCGTTTTTTTTCTAGTATCATCCGTATTAAAACAAGGGAAAAAATCCAAATTAATTCTATACCCTTCTAGCTCCTCTAAAACCTTATTAATATCTTTCAAGGATTCAAAACTTATTAACTTGAGAGCATTTAATTTATCTCTTAGCAATTCGGATTGGTCTCTTAGACTGCAAAGGAACTGCCTTTGTTCAGCAGAAAAAGATCCTTTAGTATTCGAAAGCTCTTTTATATTCTTCTTAGCATTTTCAGACAAGTATGAACCAAGCTCCTCAAAAGCATTCAATAGATTACTTAGGTGTTCAATATCCTTTTTATCGTATAAATCTGAAAACTTTTTTATTTCTTCTTTTGCTTCTTTTATTTCCGAAGCGCAATAAGGGCAAAAATCAGATAGATCAAGGAATTTAATGCCTTCCGACTTCCATCCAAGCCATTTGATTCTATTTTCATTCTCTATATATGGTTTGAAACGCGTATAATTATCCGGGATATTGGCAATAAGATTACCAATACTAGCAGCCTTTCCTACTCCCGAAGAGGCAGAAAAGCCACCTGTTGCTGTTTTTTTACCAAAACGCCCAACAAGTTGATTCATATCATCTATAAAGCTATCAAGATCTGCATCTTTCTGAAAAGTGTTTTTGACGCCACGAACAAGACTTTCAATTTCTTTTATATTTTTATCATATGTTGGTGTCTTTATAAAAACCTCAAAACTATTTTTTAATAACTCTCCTCCCTCGTTAAATAAAAACTGGTTAATATATTTCTCATCAAAAACAGCTATGGAGTTAAAATTATTGTTACCACTAATAGCGGGTTGTTGTTCTTTATTTTTCTGATACTTGAATGGTGTCAAAGAAAGAAGACTCTCTGTATCTTTATTTATTGAATATTTTAAAGCAGCTGCTATGGTACTTTTACCAATCCCATTAAATGCATATTTAATATTAAGTCTTTTCTCTTCAATTGATATATCCCCCTCAGAAATACTATTACAATTTGCTATTTTTAAATGCATAATCGTTCCTCCAAAAATTTTCTTTTTTAGACAAAGAAAAAGTCTATAAAAAATAATCATATATAATTATATAAAGTTACAATATTGCTTGTATTAATATTTATTCAACCAAAATAAAAGGAATAAATAGGATCTCTGACATACCAGTAGCATTATATTAGTTATTATAAGATTTTTCTACTTTGGGAATTAAATATACAAATTTTATAAAACACAAATCATACAACATACACTGAACCATAACAACCAAATAAAAATAATTTGAGAAAATAAAAATAGAAGTAATAAGTGAAGAAACAAGTACGGCCTGCAAACGCCTATTGCGGGCGATATAGAAATCTAGTGCAAGACAACCATTGCCTATTTACCGCAGCCTTGTTTTTCCGTCTATTTTTGTTAGAATATAAACAAGTTAGGTAAGGGGAAAATTATGCACGGGAAAAAAGGTTTTACTTTAATAGAGTTATTAGTAGTTGTTTTGATAATAGGTATTTTGGCCGCCATAGCCCTGCCGCAGTACCAAGAATCCGTTGAGCGCGCCAGAATTGCGGAAGCGGTTGCAATGACCAAAACCATTGCCCTCGCCAACGAAAGATACCGCCTTGCCACAGGCAATTACGCCGACTATATAAGCCAGTTGGATATTGATATTCAAGGCACCAGATCTTCGCCCACGGACCGCGTACAAACAAAATACTTTTTATATACCGCTTCCGCCGCGCAAAACTATCTGGTAATATCACACAGATTGCCTGCCTATCAAACCTTCTATCTTTATATAACCCCATCCAGCACAAAGATAGGCTGCACCTCATACGCCACCGCAACGGCTTTGCAAAAAAAGTTATGCACTAAGATTGCCTCCGACGGCGGAATATAGCAATTAAAAACGTCTGTCGGCGTCGGCGTTTGCGTCTTGTTCCTGCTCATTTATATGCGCGTAAGGGTTTTGCACGCTTTCGGGCGGGATATATTTAAAGTTCCTGCCGTCGTCCTTATAAAGCGGCCCAGTAAATAAATCTTTAATATAAAAATACGCGCTGTACACCGCCAAAAGAAAAGTAAGACAAGCAAAAAATATAAATATATTTCCTATCACAATATCGTAGTCCAACAGATTAAACGGTGCTAAAATATAATACCAATCGCCCTTTGTACCCGCGCCGAAGTTAGAAACCATATCAGACGATACCAGCTTCATAAGGCTGCTTCTTGCGTCGGAGGCATATACCCCCGCCCCATAAAATGTCGTGCTGATCCAATACAAAATGGCGGGCGTAAACAAATTGCCGCCCTTAAGCCTTACCGCAAGCCAGTAAATTATAATTGGGACAAGCGTTTCCGTCAAATTACCGTTTAATGTTACCCACCAATAGGCAAAACCCTCGCGCGAAGTTACCCCCAAAATTCTAGCCCAAAAGTTATGCCCCGCCTCGTGTATAAAATAGTTTGGTAAATAGACAAACATATTATTTAAAATACTGCTTGGCACATAACCGTCCGCCGTAATTTTGATGCCCGTGTAATGGCGGTAAAGCAGCGCCAGAAGGATTATAAAAACAAGCACATTAAGCCAGCTGTAGCCAAAGTACAAAAAGCTTTGTTTATGAGGGTCGGCAAAAGCTAACACGCTTTGCCCGTTAACGCCGTACGCCCTGAAATGCGTATATAAAGAACGCAAAAGCCACGCCGTAAAAGCGATAATAATAATAAATTCAAATATAGTCGGTATAAGCGCAATAAAACCGTATATAAACATATCTCCCCCGAAACACATATAAAAAACAATAACACATAAAGTTTATCAAAAATTATCGGCCCTAAATAAAAAAACCCGCAAGCCTTAGCACGCGGGTTTTTTGCAACAGTAAAATAACTTTTAGTGTATGTCGCCCATCCACTTTTTAATAGGCTTCATAATAAGTATAAGTATCAGCGCGGCAACGACGGGGCCTGCTATCAACCCGCCGAAGAACGCCTGATTGCTTATGACACCAAAATAGCTGGAATACACGCCCGCCAGCTTGTTTGCCGCGGCGTTGGCCAACTTCCACACGCCCATCAAAATACCTACATATTGAAGCGGAGCCAGCTTTGTTACCAAAGAAAGGCCGACAGGGGACAGACACAATTCGCCCGTCGTAAAAGCCGCGTAAGCAAATACTAAATAAAACATACTTACTTTAATACCGGGGCCCATTTTCATCGCGGCTAAAAGCAGCACAACATAGCCCAGCGCAAGCAGCCACAACGCCCACACAAATTTAGCGGGAGTGCTTGGCTCCTTTCCCCTTTTGGCAAGGTCTATCCACATTTTGGAAAATAAAGGAGCGAATAAAACCACAAACACGGGGTTAAGGGACTGGAACCACGTTGCGGGAATTTCCCAAGAGAAACCGAAAAGATTTATCATTCTGTTTGTATTTTCAAACGCGAACAGGTTTAAGGCCGCGCCCGACTGCTCAAAAGCCGTCCAAAAGAAAATTACAAAGAAAGCAAGAATAAAAATTACGGTAATTTTCTTTTTTTCTTCCGATGTAAGCGGCACTTTTACGGCTGATTTCTTTTCTTCTTTAGAAAGTTTTTTGGGTTTATCGCCCACGCCCTTAAAGTATTTTTCTTTACCCCAAAGGAATATGCCAAGGCCGATAAGCATTGCTACGCCTGCCGTCCAAAAACCGTACTTCCAGCCCAGCTTTTCGCCTATGCCGCCGCCGATGATGCCCGCCAAAAATGCGCCAAGGTTAACGGCCATATAAAAATAGGTAAAGCCGCCATCTCTGCGCGGGTCGTTCTTTTGGTAAAGACTGCCGACAAGCGTGCTTATGCTTATCTTAAAAAAGCCGTTACCCATAATCAAAAGGCCGAGCGCGCTATAAATTATGCCGATGTTCTCAAAGCCGAGCAAAAACTGGCCCGCCGTAATCATAAGCGCGCCCCATATAATTGCCTGCTTTTGGCCTATAAATTTATCCGCCACATAACCGCCGATAAGGCCCGACAAATAAACCAAGCTGGTAAAAGAACCGTAAAGATTTGCGGCTTCCGCGCGCTCAATCTTTAAGGCGTAAATAAAATAAAGTATAAGCAAAGCGCGCATAGCGTAATAGCTAAAACGTTCAAATGCCTCCGCCGCGCAAATAAGCCAAAGGCCTGCGGGCTGTCTTTCCTGTATATTGTTCATAATCCTCCAAAGTTACGACTAAGGGTTGTGAGCCTTTTTTATTATACAAAATTACTTTTAAAATACTTTAAGATAGATACGCAGGCGCAAAAAAAGCCGTATCCTAAGTCGGACAAGGCTTTTAAAAATTATATTGCGGTGCTATAACCCCATTGATATACTGCGCGGCGGAAAACAAAACATTTACTTAAGTATTTTATAGGCGCAAATAACATCTTTATTTATTTGCTGTACAAGGTCGCCAAGGCTTTCAAACTTAACCTCGTCCCTTATTTTTGCTGCAAAATTTATGGAAAGATTGCGGCCGTAAATATCACGGTTAAAATCAAGTATATGCACTTCCGTCAGCGGCAACCCGTTTGACTCCACCGTCGGGCGCAAACCTATATTGCACACGCCTTTAAGCTTTTCTTTGCCCAACAAAACCTCCACCGCGTAAATGCCGTGGGGCAATATTTTATGCGGGTCCACCTGCAAATTTGCGGTGGGAAAGCCAATCGTGCGACCAAGCTGCTTACCCTTTATAATTTTGCCCGTAATTTGGTAACTGCGCCCGAGCATTGTAGAAACCGTTTCTATATCCCCGTCGTGCAAAGCCTTGCGGATAAGTGATGACGATATTTTATGCCCGCCCGTCTGCAAAAATTCCGCCTGCTCGTAAACAATACCGTTTTGAGCGCAGGAAGAACGCAAAAAGTCCAAATTACCAAGGCGGTCTTTACCAAAAGCAAAATCCTTACCCGCAAGAAAGCCGCCCATATTATAACTTTCGACAAGGGCATTAAAAAAGTTTTCCCTTGAAATATCTTTTATCTCGTTAAAATCCAATTCTTTATATTTTACTCCGCTTAAAGTTGAGATAAGTTCAAACTTCTCGTGCGGCAAAGTGATTACGGACATATTTTTGCTATTGCCCGCCGCCACGCGCGGAGGATAGGCAAAAGCCAAGATAAGCGGCGTCATATTATGCTCAAGCGCAAAGGCCTTAAGCTTATCAAAAAGGTGCTGATGGCCCGCGTGTACGCCATCAAAACTGCCAATGGTTATAAAATTTTTACGCATTTTAAAACATCCTCGCAGGACATTTTTTTTATGTCGTCTATCGCCGTGGCTTGGTCCACATTAAAACCGCCTATGGAAAGCCTTCTTAACGCGCAGATATGTGCTGCGGTGCCAAGCTTACGGCCCAGCATATAAGCAAGCGAACGCACATAAGTACCGCTGGAGCAAGTTACGTCAAATTCTATTATGTTACCGTTAAGTTTTACATTTTCCCATTTATAAATTGTAACGGTACTTTCTCTTTCTACATTAACGCCTTCGCGCGCCTGTTTGTACATTGCCTGTCCGCCCACTTTTTTTGCGCTGTAGTAAGGAACGGGGTGGGTAATTTCGCCCGTCATAGTTTCAAGCGCGGCAAGCACATCTTGCACGGTAAGGGGTTTTACGGGTAAAGTTTGAACCGTTTGGCCTTGTGCGTCCCAAGTATCGGTTTCCACGCCCAAAAAAACATGGGCTTTGTAGGTTTTGGGCATACCCTGATATTCGCTTTGCAGCTTGGTAGCTTTGCCCAAAAGTAAAATTAAAAGGCCAGTTGCCATAGGGTCAAGCGTGCCGCTGTGCCCCACTTTTTTTATTTTAAGCAAGCCGCGCATATAGGCCGCTACGTCGTGCGACGTCCAGTCTTGCGCTTTATCAACTAAAAGTATGGAGGAGGTGTCGTTCATTTAAATTTAGCAACTTCCGCTTCTATCGCGGCGAGAATATTTTTTTTGACTGCGGCAATTTTGCCCTTTGCCACTTTAAAGCCCGCGGCTCTGGCGTGTCCGCCGCCGCCGAAATTTTTGGCAATGGCGCTGACGTCTATCTTGCCTTTTGAGCGCAAGTTAACAGATACTTTATCGCTCTCCTGCCTTATCAAGACGGAAACTTCTACCGACGGTATCATTATCGGCTGGCTTACAATGCCCTGCGTGTGGGAAGGGTCTGTGCCGAGCGCTTTAAAATCTTTGGCGGCAAGGGTAATTTCCGCAATTTTATCGTTGCAGAGCAAGTTTAACTTTTCCAAAGCGCGGCCCAAAAGTTTTAATTCTTTATAAGGTTTGGTATTAAATAAAACGGTATTTATCGTCAATATATCCGCGCCCGCGTCCAGCAAAACGGCACCAGCCGCCATACTTTCAGGCGTGGTATTGCTGTGCAAAAAGCGCGCGGTATCGGTAATAAGGCCAGTGTAAAGGCAGGTGGCTTCGTCGGCAGTAGGAGTGATTGCCATAAGATTAAAAAGGCTTGTAATAATTTCCGCCGTGGAGGAAGCCTGCGCGTCTATATAATTTACGGTTGCGTAATTATCGCTGGTTTTGTGGTGGTCTATATTGACGGTGGTTTTAGCTGTTTTAAAAAGCTCTTCAAAGTCGCCGCCGCGCGTCTTTTCCGAACATTCAAGAAAGACGAGCGTATCAAAATCTTTATCGGTCGGCATTACATTAAAATTGATTTCTTTAAGGCCGGGTAAAAAGCGTAAATCGTCGCCCGGTAAATCTTTGCTGTAAGAATAAACTTGTTTGCCCAAACGCTTTAAAAGAGAAGCCACCGCAAGGGTGCAGCCAAGGCTGTCGCCGTCGGGGTTTTGATGACCGGCAATAAAAAACTTTTTGCCCTCTTTTAAAGCCTGCGCTACGGGCAGCAGCGCGGGATTATTTTGTTTCTTCATTCAACTTTTCTATTTTGGAAAATATCTTTTCCACCTTAGAAGCGCGTTCGGGAGTATCATCAATCTCAAAGGTAAAAGAAGGTATTCTTTTAATATGAATTCTCTTTCTTAAAAGAGTGCCGATTTCCCCCCGCAAAGCGGAAAGAGTGTGCGCCGCGTTCTTTTTGTCTTCATCGCTGCCGAAGACGGAATAAAAAACGTGGGCATTGGCTAAATCTTTGGAGATTCTCACACCTGTTATCGTTATAAAACCGCTAAAGCTGCCGCTTGATATCATGCGGCTGACGATGGTGTTTATTTCCCCCAGAAACAAAGTTTCCAGACGTTTTGTTCTTTCTATCATATATACATTTTACTAAATAAAGCTAAAGCACGCGCGTAAAAGAAATAAGCCGCAAATAAATTTAGTAGAATAAAAACGAACTTATATATAGGAGATTTTGCAATGCTCATCCCCACAATTATAGAGAAAAACGTAGGCTATGATATTTTTTCCCGTCTGCTTAAGGACAGGATTATCTTTGTCGGCGGGCGCGAGGGCGAAGTAAGCACCGAAGCCGCCAATATGATTATCGCCCAGCTTTTGTATTTGGACGCGGAGGATTCCTCCAGAGAAATTAACCTTTATATCAACTCCCCCGGCGGCCTTGTAACCGCTGGCCTTGCCATTTACGATACGATGCAGTACATTAAAGCGCCCATTACAACAATTTGTATGGGGCAGGCGATGAGCTTTGGCGCGGTATTGCTGGCGGCGGGTTCCAAAGGGAAAAGATACGCTTTGCCGCACGCCCGCATAATGATACACCAGCCTCTTATTTGGGGCGGCGGAATATCTGGGCAGGTTACCGATATAGAAATTGAATCTAAAGAACTGCGCGAAAATAAGGAACATTTGCTTGATATTTTGGCCCACCATACGGGACAGGATAAAGAGAAAATAAGACAGGACAGCGAGAGAAATTATTATATGTCCGCGCAGGAAGCCAAGGCGTATGGGATTATAGACGAAGTTCTTACGCTAAAGAAATAATTTACTGCGTCTTTTAAGTTCTTTTAATCAAAAACCCTGCTCTTGTGAGCGGGGTTTTTTGTTGCCTTTTGAGTCGTCCCAGAAGATTGCGTGATTTCTGTCGTTATTAAATGCCTTTCTGCAAGGATTTTGCGATGATTTTTAATTTTGCGTTTATTGCAAGGTATATCCAGAGAGGGGTGGAACCCCCGAATATCCGAAGCAATAAAAAAATTAAAAAGGGCGCAAAAGCCGCCGCAAATCTTTACTCCCGTCTAATAAATTTGCTATAGTAGGAGCGTTGAGAGAGTTCGTCTGCCCAGGCCGACGAGCTTTTTTATTGCCCCAAAAGCACTCCAGCCCGCCCGCCAACCCCGCCAAAATGAACCTGATAGAAAAAATACTCAACAAAACAATAAAAAGCAGCGGCGCAAAAGACGCGCCCTTTACCGCTTTTACGGAGTTCTCCTCCCCGTACTTAAGCGACGCAAAACTGCCCTCCCCCGCAAGCCGCAACTACGCGCCTTATGTGGAAGCCTACGGCGACAAAGCATGGGTTTACGCCTGCGTAAACGTTATTGCGGAAACCGCCTCCTCCGCCGACTTTGTGCTAAAAAACGCGCAGGGCGAAATTATTACGGACCACCCCGCGCTTAACCTGCTCTACCGCCCCAATAATTTTATGAGCGGCCGCTCTTTGCGTCAATGGATTATTGCCAGTTTGGAACTTACGGGCAATGCCTATATCCTTAAAGATTCCGTTAAGGCCGACGGCACGCCGCGCGAACTCTTCCCCCTGTTAAGCCAGTTGGTGGAAGTTATCCCAGGCAAAACCTCCGCCAGTCCCGTTGAGGGTTACAAGTACAGAGCGGGCGCAAAAACCGCCTATTATAAAGCGCAGGATATTATCCACTTTAAGTACTTTAACCCGTTTGATTTTTTCTACGGTTTATCCCCGCTTGCCGCGGCAAGGCGCAGTGTGGAAAACCTTGATAAGGCCGAAACCTTTAACAGCGCGTTTTTTGAAAATTCTGGCACACTTTCGGGCATTTTATATACCGATTCCAAGTTAGATGACGCCGCCAGAAACCGCATAATAAAAGCGTGGAACGACAAATACCAATCCGCCTCCAAAGCCCACAAAGTCGCCCTGCTTGAGGGCGGGCTTAAATGGCAAAATACATCGTTAAGCCAAAGGGATATGGATTTTATATCGGGTATGGAACACAGCCGCGATACTATCTTGGCTATCTTCCACGTCCCGCCCGCCTTGGTGGGCGTGTTTGACCACGCGCCGCAGTTTAATACCAAAGAACAGCAACGCATCTTTTGGCAAACCTGCGTACACCCCAAGCAAACGCTTATGTTGGAAACTTTAACCGAATTTTTGCTGCCGCATTTTGACGAAAGCCGCACGCTTTACTTTGATAAAGACGTCAGCAATATCTCCGTCTTAAAAGAGGACGAAACCCAACGCGCGCAAGCCGCTAAAATCTACTTTGATATAGGCTATTCCAAGGCGGAAATCGCCCAAGCCCTGGGCCTGCCCTTCGCCCAGCCCAAAACCAAAACACCTAAAGGAGCAATTAAATAATGACAACCCACAAAACCAAAGGCACCCTTGCCGCACCCGCCCTAAAAATACTCGCGTTAGAAGAAGGCGCGGTTAAGCAGCAAGGCGGCTTAATTTTTATAGAAGGCTACGCCAATACCAAAAACAAAGCTGACAGATACGGCGACGTACCCTGCGTCTATCCGCAAAAGAGAAATTATGTTTACGAACTTAAGGAATTTAAAAAAAATCCCGTACTTTTGATAGACCACGTAAACAGGATTGACCACCTTGCGGGTTCCGTTACGGAAATTTACGAAAACGAAAAAGGCCTTTACTTTAAAGCCCTCTTTTCCGCCTCCGCCCACCCGACGGTAGCCCACGCAAGACAAATATATACCGAGGGCCACGCAAAAGGCATAAGCATTGCGGGCCGCTTTCACTATGAGGACCCGTTAAATCCCGATAACTTAACCTTAGCCGAGATTTACGAAATCAGCCTTGTAGCCGTCCCCGCGGACCCCGACAGCCTTGCCCGCGCCCAAGATGAAGATAATCATTCTGCGGCCGCGCAGGAGCAAACCGACAGCAGCGAAAGCCTGCGTAAGGAAATACAGGCCTTGACGGAAAAACTTAAACAACGCTGACTATTTAGCGAATAATAAAAAAACAGGCAAAAACGGGTCTAATACAAAAGGCCCGTTTTTTGCGGCCAAAAGACCCACTTCTGTATAGGCCTTTATTCCCTTGTAAGAAACCCCACAATACTCTACAATCTTAATATACTCTTTGTAACAGAGGGAGATTAATATAATGAAGAACAGAATATTTTTATTTGCAATTTTATTTTTAGCGTCCTCAAGCGTATTCGCTTTTGACGCCTTTAAACCTAATCAAGACCAAGCCAATGACGTCGCCCAAAAACTTGAAAGCGCCAAACAAGCAAGCGAAAAACAAGCCGCCGCTCAAGTCAAATATATCACGGGTACCGTTTTGGAAGGTTCTTTTTCCAAAGACCAACTTGCGGGTAAAAACGGCGTAACCCTTAAGCAAGGCATTATCAACATAACCTTTTACGTTGAACCCAAAAAAGACTCTATTTACGGCGACATTGTTTACAAGGCCGTAAAAACCGATAAATTTGACACGCTTGAATTTAATATGGAAACAGCAAGACTTAGCAAGAGCGACCCGCATTCTCCCGTTGATGTTTCCGTAATCGTTTCCGCAATCAAAAACGATAAAGAAGTACAAACAGGCAAAGCCCTTATCTTAACGGTTGAAGCGCTTTCACTTTACTCTATTGAACCTTCCTCTTCCGCCGCAGATAATACCCCCGTATCTTCTTGCTGCCCCAAATGCGGCAGCAGAGATCCGCACCACTGTGTAGAATGCTGCACAGGCACAATGGATAAACAAGATACAGCCAAAACAACGGTACCCACTAAAGTAGTTTACGAAGAAGATGTTGTACACGTCCCCGGTTGCAAAGACCCTTATCATTGCGGCTGCCCTACCGAACAGGTAAGAAAGGTAGTTCCTATGGAAAAGGTTTACGTCAAACAACACACAGCCGACTGCAAAGACAAATACCATTGCGACTGCCCTACAAAAGTTGAATACAGATAATTTTAATTAACACAAAAACCCCGCTTAACGGCGGGGTTTTTTATT
>MTLE01000412.1_pt1 | contig 16439 bp, 19 predicted proteins | sample 1982461 | NCBI WGS metagenome assembly MTLE01 (sample SAMN05712605, study PRJNA340218) | biofilm metagenome | isolation source: sample SPL anode biofilm adapted to -200 mV | place: USA | collected 2012-02-03
GCAGCAGCCGCATGAAGAGTATCAGCAGATGCCGCCAAAACAACCACAGCAACATAATGAGCAGTATCAACAGCAATATCAGCACGAAGAGCAGCAGCATTTTGAAAACCACCATGACTGGAATCGACCTGACTATCAAAAATTGACCTGGCATAAACATCATCACCATTATAAGAGATATGTCTCCCCCTTCAGCTGGTATGATCCTTGGGATTTCTGGTATGACAGGTATCACTATTCTGACTTTTATTTCTTTGGTGCAGTGTATGATGACGATTGGGATTGGCTATTCCCAGGTTTTTATACATATCGTTGGCGTGACTATGAAAGAGATGACCATGGTTTCTATTACAGAGGTAGGCGCATTACAGAGGTGATCCTCGTTTTTGATCCGTACGATGGACTCGTTGGGATTGGTTTCATGTACAAGGGTATCTTTATTTTCCTGCGTGATGACGCAGAAGAATACTATTTTGATGATGAACCGACCTTGGTTATCGTCGCGCGCATCCTTCACTGGTAGAAAAGAGCAAGGCCGGTCGTTGTATAACGACCGGCCATTAATATTAAAATTTTTGATACTTTTGGCATTTAGCGTATTAAAAGTATTTTGTATACTTTGCATTTCAATATTGTTAACAAATTCTGAATGTGGTATACTCACAACATTACAAATAACTTGCTAATACAGTTAATATTATTAAAGAATGTAATAATAGCAGGTAAAGAGAAAAAAGAGCAAAATGAGGGGCAAAGGACTGGTTCAAACAGTGATAATCTGTTGAAACCGGTCTTTTTTCTATGAAACCGGTGCAAGCAAATAATTATCTGAAAGCAGGCAATGCTTCAAAAGATAGTTTAAAAACGATTCTTTGCCAAAATTATTTATGTATAGTATAATAATAGCCATTAAAACGACTTGAAAATTGCATATGATGAAAACAGGTGACCTTTGGTCTTAATAGATAAGCCGGTGTAAGCCCGGCACGGTCCCGCCACTGTAATGAGGAGCGACCCCATGAGATGCCACTAAGAGAATTCTTGGGAAGGTTTGGGTGAACGATGATCCAGAGTCAGGAGAACTGCCTGTTTGCAATCACCGTTAAACCTACGAGCGATGGGGAGGGTGGCACAAACGTGAACAGATATCACCTTTGTATTTATTCTTCCCCGCAAATTTTGCGGGGATTTTTTATTACCAATATTCAGCAAGTGGGCGGATATGATGAAAGGGATAAGGTGTAAAAATGGCTGATTACCCGATAAACTTGCGCATGGCCAACAAAAAATGTATTGTTGTCGGCGGTGGAACTGTTGCCTGCCGCAAAGTTAAGTCACTTCTCGCTGCCGGTGCCGAAGTAGCGGTATTGAGCCCTGAATTGACTGTTGAACTTAAGGAAATGCAGCAAAGGAATCAATTTAATTACATTGCACGGCCTTATCGCAAAGGCGACTTAAGAGGATTTTTCCTTGTAATTTGTGCCACCGATGATTCAGCTGTCAATGAAGCAGTTGCGGAAGAAGCTGAAGCAGCGGGTATTTTGGCCAATGTCGTTGATGTGCCTGAACTTGGCAATTTCTCAGTACCGGCGCAGGTTAAGCGCGGAGATTTGCTGCTGACGGTTTCTACCGGCGGTAAAAGCCCGGTGTTAGCTAAAAGGCTCAGGCAGGAATTGACTAAGCTGTATGGCGAGGAATATGGTGAGTATCTTAATCTGCTGGACAAAGTGCGCCGGGAACTTAAGCAAAGGCTGGCAACGCCAAAAGAACGTGAGTTCTTTTGGCGTGAAACAATAAATGAAGATATCCTTGCTATGTTAAGGCAAGGTAGAATTGAAGAGGCGGAGGCAATGATTCGTCATGCAGTTAGTAGTATTGGGATTAAATCATAAAACCGCACCGGTAGAAGTGCGGGAGTGCTTTTCTTTTTCGGAAGAACAAGTTAAGCAGGCATTAAAATATTTTCGCAGCTGTGAGGGCTTTAGCGAATGTGTTCTGCTCTCTACCTGCAATCGTACTGAATTGTATGCTGTTGTAGAAGATGCTGATGAGGCATTAGCGATTATGCGCCAATTCTTGCAGAAGATGGCAGTAAACACACCTGATACCAGAAGATATTTATTTTTCTTTACGGGCGAAGATTGTATTAATCATCTATTTAGGGTGGCTTCCAGCCTGGATTCCCTTATCATAGGTGAAGGGCAAATCTTGAGTCAGGTAAAACGAGCCTATTCACTGGCACGTGATGCAGATAGTACCAGTACCGTGCTGAACACTTTGTTTCACAGGGCCATAGCGGTCGGTAAAAAAGTGCGCACGGTGACCCATATAGCTTACAGCGCAGTATCGGTCAGCTATGCAGCCGTAGAAATGGCGAAGAAAGCTTTTGGAGATTTACAGGAGTCCAATGTATTAATTGTCGGTGCCGGACAGATGAGTGAACTCACAGCTAAGCACCTCGTTGCCAATGGCGTGAAAACGGTTTTTGTCTCCAACCGTAATTATAAAAGAGCAGTTGAGTTGGCTGACAAATTCCAGGGGGTAGCTGTTAAATTCGAAAACTATATAGAGGCTGCGAACAAAGCGGATATAGTCATTACCTCTACAGGTGCTCCGCATTATATGGTGCGCACCAGGGATGTTGCCCGTTTGATGCCGCTAAGAGAAAGCAGACCGCTGATTTTTATCGATATTGCCGTACCGCGGGATGTGGAACCTGAGGTTGGTGAAATCAAGGGTGTTACTTTGTACAATATTGATGATCTGGAAGCCGTTGTAGCTACGAATATCAAATTAAGGAAGAAAGAAGCGCTTGCAGCAGAAAAAATAATTGCCGCCGAAAGGGCAGAGCTGATAGATAAATTCCGGTATCTTTCTTACCAGCCGGTATTGGCGAATCTACGCGATAAAGCTGAACAAATGAGGCTTCGGGAAGTTAAACGTGCTTTGGCGAAGCTGCCCGATATCTCGCCGGAAGAAAGAAAAATCATGGAAAATATGTCGAAGATGATCGTGCGCAAATTGATGCGTGATCCCATGATCAGCATGAACGAAGTAACAGGAACCAGTAAGGAACATTTTTATGTTGATGCCCTGTGCGGGTTATTCAAACTTGAGCAGACAGAGGAGAGCAATAATAATGAAGAAAAATATTGTTATCGGTACGCGCGGCAGTAAGCTTGCCTTATGGCAGGCAGAACACATTGCCGGCCGCATTCGCGAAAGGTTTCCTGCGATTGAGGTTACGCTGAAGAGAATCGTTACCACAGGAGATAAGATCCTTGATGTGCCGCTGGCGAAAATAGGCGGCAAAGGCTTATTCACTAAGGAATTGGAAAATGCCATGCTGAGCGGTGAAATTGATTTGGCGGTACATAGCCTGAAAGATATGCCGACCGAATTGCCAGAAGGGTTAATGTTGGCAGCCATTACTACACGCGCTGATGCCAGCGATGCCTTCGTCAGCCTGCGTTACAAATCTCTTGATGAATTGCCGCAGGGCGCCAAAGTAGGTACTTCCAGCCTGAGAAGAAGGGCGCAGATCCTTAAATATAGACCTGATGTACTGACAATTGATTTGCGTGGAAATCTTGATACCAGGATCAAGAAACTGGAAAATCAGGAAATGGACGCTATTATTCTAGCTGCTGCGGGCCTTAAGCGTTTGGGCCTTGAGCAATATATCACCCAAATTCTGCCGAACGAAATCTGCCTGCCTGCGGTTGGACAGGGTGCTCTGGCCATTGAAACCAGACAGGATGATCCAGAAGTACTGTCGGTACTGGAATTCTTGAATGACAATGAAACGATTGCGGCGGTAACCGCAGAACGTGCTTATCTGAGAGAAGTGCAAGGCGGCTGTCAGGTTCCTGTCGGCGTTTACGGCAAAGTAAGCGGTAATCATTTGTTGCTGGAAGCAACGATCCTGAAAATAGACGGGACCAGAGAAGTACGCGCACAAATCGACGGCAGCTGCTCTGAAGCCGAGGAGCTTGGCATCAAGCTGGCACAACAAATGCTGGCGGCCGGCGGCAAAGAAATTCTTGATGAGGTTGAATATTGATAATGTAAATCAGCAAGTAAATACGCTTTAAACTTACAGGTGCTAAGCGAACAGATATTAGGAGGAACATTATGCCAGGAATGGTTTATCTAGTAGGGGCAGGCCCCGGTGATTACAAGCTTATCAGTTTGAAGGGACACGAATACATTCAGATTGCAGATACTATCGTCTACGATAGGCTGGCCGATGAACGTTTGCTCGCGGCTGCCCGCCCCGATGCTGAAATGATCTATGTAGGCAAAGCTTCCAGCAAACATACCATGCGTCAGGAAGAAATAAATCAGGTGTTGGTGGACAAAGCGAAAGAAGGCAAAACGGTTGTGCGCCTGAAGGGCGGCGATCCGTTTGTCTTTGGCCGCGGTGGCGAAGAAGCTCTGAAACTGGTTGAAAATGGTATTCCGTTTGAAGTAGTGCCAGGTATAACTTCTGCTATTTCTGTGCCTGCTTATGCCGGCATTCCCGTAACACACAGGGGCATCGCAACTTCCTTTGCGGTGGTGACCGGGCATGAAGACCCGACAAAGAGTGAATCAACGATTAAATGGGACAAATTGGCGACAGGTGTAGATACGCTTGTATTTTTGATGGGTATTGAAAATCTGCCGCACATAACTGCAAAACTCATCGAAAACGGACGTCCTGCAGCAACACCGGCAGCTGTTATTCGCTGGGGTACAAAGCCGGAACAGCGTGTGCTGGAAACGACGGTAGGCAGAGCTGCACAGGATGTAGCAGAGCAAGGACTAAAACCTCCTGCTATCTTCCTGGTGGGTGAGGTAGCTGCTTTGCGACAGCAATTGGCATGGTTCGACAGCAAGCCTCTATTCGGCAAAACCGTATTGGTAACCAGAGCCAGGGAACAGGCCAGTGTTTTGACTAATGAGTTGGAAAAACTTGGTGCACGTTGTATTGAGGCGCCAGCTATCAAAATCGTGGAACCGGAAAGCTTTCAGCCTTTGGATGATGCTTTGAAGAAGCTTGCACAATATAATTGGGTGATCTTCACCAGTGCTAATGGAGTGGAGCGCTTTTTCGAACGGCTTTGGTCAGAAGGCTATGACTGTCGTATGCTAAGCAATGCGAAAGTTGCAGCTATTGGCTCGCAGACTGCGGCTAAATTGAAAAACTACGGCATTAAAGCCGATATTGTGCCGCCGGAATTTCGCGCCGAAGGCATTGTGGATGCTCTGCGGGGAGAAATCCGGCCGGGCATGAATATATTGCTGGCACGGGCGCTTGAGGCAAGAGATGTGCTGCCGGAAAAATTGCGCGAGATGGGTGCCAGTGTTAATGTAGTGCCGGTTTATCGGACAGTAACAGGTACTGCCGATCGTGATTTGGTGCGCGAACAGCTGCAGTCTGGTGCGATTGATGTAGTTACTTTTACCAGTTCTTCCACAGTGACCAATCTTTTGCAGCTGTTGGGTGACGAAGGTGTTAATCTGCTTAAGAAAGCCAAGGTAGCCTGCATTGGACCTATTACGGCTGAAACCTGTGAAGAATATGATATCAAGACGGATGTTAAAGCTGAAGAATATACTATTACGGGCTTAGTCAAAGCCATTCGCGAATTGTATGGGGAGGAAGAGAAATGACAACACCTTTTATTCGCCCCCGACGCCTGCGGGTATCGGCCGGTGTACGTACGCTGGTGCGTGAAACAGAATTATCCGCAGCAGATTTTGTTTTTCCGCTGTTTGTAGTGCCAGGAACAGGCATCAAGGAAGAAATCGTCTCTTTGCCGGGAATTTACCATCTTTCTCCGGACATGGCGGTGAAGTTAGCCAAAGAAGCTTACGAGGCAGGCATTCCTGCTGTTATCGTGTTTGGTTTGCCGGAGTATAAGGATGAACAAGGTTCCAGTGCCTGGGATGCTGCGAGCCCGGTGCAGGAGACAATTCGCCAGATTAAGGCAGCACTGCCGGAAATCGTTGTTGTCAGCGACGTCTGTCTCTGCCAATATACCAGCCATGGCCATTGCGGCATGCTGAACGGCGAAAAAATTGACAACGATTCTACGCTGCCGCTTTTGGCACGAACTGCGCTCAGCCATGCAGAGGCAGGAGCAGATATTGTCGCTCCCTCCGATATGATGGACGGCCGTGTACTGGCTATTCGAGAAAAATTAGACGAGCATGGTTTTCAGGATGTGTCTATAATGTCCTATTCTGTCAAATATGCATCAGCCTATTACGGTCCTTTCCGGGAGGCAGCAGATTCGGCACCGCAGTTTGGCGACCGCCGTTCTTACCAGATGGATCCTGCCAACGCAAGGGAAGCTATAAGGGAAGCAGCTCTTGATGTGGCGGAAGGTGCTGACATGCTGATGGTGAAGCCGGCACTCGCTTACCTGGATGTTGTGCGCCAGATTCGTGATAATTTTGATCTGCCTTTGGCGGTTTATAATGTCAGCGGCGAATATGCCATGGTCAAAGCTGCTGCAGCCAATGGCTGGATTGATGAAAAACGCATTGTTTTGGAAACGCTGCTCGGTATGAAGAGAGCAGGTGCAGATATCATCATTACTTACCATGCTTTGGATGCGGCGCGCTGGCTGCAGGAGCAGTAAGCGTTTATAAATTTGAGGAATTAAGGAGTACGGAGAGCTATGACATTAAATTTGGAAAAATCAGCGGCAGCTTTTGCCGAAGCAAAACAAGTCATCCCTGGCGGCGTGAATAGCCCGGTGCGTTCTTTCCGCAGTGCCGGCGGTACACCGCCTTTCATTGCCAAGGCTAGCGGCAGCCATATTTACGATATTGATGGCAATAAATACATTGATTATGTTGAATCCTGGGGACCAATGATTCTGGGACATGCCCATCCTGTGGTGACGGAAGCTCTGCAAAATGCATTACTATTAGGAACGAGTTACGGTGCGCCAACGTTGCTGGAAACGGAACTCGCGAAGCTTGTTACGGAAGCTGTTCCTTCTATTGAGATGGTGAGGATGGTCAACTCCGGCACGGAAGCAACGATGAGTGTTCTGAGACTCGCAAGGGCATACACGAAGCGCAATAAAATTATAAAATTTGCCGGCTGTTATCATGGACATCATGACAGTCTTCTGGTAAAAGCCGGTTCAGGTGCTACTACCTTCGGCGTACCTGACAGTTCGGGTGTGCCGACAAGTGTAGCTGATGGCACGATTACGGTTGAATATAATGATGCGGAGCAGCTGGCCGAAGTTTTTAATAGTATGGGTGAAGAAATTGCTGCCGTCATCATTGAACCAGTGCCCGGTAATATGGGCATGGTTCTGCCGAAGGCCGGTTATCTGGAAAAAGTCAGGGAGCTGACTGAACAACACGGTGCTCTCTTGATTTTTGATGAGGTTATGTCCGGTTTCCGTGTCGCTTATGGAGGTGCCCAGGCTGTTTTCGGCATTAAACCTGATCTGACCTGTCTGGGTAAAGTAATAGGCGGCGGTCTGCCGGTAGGTGCTTACGGCGGGCGCAGGGATATTATGGAACACGTCGCACCAGCCGGGCCTGTTTATCAGGCTGGCACCTTGAGCGGTAATCCGCTGGCGATGACTGCCGGTATTACTGCGTTAAGGCTTATTGCTTCCGAGCCTGATTTCTATCAAAAACTCAGTGCCAAAGTACAGTCTTTAAGTGCTGGCGTTAAGGCGCAGGCTGAAAAACATGACCTTACGCTGCAGTATCACAATTTAGGTTCGATGATGTGCATTTTCTTTAGCAACCAGCCGGTTTACGATTATGAGAGCGCAAAAAAATCCGATGTCGGCGCTTTCAATACATATTTCCATGCCATGCTGGAAGAAGGAATTTACCTTGCTCCTTCCCAGTTTGAGGCAGGCTTTATGTCGGCGGCACACAGTGACGCTGACATTGAGGCAACTATCGAAGCCAGCGGCAAGGCTTTTGCCAAAGTCGCTGAATATTACAGCGGGAAATAAAAAATGTTCATACAAGAAGTGAGCCCTCGCAAATTTTGCGAGGGCTTTAAACTTGTGGCAGGGAAAGAAAATTAGGCGTATAATAGATGAATCAAAACAAAGAGGTGATGCAAAATGGATATGCCTGCAGTAACATTGCCGGCAGCCGTAACAGATACGATTCAGAGCTGGAGTACCGAAAGCCCCGTACTGGATTTATCCGACAGACTTGGCGTAGTGAAAGAAACATGGGATCTGCAGACCTTCAGTGATTTGCAGGATGGTAAAGTCGCTGTGCCTGACGAAGTAATCAATGACACTTTAGCGAAGGCTATTGATGATAGCGAACGCGTGAAGGAACTTACGATAGAGTCCCTGGAAAACCATCAGTTGAAAGTTACGGCTGTAACGGCAAAGTCAGGAAAGCTTGTCATGATTTGTCAGCTGGAGCAGTTCGAACATGACAAAGACCACTCTGTGATTAAATTGAAAGCCTTGAGCAAACAATTGCCGGACAGACCAATGATGTCCTGGATTTTCTCCCGCATCAGTTTGTCCCTCGCTACTAAGCTGGTAGGCCATATTGACCCCGCTAAAGGCGTGAACATGCAATTTAATGGCAACGAGATAACCGTCGATTTTCATCAGGCTTTGTATCGATCTGCTATCGGCAGTGTGGAATTATTTGGCTATAGGCCGCTCGATTATCTGACTGTCTATAGTGCAACACCGAATAAAGGCTATGTAGAATTTCAGACCAATATGGCCTTGCCGGACAATATCAAAGAAATGATTCAGAATTCATTGCAGTTGGCACAGAACTCTTAACAAAAAACATCCCACATTTTTTGTGTGGGATGTTTTTATTAGGTACGCATTTTATTTTTATAAAACAAGAATAAGCCGAGACCTGCTAAGGTGACTATAATACCAATACCCTGCTGCAATGTAATAACTTCGCCGAGAATAAAATAGGCCAAAATACAGGTACCGATTGTTTCACCAAGTATGCTCATGGAGATAACCGAGGTGCTTAGCCATTTTAACAGCCAGTTAAGCAGCATTTGCCCTAAGATGGTTGAGATGAAGGCTATACCTAGAAAGGCAGCCCAGGTATCTTGAGAGTAATCGATGAAAGATAGCTGTTGACTGAGGGCGTAAACGGCCAAGAAAAATGTGCTGGCAGCATAACCCAAGATGGAATAAGGCACTACCGGCAGTTTTTGCCGCATATGCTGTCCAATGAAAAAATAGGCAGTAATAAACCCGGCAGCAATGAAAGCAAGCAGATCGCCGTATAAAGCCTGCATACTGATTTCAAAATCTCCCCAGGCGATAATGAAGCTGCCAAGCAAAGCGACGATGCTGCTGAGGATTGCGCTAACGTTAAAACGTTCTTTGAATAGAAGGTATCCGCCCGCGAATGAAAAAAGCGGCTGCAGGGTGACGATAACGGTTGAACTGGCAACAGATGTGTAGTTTAGTGATTCAAACCATAAAATATAATGTATAGCCAGAAAGAGACCGGATAATAGTCCCGTTTGCCATTGACGCCTAGAAAGAGACTGCAAATCCTTCCAATAAGCTTTATTCAAAAGTAAAAGCGGCAAGAGCAACAGCAGTGCGAAGAGAAGACGGTAGAAAGCCGTAATAGCAGAGGGCGCAGCTGCCAGTTTTACAAAGATGGCCGAAGTAGATAGCGCCAATACGCCTAAAAATAAAGTTAGATAGTTTATAAATCCTGCTTGCATCTGATAACCCCTTATTTCGCTGATTATAAAATGCATTATATTATATTTACGCCGGTAATTACAGCATTATTTTATCTTAAGAGCGGCAGGAAACCAGTTAATTTGTTCACTTTTTTCTTATCGCCATAAATTGCTATTCCCAGATAATTATGTTTTTCTTCCTGGACAGAGGCTGCCTTTGCTATGTATTCATTGTAAACATTGCAGCTCTGTGCCACGTCCGAAAAATCGACAGCGATCAGTTCACTGAATTCCTCATTGTACAGTCTTTCTCGTAAACTTTTGAGACTGTTCTGATCACCTTTTAACATGGAGACAGGAATGGAAATAATACCGAGGTGTGCTTTTTGGGAAGCATCCAATACATCGGGACCGACCTGTTCAGGGACCTGCTTGCCCAGAGTAACACCTAAAATGGCAGAAGTGTTGGCAATAACACCTAGTGGTAATTCTGCATCTATGATCATTACACATTTTTTTAATGAATCAGACATTCAAGAAATCTCCTTCATGCTATTTAAATATTTTCATGTACTGTTTAGGCGTTAAACCAATGAACCTTTTGAAAAAATTGGAAAAATGACTTTGGTCAGTAAAGCCAGTCTGCATAGCAGCTTCAATTGGCAAAACTCCTTGTTCCAACAATACTTTGGCTTTGGCAATACGTATTGTTTCAAGATAACTATAGGGCGAAATGCCTTTTTGCCTGGTGAAGGAGCGCAGCAGGTAGTATTTGCTGAGCCCAGTCAAGTGGCATAAATCTTGCAGAGAAATATTCTCGGCATAGTTTTCTTCTAAAAATTTACAGATGACATTGACTTCCGTACTCAGTTCAAGCTGTGGTGCTGTTGTTTCCTGCTGGGTATATTCAGCGATCAGCTGTTCTAAGAGAAAGAAAAACAATTCCTCTTTTTGGAAACTTTTTTCTTCTCTCATTATTACTAAATGTAATTCCTTTAAGAGTTCTACCAGTTCCGAATGAAAGATTACCTGTTCAGTGAAAGAGGGCAGAAAGTTTTTGCCTGTTATTTCCAAAGCAGCCTTCTGCATGGTTTCGACGGCAATATTAAGACAGCGATAATCCAGTGTCTGTCCGTCAATTTGCTCACAGGTATGATTGTCGCGTGGGTTGAATATCAATAAGTCCCCTGGCTCTATTATATATTCCTTGCCTTTGCACGAAAGGTGTCTCTGGCCCTTTTCGATGAAGCCAATAACATAATGTTCGTGGAAATGGTTAGGAAACTTTTGCATAATTCCTTGAAAATTATAGGCTTCAATTTTGAGGTCGGTATCGTATTTTACTATCCTGGTTTCATTTTTCACTGATTTCCCCTCCTTTCTCTATTATATGTTATTTAGTCTAACATTAATAAAATGCCGGTTTCTTGTATGATATTGCTCTTAAAAGATGTAAGGGAGATACAGGCAAAAAAATACTCCCTGTCAGGGAGTTAGTATTTATCATTTTTTATTGTTTTTGCGTTTGTTTTGCATGTATTGGTTGAAGTATAACAACGTGCGATAGGCCGCATAAAGTGACTCGACAATGAAAAAGATTACTATTATTGCAACTAGAATTGGGGACATTCTTGAACTCAAATTGATAAATAGTTCTCTCCCAAACATATAATGGCCTCCTCGCTTAAAGAATAGCTGGACGTAACAGCTCAAATATTATCAGAATGGTACAATGAAAGCAACCTATTTTCTTACCATAATTATAACATATTTGATGTATGCTTTTCGCAAGGATGTTCGCATTTTAGTGTGAAAGGCTATTCGTATCAGGAAGATAATAATTCGTTTTTGCAAGCGCAAAGTAGTCGAAAAAAATCGAGCGCTTTTGTCTTGGATATTTATGATATAATGTAGTCACCCTAAGAAATGAGGTGATTACATGGTGGATAAGAGCAGATTAAGAGTTTGTAAGTATCATCGTATTGCACACCCTGAAAGCGCTGATTTTTCGACAGCAACGGAGAAATTAGATGGTTTTGTCGATATAGATGACTTTGAAAAGCTATACGATAAAAACTTTAATCCGGTGCCCTTTTCTGAATTTGTAATTGACCATGAATGCCGGGAGGCAGCTGAAAAAGCTAAATTTCATAGGAATAAAAAAACTATAGCCGAACTATATGAAATAATATTAGAAAAACAAGGTAAAGAAGGATTAAAAAGAGCTCGAGAACTTTTCAGACGTGAAATTGGCTGCTATTCAATTGACGAGAAGAGGATTTATTTGGCGCTTCCTTATCAAGAAGACGAGATCAAGATACTGAGTAAAATCGTAAAAGAACTGAAAGACTGAATGCAAACCAGCAAAGCACTTGCCGCTAAGGTGAGTGCTTTTTCTATACCTTCGAATCTCGCAGCCGAATGCGTAACAAAAAAGCTCCCTTATTAAGGGAGCTAGTAGAACAATTGGAGCGGATGGCGACACATGCAATACGAGATCGGCGGGAGCGAAGCGAGGCGCAGATGAAGTAGGGCAGCGGTTACGAGCGTAGCAAAGCGGAGTGAGATAACTTCTTAACCTTCGAATCTCGCAGCCGACAGTGTAACAAAAAAGCTCCTCGAAAAGAGGAGCACATAATCAATGGAGCGGATGGCGAGATTCGAACTCGTGACCCACGGCTTGGGAAGCATCCCGTATGCTTTTGCACCTAATCGGTTTAACGAGATATAGAGCGGGTTTTGGGGTTTATGCTTTTAACGCCGTACATCAATGGGCACAACGGGGGCACAATATTAAGATATTAAAACTTCCGACTTCTCAAGATAAGTTTTCTGATACCCCGGTATTTCATGACCATACAGCGTTAATGTATAGCTGGCGTCTGCGTGCCCTAGCTTAGCAGCTACTTCATTAACCGGAACATGTTCCAGCATCGTCGTTGCGTAGGTGTGCCTGAGCACGTGGAAATTTTTATAAGGCACGTCGCAATACTCCAGTATTTTATGCCATGTACGGTTAAGGTTTTTGGCAAAAATCGGCGTACCCTTAAGCGTCTGAAAAACATATTCGCTTCCATCCATCCGAATAATCTTGCGACGATTTAGTTGCCATTCTATTTGCCTTTTAACTTCTTGCAATAAAGGTAAGGTTCTATACCCAGCGTTTGTTTTAGGCGGGCAGTCTTTTAGCTTCCCGGCAACGTCTTGCAGGCTGTTGCAGACATAAAGCTCGGCGCGTGCCAGGTTAAGAGACTTTGTTTGCAGTCCTAGTATCTCGCCCATGCGCATGCCTGTTGATAAAGCTAATAAGACTAGCGGGTAATATTTTTTTAAGTGTGCAGGCGCATGCGGCAGTGACAGCTTTCCTATAATTTTGCGTACCTCAAACCAATTAAATATTTCAATTTTGGGTTTAGGTTCAGCTATGAAGGGCACTTCCAGCATAGGATTATATTGCAGCATGCGCAAAGAATAAGCCTTTGCAAACGCTTCAGATAGCCGCATATAGAGCTTGTTTTTACCGTTGGCGCTCATATCGACGGTATTAAGGAAATCCTGTATAGTCGGCGTTGTTATTTCTTGAAGCTTAATATTGGCGATAGGTTCAGCATGTGCTACCACCTGCTTATACCTGATCAAGGTGTTTTCACGAATAACAGGGCGCTTATAGACGGTAAGCCATTGGACTATCCACTGTCCTACGGTGATATTGTCTGCCGGAATATAAGTATTTTTCAATACACTGTTTTTAATTTCAGTTAGCCAGGCGTCGGCTTCATCCCAAGTGTCAAAGCGTTTTTGCGGCCGCTCATCGTCCGAAACGGTAATGGATGCTCGCCATTTTTCACGTGCCGAATCCCAAACGATACTTCCTTCACCATTACGTTTTTTAGTTTTCTGTTTCTTTGCCATAAAAATCAGCTCCTTTGCTGTATGCAGTAGCAGAGCCAATTAGCTATGTGATATAATAATAGCGTAATCGACCTTGCTTTGCGGTGGGGCGAGTTACACGACCGTTTAGGGTGCCAGCCCTGGGCGGTCATTTTTTTATTTATTTCCTTGTATTGTTGTATTAACAATTTCTTTAAATTCTTTAGGATGACTAACAAAAGAATATTTAATTGCTTCTAAAGCAGCAGCGGAACTTAAAGAAATATCTCCATAATCTAATAATCTTCCGAATATACTTTGTGAAAATTCTACATGATTTATTTTAGAAATTGGTAAATCAATATATTTTCTTGAAAATATGCCGGTTTGAAAATATATTTTTTCATTAGTAACAACAAATTTATCGGTAATAGTTCTAAGGATTCTATATATAAACCATAATCCACAAGCCCCAACTACTCCATCAAGATCGCGGTTGGAAAAGAAAAGCATGCCTAAAAATGGCCATGCTATATACATCCAATGCTTATAAAACCTTTTTATTGTTTGCTCGCTGGGGTTAAGATCCATAATTACATACACTCCTTTGTCTGGTTATATTTTTTTTACCATAATTTAAAATTTCTTTCTAACTTCTAAAACCTTCCCAATAATTTTAACTATGTTAATTTCTTCACCTGCGAAAATGCGTGGAGAATATTCTTGATTAGCAGCTTCGAGAACTAGAATACCATCATGATGCCTAATACGTTTCAGCGTACCTTCGTCGCCGTTAATTATAACCACTGCCAACTCACCATTTTCTACGTTGCATTGCTTACGTACAATGGCAATATCTCCGTCAGAGATTCCGACATCCTTCATACTATCCCCTTTACAACGAAATGCCATTATGTCGCCAGCAATATCTTCATCTATAAATACATAACCATCTATATATTCAAATGCTAATCCATTAGGACCGCATTTTACAGTGCCGACGATTGGTATTTTCTTGTGCTCTGTCGGCATAGGAAGATAACCGGGCATTTTAGTTATATCGAATCCTAATGTTATTGTTTGATCTTTATCAAGCATTGCTATGAAATCGTTGACATCCATACCAGCGACTCTTGCTATTTTTTCAAATGTTGTCATTGTTGGAGAGACAGGCTTGCCAGTACTTGGATTTACGCCTTTTTCCAATATGGCAACATAAGCTTTGCTAAAGCCTGATAAATCAGCAAAAGCTTGTAAGGACATATTGTCATGCTTTAATCTGTAGCTTTTAATCCAGTCGCCTATTTTCATTTTTCAATCTCCTTTCAGCTTTTGTCAAATATAGTATACAAACAATAAAATTTTTTGTCAAATATAGTTGACGAAAATAAAACCGTATAGTATACTAGACAAAAGTAAAGAAAGGTGGTGGTAAGAATGCGGTATTCAATTAAAGAAAAAAGAATAAAATTAGGATGGTCACAAGAAAAACTTGCAGAAGAATCAACAGTATCACGAACTACAATATCCAAGCTAGAAATGGCAGAAGAAACCGGCGAGGAAGTAGTAACGACCACTGAAACGCTTATTAACCTGTCAAAAGCTTTAGGATGTTCTGTAAGTGATATTTTTTTGCCCGTATCGTCTAATATACTAGACAAAAACAAGGAGGTCTAACTCATGGCCCAAGCAACATTAACTGAACAGCTTTATAACCTGTACGCCCAGCGCCCTGATGTTAAGAATCAGGAAGCAAGTGAAATTCTAAGCATCAGTAACCATCTACTGCGTAACACAAAGTATAAGCTAACCAAACGCGGACTGATCGACGTTGAAGATGATGGCAGCGTTACACTGCTAAAACCTTTTCGGGAAAACGTTGAAAGCCCTGCAACATTCAAAGCCGAAGTTTATCGGGAAATGATTGATACCTATTTAGAGGATTTCCGGCAGCAGACGACCTTCAATGATCGCTTAGCCGTCGGACGTGAAATAAGGCTTATTCTTGAGAAAATTTAGGAGGTGTAAATTATGCGAATCCTATCAGCTAAAGACTACGCTGCCGAAACCGGCTATCCGATGGTCAGGCTTTGCAGGCTGATACGACAAGGCGTCATCCCACACGAAAAACGCGGAGCCGGTTACCTGGTAGACGCCGATGTGGTTAACACGATCATCGCTGACCGCATGAATGCCAACGTCAAGCAAACGCAGCCGCTTCAATTTGGGCAGTTTAACCACCAGCGCAGGGCAAGTCCACAGACCGGCGGCAATTTCCTTCAGGCGCTGAAAAGTATTTAAGGGAGGCGATTTAATTGTTAAGAAGGTGTTACCATACTTGTCAAAACTGCGGCGCAAATCTTGATCCAGGTGAGCAGTGTGACTGCCGGAAAGGAAATGACAAAATTGTCCAAATGCCTGGCGCTTACCGTAATGATGATTTCCACCAGTACCGCCACAACCTACGGCTACGTGAAGCGCCTAAAAGTGAAGCTTAGTTAATGAAAGGGGATATGTAAAATGTTGAAACTGCAACAGCGTATTGAAATTAAACGCCGCCATGACAAAAAGCAGGAGCTTGTAACTTTAGTTGAGTTTACGATGGCGATGTTAGCAATTATCCTGTTTTGCGCTATTAACGATCATACCATCGACAATTTGTTGAAGTAAGGAGTAATAATATGAAAAAGTTTGAATTAACTGCTGAATTTATTGAAAAGTATGGTCGCAAATTATTCCGAATTAAAGCACTGATTAAATTCGGTTACGTCGATGCTGGCGAATTCGGCGGGTATGTTGAAAAAGAAGAAAACTTAGCACAAGAAGGCAATGCTTGGGTGTCCGGCGATGCTGAGGTGTACGGCAATGCTAGGGTGTACGGCAATGCTAGGGT
>MTLE01004453.1_pt1 | contig 16438 bp, 16 predicted proteins | sample 1982461 | NCBI WGS metagenome assembly MTLE01 (sample SAMN05712605, study PRJNA340218) | biofilm metagenome | isolation source: sample SPL anode biofilm adapted to -200 mV | place: USA | collected 2012-02-03
CATTCATTTTTTCTTCGCGGAGGAGTTTATGTTCGTCTTCGTCTACATTGCGGCTGCCCATATCGTCGTAAGTAAAGTCGCTGCCCATGAAGTAGTCGGTTTTTGACGACGATCCGCTGATACGGCGTGTTTTTTTCATGGCTGGCAGATAGAGCCATTTGTCGTCTTCCCTGCCAACTTGGTCGTAGTCCCATGTAAGGAAACCGGTACCTTTTACATCGCCGGGATAAAGGAAGAACATGATGGTTTTCTTATCCTTGGCAAGATCAATGGAGTAGCTTTGTAGTTTTCGTTCGCGCATACTACCATTCTTGTTGATCAGCTGCATGGTCATCTCCGACGAACGGGTATCGCCATCGGGGCGGTCCTTCACTTTTTGAACTATTTCGCGGGCGGTTGGTGTTTGCGCTTCGAGACATGATGCAGCCAACAAAAGGCTCACCAATAACATGTTGAATTTATATCCTTTCATATTTTGTCTTTTTTATAAATTATTTGATATCACTAGTTGTTTTATTTTTTTCTTTCCCGAAAATTTTAAATGATTTGATAAGAACAGGAGTTACAAATAAATCAGACAGCAGTGCAGCTGCCATACCAATAACCGATAGTGCCCCCAAGTGAATGAATTGTTTGGCATCGGATGTACCATAAACCACAAAATTTGCCGAAATAATTAAGGTCGAAAGTATTACTGACACACCTACAACGCTGAAAGTTCGCTTTACCGATTGGAGATAACTGCCTTTTCTGTTAAACTCAAGATGTGTATGGTTTATCAGGTGTATTGTGTCATCTACGGCCAAGCCCAGTATCATGGGCATAATGGTTGCAGTCATCATATCAAGGGGAATACCGCACAAGCCCATGATTCCTCCAACAGCCAAGGCTGGAGCAATATTAGGTATCATGCCTATTATTCCAAGCCGCATATTGCCAAAAACGATTGCCAATAAAAGTGCAACTATTGCAATTGCAATAATAAATGATTGTATCTGACCGCGAACCACATATTGCATCATGGCCGTAAACTGCGGCAAGCTTCCAACTGCGGTTACCTTGGCTTCAGGAAACAGGCTTTGGGCCTTTTCCTGCACCATTTTTAGTTCTTTTTCTGCCTCGCCCGAATTGTATGTTCCCAATTCAACCATAAGCCGAAGCCGTTTATAATCGTAATCAATCCAATATTGGGCTTCTGTACCTCCTGCATTTTCATACAGCAGAAGCATTTGGGCAACCTGAGTCTCATCATTGGGAATTACGTAATACTTCTCGTTGTTCTCATTGAGTGTTCGGTTCATGTCCTTTAAAATATCCAAAATCGATGATGTGCGTTTGGTGAGTTGCAATGTTTCAATGTAGATGGCCAGTTCGTCCAATTTCTTCAGATTTTGCGGTTGCTTGGCCATGTCGTTTTGCGGGAATTCCACCATAAAATCATAAGCATACAATGAGCCAAGTTCCGATTCGCATATTTGCATAAGATTTTTGACATAAGGTACCTTCCGCCCCATCGTTTTATCAATATCAAAGGCGGTTTCAACCTTGGTAAGCCCATAAATACAAAACACGGTGATTATTCCAAAGACAACCAATACCGGTCGGGAATGTTGCACTACCCAAACTCCAAAATTCCCCATCCATCGGTCGAACCTTTTTCCCCCTTTGTTTTCCACCTCAGGATGAGGCTTTTTATTTTTGCCAAAACTGAGTAATGCCGGCATCAGGAAAATTACTATAAAGAACGAAAACAGAACGCATGACGAAGTGGCAAAACCAACGAAACGGAGTGGTTTCATTGGAATGACAATGAAGGTGAGTAACCCAGCAATGGTAGTAAGGGCGGAGAACAATACCGGCCATCCCATTTCTTTAACTGTTTCGGTTATAGCCGTTTCTCGAAGCCCGTGAACTTGCATCCTTTTTCTGAAATAGGTATAAATGTGAATATTGTATGCAATGGCTATGGCAAACGAAAGCAATACGGGGATTGAAGTCATACCGCTGTCAATGGCATATCCTATGTATCCGGTAGTTCCGTAAACCATCACAATTGAGCTGATTGAAGTCAGGAGAGGTACAATTACCCCGCGAAACGAGCGAGTAATCAACGCAAGAACGATTATGGCCAGGAGGAATGCCAGTCCCATCACTCGGCCACCTTCTTTCCCAAAATATTTTTGTTTGCTGAAATTCAGGTATGGCATACCCGTTGCTCGGGGGTTAATACTTTTGTATTTTTCCTTCGATATTATGTGCTGGGTTTCTGCACCTGTAAGATAATCTGGGGACTTGTCCGAACTCTTCTTCCATATCGAGTCTTCGGGAAAAGCCCTTAGTTTTAATAGTATCCATGAGAGCCGACCATCTTTTGAAACCATTTTTTGGGCAATATTCGGTTTGCTGTATGCTTTTTGGCGAATACTGTCAAGCAATGCTTCATCCGAAGGGATTATCTCCGGGACAATTTGTTCAATTTGCATCCCATCATCGGTTCCTTTCATGTATTCGATGTCGGTGAGCGAAGTTACTTTTTCGGCGTACGAAATGCTGTCCATCAACTCGTTCGAAAGTTCGCGAATCAGTTCGAGCGATTGTTTCGAGAAGGTATTGTCGCTCTCAGTAAGAACCGCAACATAGTAGTCGTTTCCAAAGATTTCCTTAAACTTATCCGATTGCACCAGCATGGGGTCATCTTCAAGGAAATAGCCATCATACGATGATTCTATCACTACTTTTTTCAGCCCTGTAATCGAAATTCCTACAATCACAAAAAATAGGACTATTATTAACCAGCGACGTTTTATAATGCCGCGGGCTAACCATTCAAACCAGTTATTAATTCTTTCTATTTTCATCTTTTTTTTCTGTTTATTCAACCTCACGTGTTTTCTTAGCCGATAGTAAAAGTGTAGGGAAAGCATAATTACCGTCGGGTTGCTTGATATGAAAATCGCCAAATCCAGCCTGAGTAAGCATTTTTTTTAATGTTGCCTCAGACAATTTATGCGTAGGATAACCCAGTATCCGGGTTTGTAGTTCTACCAATGAAAGGGTTAACAAACCTTCTTTGTCGATTGCCTTATCGCAGATATGATTCGACACAAAGATTCCACCCATGTTCATTGATAAGTTCACTTTCTTCAAGAATTCTTCCATAGAGCCATTTGCAGCATACTCATACAAAAAATGGGAAATAAAAAAGAAATCGTAGCCTCCGCCAAACGAGTCGTTGTTTTTCATGTTAAAATCATGGTAAGTAACCCGATTAAAATCTTTTTCACTTCGTTTTAATTCTCTGGCATTCTGGCAAACCACGGGCAAATCATAAACATGCGCAGAAAGATTGGGGTTTTCCTGTAAAAATGCATACGAAAAATACCCGATGCTTCCGGCAAAATCGCACATATTGGTGCAGGCATAGAAATCCGGAATGCTTTTTACAAAAGAGATCACGCTTTGCAAACCGCCGGCTTTCATTCCTTGCTCCATTTCTAAAGCCATTTCTTGTGAACTCCACATTTTCCCGTCAAATTTGGGTACTTCGCCTTTTAATGCCTGTGTCAAAAAATCAAACGGGCCACCACTTCCAGTAAAGCGCTTTATTTCTGACAGTTGGTTAGACATTGAAGTTTTAACAAGATATTCATCTGATAAACCTGTCAGGCTGTAAAATCCTTTATCTTCGGAAATCAAACCGATTTCGGACAACACGTTTAAAAGAGCTTGAGTAACCGGTTTTTTTGTATTTAGTTTTTCTATTACAGATGCCAGCGAAAGTGTGTTTCCTGAAAGGATTTCGAACAAGTTTATATCTGCTGCTGAATTTATAACTTTTGGCAGATAGCTCATATACAGCAAGTTGTTTATGCGGCTATAAGGTGTATTTAAAGTTGGTATCTCCATATTATTTTAATTTTACTGTTTTTTTTCAAGTACCCCATTATATGGGGGGTAAATCAAATTGTGCAGTAATTAGTATTGTTAAATAGTTCGTATGTTAAAGAATTATAAATAGATACAAGAAAATATCTAGTTGCGCTATTTAAAACGAATTGTTCAATTACTTAAATTTAGGTTTAATTTTTAGCCCGATTAATTGTGGTTTTTTGCCACTAAATTTAATTCATTCTATAAATATAAACACATTATCAATAAAAACGGAAACAATTGTAAAATAGGGCATTTATAGCTATATACATTAATTGTTAGGGATCATTAATCAATGATCCCCTTTCTTTTCTTAAGCAGAAAAAAAAAGTGCTTAAATCACATGAAATTTGATTGGGTGTACAAATGGGTAGACAAATGGGTAGACAAAAATGATAAAAAATATATTGATAACAGACCCCATACAGACCAAAAACACATTAAAAAAGGGCTAAAATAATAGATAGACACCCCCGTAAAACCCCATAAAAAAACATTGTGCCTATATATAAAATGCACAAAATGTGTAATATGCCTCAAAAAAAGAAAGTGTTTATCTTAGATAACGCGTGTGCAAATTAAAATCGACACAGAAATGCACTATAAAAGGCGCCCAATGAGTGCCTCAAAACAAATAGCCCAAGATTAGAAAAGGTTAAGTGTAATTTAGTTTTCTAATAATTAAGTTGCAAACAACTAAAAGATTACCATTCTTTATTCTGATAATTATCGTCAATATATCGGCTAAGACTTTTTTGGAGACGTATGAACTCTTCTTCAATTTGATTTTTTGCGTCTACCCAACAATTTTTTTTATATTTCGGCCAATTAGGATCTCCTTGAATGGACGTTGTAAGTTGGCCTAAGTTATATCTTGCTTCACCATCAGGTGTCTGCCAAAGTCGGCTTTCATGAACAATATTTGTTAACGAAAACCGTATTCGATTATCTCTCACTTGAATTTTTACAGCATAAAAAATTTTACCAGTACACCTCATAGGCATAGCGTATGCAAAATGTTTTTTGTGATACATATATTCTTGGGATACCTGATTGATATAAATTCCCTCTTCGAAATTTTCAATTTTATTGTTTGCTGCAGAACCTTCTTTAAAAGTTTCTGCGAACCAATTTTTTGACAACATAAACAATCTGTCTTGTGACTTATTATCAAAGTTAAGAATGGTTGCAAACTCTAATGGGTTAATACAAGAATCTGCCTGTGCGTATATATGTAATGGGAGTACCATAAATAACATAAGCGCCAATGCTTTAAATTCAATAGTTTTCATATGTTTTTATTTTATTCGGATTACTCCAATAACCAAAGCTATTCCTGTTATTTCGTTAGTTGGAATTAAGAATGGATCATAATCTATATTATCTGAGATGGCAAGTATTGTGTCAGGAACGTCAGATTTTCTTAGTCGCTTAATTATAAGACCTTGTTCTGTGGTGGCAATTACATGGCATTTATTCCATTGTATAAACCTGCTCTCTTTTAATATTTTACATGCCACTATGTCGCCTCCATATAGCTCTCTTTCCATTGAGGATCCGTGGACCTCAATTAAAAAATCAGGATTAAGAGTTTTGAATTTTGGTATTATATAATAATCAACAACGTCACGCTTATTAATAGAAAAATGGCTATTACCAAACCCTGCAGCTGCATTTATTGAAACAAGTGGTATGCCATTTTCAGTGTTTTTAATCAATTTAGATGGCTCTTCGTTGGAGATAATCATTTGTGCTCCCTCGCGAATAAACCAATCAGGATTTAAATCATGATATTTATCTATAATAATTCTTAATTTATCTACTCCTAAACTATTCCCGCTGTCTAAAAAACCTATCGACAAACCAGTTTCCGTGTAAAAACGATTTTTGCTAATACCCTTGTGTTTAAGGTATTGTAAAATTTTGTCCTTATCTGTCAAGATTTCCATCATCATAAAACATGATAATTATCATTATATTTTTGGTAATAAAGATATTTATCTATATAATTGCATAAACTTTCAATACGGAAAGTTGGGTATAAAGGTATAACATTTTTTAAATATCAAAATATTATGAATAAAATCATTGTTGCTCACGGAGAAAAGAGACAACTGGCTAAATTGTTTCAAGTTAGCCATGTGACTATTCGTGAAGCTTTAGCCGGCAACACGAATAGTGTACGTGCACAGAAGATCCGCATAGCGGCGCTAGAACGTGGTGGAAAAGAAACCGACAACTAACACATATATTATGAATAAACTTTTCATCTACTCTTTTGCGGTGACAGGTATTTCTTCCCTGGTTGCTGCGATATTTTTTGGGGCGAGTCATCATTTTTTTACTGCTGCCCTGTGTACAATCATGTGCCTGTCCGGCATAGCAGAGAACAGGCGGGAAAAGAGGAACAATTCAAAACAATCAATATGAAAAATCTTAAAATTACCTCAGAGGCTGTAGCTAAGGCATATCGTAAGGCTTCGGCAGACGGAAAGAATATGCTACGAGAGATGTTTGGCTCTCAGATGCCTTTGTCTGAAGATGTAAAGGACATTGTAAAGTCATTTAATGACGCCTGTGCTTTACTTGGAATAAACACAAACCTTCCCGAGGTATCTGCTCTACCGGAGAAGCACCGCAGGGCCATCAGGGCAAATTATAAGCTGATCATAATTGCTGAGGCTCTTAACGAGGGATGGGTACCCAATTGGAACGATGCTAATGAGAGCAAGTATTTTCCTTGGTTTACCGTTAATGCTTCTGCGGGTCTCGGCTACTCGTATGTGAGTTCTACGACGTCGAATACGAATGCGAATATCGGCTCGCAGCTATGCTTTAAAAATAGAGAAGGACCATGCCGCTTGGCAAAAAAATAACAAATTATTGAAGGGTGTTGGTAGTGATTACACGAAGACTCCCGCTAGATAAAGCAAACATGAAAAGAAAGGGTAACATATTTGAAAATATCTGTAGTATAGAAAACCTGCAAATTGCCGATGAGAAGGCGCGCAGGGGCAAATTGCGCTCCTATGGTGTTAGAAGACACGATAGGAGTCGCGATTTGAATATTCAGAAACTTCATGATGACCTGATGTCAGGCAGATATCGTACCTCTCCATATGATGTATTTTCACTTAAATGTGACAATGGTAAGATAAGAGATATATACCGACTTCCATACTATCCAGACAGAATAGTGCACCACGCAATAATGAACATACTTGAGCCGATATGGGTTTCAACGTTTACTGCAGACACGTATTCCTGCATATCAGGGCGTGGAATACATGCGGCTGTTAAAAATCTTAAAACTCAGTTGCGTGAAGACCCTCAGGGTACACAATATTGCCTCAAACTTGATATAAAGAAGTTTTATCCGTCAATAGACCATGACATTCTCAAAAGCATTATAAGACGAAAAATAAAGGATAAACGGCTTTTATCACTGCTTGACTCTGTAATAGACAGCGCACCCGGAGTACCAATAGGCAACTACCTTAGCCAGTATTTTGCAAATCTATATTTGACATACTTTGACCATTTTCTGAAGGAAAAATTACACATTAAATACTATTATCGCTATGCTGATGATATAGTAATATTATCTAACAACAAGCCTGAATTGCATGCCATATTTCGTGTTATTCAGTTATATCTTGAAGTAAATTTAAAGCTTACTGTCAAGAATAATTATCAGGTTTTTCCAGTTGATGCCAGAGGCATTGACTTTTTAGGTTATGTATTTTATCACGATCATACAATGCTTAGAAAATCGATTAAAAAGAATTTTTGCAAGGCAGTTGCGACGATGAATAAAAAGGACATTTCTGAGAAAGTATATAAGCAAAAAACTTGCTCTTGGTTAGGCTGGGCAAAACACTGCAATTCTAAAAACTTAATAAAAAATCTTAATAAACAATCTAAATATGAAATCAAATTCAAATGAACGTCCTGAGATCTTTCTTGATCTCGGTGATGGAAACTATCATTACAACTACAATATTAATGAAGTTGAAAGAACAGATGAATCCGGAGAACAACACACATCATTCGAATATGATTATGTTCGGATCTATGGAAAACCGACCTACGAAGAATGTATTAAAGCTGTAATCGCTTCAAAGTACGATTTTGCAGCAGAAATCGCTTTGATAAACAAATATCAGGCATATGCCCTTGAACTCGATAGTGACGCAATTGCTAGAGAAGAATATTTGTCATATCTACAATATGTCCGTGGTGTTAAACAACAAGTGAAACAAGATTTAAATATCCTTTAAATATTATGAAAAACTTTAGTCAATTAAACATAAAACAAGCGTCCGGCACTCTTGTGGGTGATAAGATAAAAATCTCAAAAATCTTAAACAGGGAGTGCATAATTCACGCATTTAAGATAGAGGTAAGCAAGTATCCTAAAAACAAATCTGGAAAATGCCTTTATCTTCAAATTGAGATTGAGAATGTAAAACATGTTGTTTTTACCGGTTCGGATGTTCTCATTAATACAATAACTCAAGTCCCTGCTGAAGAATTTCCTTTTGTTGCAACAATAGTTAAGGAAGGCGAACACTTCGAATTCAGATAAAGAAAAAACCCTCGCGGATTGATCGTAAGATCAGGTGTCAAGTACGCCAATACATAGCCCACCGTCCGCGAGGGTATATCCTTATGTGGGTTATGTATTGGCACTACAAATATAAACAAAAAAATTTAGACACCTATTTCATGAAAACTCCTATCTCTTATTATGGTGGAAAGCAAACCATGTTAAAACACATTCTTCCACTAATACCAGACCACAGTCTTTATACTGAAGCATTCTGCGGAGGTTGCGCCGTTTTATTCGCAAAAAAGCCTTCAGATTGTGAGGTTGTCAATGACCTTAACAGAGGCTTGATTAATTTCTACTGGATAGCATCTATGTATTATCCTGATCTCAAGAGAGAAATCGACAAAACCCTACATAGCCGTGATATCCATGCTCATGCCATGCATATCAATACCTATCCTGAATTTTTTTCTAATGTTCAATGGGCCTGGGCTGTTTGGACTCTTTCTAAGCTTTCGTTTGCCTCAATGCAGGACGGCTCATTTGGATATGACAGGTCAGGAACAACGGCATTAAAAATATCAAATGCTAAGGATGAATTTTCAGAGTATATTTCTAAGCGCCTTAGCAGCGTTACAATTGAAAACACGGACGCTTTGGATGTAATTGAAAGATATGATTGTGAGAATGCTTTTCACTTTGTTGACCCTCCCTATGTAAATAGTGATTGTGGCCATTATGAGGGTAGCTTCAATGATGGCAATATGAGAACACTACTAGATCTACTATGTCGTGTAAAAGGTAAGTTTATGCTTACTATGTTTCCTTATAAACTTATTAAAGAATACGCCGATAAGGAAGGCTGGATAATTCATCGCGTTGAAAGAACCATATCAGCAAGTCTAGAAAGTAGACGTAAACAGGAGGAGTGGATGGTGTGCAATTATGAAAACGTGCGACAAAAATTAATATTTGAATAATGTGTGTGGGAAATAAAATGTGCAATTTGTTTTTAATAGATTGTACAATTTGTTTTTGCGATTATAATTATCATAACTATAAAAGAGCGGCTTTCCTGTTGGAATTTCGAGGTTGAGCACTTCATCTTTTGTCAGGTTTTCGATGTACATTACAATGGAACGGAGGCTGTTACCATGTGCAAACACCAACATGGCTGTTTCAATAGCCCTTACCTGTACTGGCGTCATAAACCATAGAGACTACCTAACTGATATACCGCAAAAGCAATTAACCAAGCCATTGCCGTGGTATAAACCATTGTAAATATGGCCCATCCCCAGTTTGACTCTTTTTTTATAGCTGCAATAACAGCAACACATGGAAAATAAATTAAGAGGAACAGCATAAACCCAAATGCAACAAGAGGAGTGAAGACCTTCTTCCCTTTCATTTTACCGGATTGATGAATCTGGCTGTGTAATCCAACGACCATATCTTGTGGATTATCGCCATAATCAACATCTGCATGATAAAGGACACTCATGGTACTTACAACAATTTCTTTAGCGGCCAAACCACTTATTATACTCACTCCAAGTTTCCAATCGAACCCGAGAGGTTCTATTACCGGTTCTATTGCATGTCCAATCCGACCTATATACGAGTGTTCCTGTATTTCTGATTCCTCCATAAGTTTCAGTTTTCGAACATGCTCCTCTCTCTCATTTTCATCCATGGTTTTATCTGCTTTAATCGACATTATCTGATTATTATATTTTTTGGATAAAGCCACATCTCTTGGAAAATAACCCAAAGTCCAGATTAATATTGAGGCAAACAAGATTACCGTGCCCATTTTTTTCAAATACTGCTGGGCTTTGTGCCACATGTGCAGGCTCGTATTTTTAAAAGTAGGAATGCGGTAAGGTGGAAGTTCCATAACAAATGGCACCTCTTTTTTTGAAAAAGCAATCTTTTTCATAAACAACGCAACAATGACCGACATGACAATCCCTATAGCATATATGATAAATAACATCAAACCCTGTTTAGTCGGGAAAAATGCTGAAATTAGTAGTACATAGACCGGCAAACGGGCATTGCAAGACATAAACGGTATTATAATCATCGTGAGAAGCCGGTCATTTTTATTCTCAAGAGTACGAGTTGCCATAATCGCCGGGACATTACATCCAAACCCCATTATCAAAGGAATAAAGGACTTACCATGTAGGCCTATTTTATGCATTAACTTGTCCATTATAAATGCTGCCCGAGCCATATATCCCGTATCCTCCATTAAGGATATAAAGAAAAACAGTATCATGATATTCGGCAAAAAGACAATAACACCGCCAACCCCACTAACTACTCCGTCAACTATCAAATCCCGAAAAGCACCACCGGGCATTATATCATTAATATAACTTCTCAAGACTGCTACACCCGACTCAATCCAGTTCATCGGGTAATTCCCAATAGTAAAAGTGGTTTGGAACATCAACCACATGAAGAGAATAAATATGGGAAATCCCCATATTTTATGAGTTAATAAGTCATCTAGACTCCGGACCTTCCCATGGACAGGTTTTTGCTCTTTGTAAGTTTCCCGTAATGCCCCATCAATAAAGCCATATTTTGCATCTGTGATGATTGTTTCAGAATTATCTGCATATTCATTTTCGAGCTGCTTTATTACAAAATTTGAAATCGATTCTATCCGCGCAAAATTTGGATGTCCTTTAATTTGGAACAAGGTGTTTTTATCCTTCTCAATAAGTTTAATGGCAATATAACGCGTTGAGCACATACTATTCAAGACCTTATCACGATGAAGTTCGTTTTGGATACTCTTTATCCCCCACTCAATCATTCTTCCATAGTTTATATGGATTTGCCTTACATCCTGGTCATGTCCCTCATAAACATCTATAAGCCTTAAAAATAAGCTGTCAATACCCTCTCCCTTTGATGCTGTTGTAGGTATAATCGGAATTCCAATCATTTTCCCCAATCCTATATAATCAAATTCAACACCTTTCTTTTTCAGCTCATCATACATGTTTAGGGCAATAACCACTTTAATATTCATGTCTATAAGTTGTGTGGTAAGGTATAAATTGCGTTCAAGGTTTGAAGAGTCAATCACATTAACGACAATGTCCGGCATCTTTTCTAAGATATAATTACGGACAAACAACTCCTCTGGAGAGTACTCTGTTATTGAATATGTACCTGGAAGATCGACAATACTAAACTGATAACCATTTTTTCTCATTACAGCTTCTTTTGCATCAACTGTAACACCACTATAATTCCCAACATGTTCATGAGAACCTGAAGCATAATTAAACAATGTTGTTTTACCACAATTAGGATTCCCAACCAAAGCTAATGAGATAGTTTTTTCTTTCTCATTGTAAGAAGGTTCTTGTGAATAGCCATCAATAGTCCCATTAAAAATGGGTTCCACACAACTTTTCGCTTCTGATTCATAAACAACCTCCACCATACTTGCCTCACTTCTTCTCAAAGAAATGTTATATCCCATAATTTGGTATTCTACGGGATCCTGTAAAGGAGCATTTTTAATTACCGTAACTCTCTTACCTTTTACAAAGCCCATTTCAGTAATCCTTTTACGAAAGGCCCCATGCCCATAAACATTTGTAATAATAACAGTTTCACCAGGTTGTAATGATGAAAGAACAATCCCCCTATCTCTAAAACCTTCTGTACAACATGAACAGCATCTTCTTTTACATCTCATTCTCACTGTATGTTAGCTTTATCCTTCAAAACTCCAAATCTCTAATTGCTCATCTGCCTATCCACCATCTTTGCAAAAAAACCTTTTTTAATTCTCAATTCATCCGGGCACCCACATTCAACCACACCGCCATTTGCCAAAACAACGATCTTGTCAGCATTTGCAATAGTTCGCATACGATGCGCAATTATCAATACCGTTTTGTTTCTAATCAATTCCAAGATTCCTGTCTGGATTTTTGTTTCGTTTTCCACATCAAGAGAAGCAGTTGCCTCATCAAGCAGTACAATAGGAGCATTTTTTAATAAAGCACGGGCTATGGAAATGCGCTGACGCTCTCCACCTGACAAGGTTTCTCCATTTTCCCCAATAATAGTATCGTAACCATATGGCATCCGGCTTACAAATTCATCACAGTGAGCCAATCTTGCCACTTTAATCACATCTTCATCAGTAGCATCACGCTTTCCCACCCGTATATTATCCTTGATTGAAGCATTAAACAGAAGGACATCTTGAAATACAATCGAGAAATATTTCAATAAAGCTTCCGGTTCAATAGTACTGATATCCTCTCCTCCGAGAGTAATTAACCCTTTTTGTATTTCCCAAAAACGTGCTGCCAATTTTGCTGTAGTGCTCTTTCCTCCACCCGAAGGACCAACCAAAGCGGTTATCTCTCCCTGTCTTGCTATAAACGATACATTTCGAAGAACCTGTTGCCCTTCTTCATATGCAAAATCAACAGATGAAAACTCAATATCATAGTTCCCGGGAGCAAAATCTGATTTCCCCTGTTGTATAGGCATAGCCTGCATTTCATTCATCCTGTTTATACGAACTTTTAGATAAAGCAATGCGGCAAGATTATTAAATACTTCACTAATTGGATTATAAATACTTGCCGAAATCATCAGGAAGATAAAATAGACGAATAAACTTGTGGTTCCATTTGCGACCATCGATGCTCCAATAATAATCACACCCGCTAAGCCAAGTTTCAAGAATGCAGCTGAAGAATTGACGAATGTACCCGTAAGAAGTTCACCTCCTATTAATTGCTTTTCATACACATTTATAATACAGTTCAACTCATCAATATACGCCTCTTCCTGATTGTAGGATTTTATCTCCTGAATAGTATCCAGGGACTCTTGAATTTTTTCACTTACATCCCGCTTGTTTTGATAACCTTTTCTATTCTCTTTCTGAATTTTTCTTCTCGCAATAAACAATATGGCTGCAGCAAACGGAACGACCCAAAACAGAGCCAACGACAATTGCCAATTATAAAAAAACAACCCGATTGAAATCAGCAAGATACTGAAAACAGAGGCAAACAATTGTGGTACAGCATGAGAGAATGTATGCTCCAAATCTGTATTGTCGTTCATAATAGTTGATGTTAAATCAGAAAGATTCTTCTCGCCAAAAAAAGCCAATGGTAATTTCCGGAGTTTTTCAGCCAATGATATACGACGATTTGCGCTCTCCTTATAAACCGTAAAATATGTACTACTATACTGAACCATTGCTATTACAAACATGATTACCATAAAGCTGATTCCAAGAAAGATGAAATAGTACAAACCGTGAGTAATCACTATTGATGGATTAAACGCCTTATTTAGGTATTGTTCCAAGAAAAGGAAGATATATACTGCAGGCAACATCAATGAGATATTCAATAAAATAGTCCATAGCGTTCCCTTTATAAAATCTAAAGCTCCCTTCTCTGAAAGAGCAAACATTTTTTCTATTGATTTAAGCATAACAAACCTCCTTCTTAATAGTCCATTTTACCGATTGTTGGTACTCATTCCACATATGAGTATATATGCCATTTTTGTTTATCAATTCATTATTTGTTCCTTGTTCCACGATTTTACCGTCTTCAATAACTATTATTTTATCTGCATTAACCACGCTAGTCAAACGATGTGCAATCATCAGAACCGTCTTACCTTCTGAAAGCTTTTTCAAAGCGAGTTTAATCAGATGTTCGTTTTCAGGATCTGTAAATGCAGTCGCTTCATCAAGAACTACAATTGGTGCATTTTTCAGGAATGCCCGGGCCAAAGCTATTCGTTGCTGTTCCCCACCCGAAAGATAAGTCCCTTCAGTACCTATAACAGTATTTAATCCATTGGGTAAGCGGTCTATTATTTCACGACATTGTGCTAAATCTACAACACGGTTTACATCTTCCAAGGAAGCTGAATTATTCCCGAATCTAATATTATCCAACAATGAAGTTTTAAACAATCTCGTACTTTGAAATACGAACGAGACATGGTTCATCAAATCCTTATGAGCAATGTCTTTGACATTTACATTTCCTATACTGACCGCTCCCTCATCCACATCCCAGAAGCGTGGCAAGAGTCTCGCTATAGTTGTTTTCCCACCCCCAGATGCACCAACTAATGCCACTGTCTGCCCAGGTTGAATATCAAACGACACATTATCAACTGCTTTTTTATTAGATCCGGGATAGCTGAATGAAACATTTCGGAAAACAACATCGTAAGCTGATATTCTCTGTGGGTTAGCTGGATCCGATAACACTTTAGATGCTGTAAGATTTTCCAGTCGGTCTACAGCTTCTTTTGCTTGATTCATAGCTTGACTGATGTACATACTCCGCATAATGCAATGCGAGAAAACAGGAGTAATCAGTATGTAAAGAAACATATTGAGAATAACTGCCGCATAGTTACCTGTTTGACCAATGAGTAAAATAGCAGCAGGCACCAAAAAGAAAGTAAAGCCGTTGATTACAACTGTATAAACCGACATTGGAAGTTGCCATATTTTAGTACACCTGATTACCAAATCTTTATACTCTATAATACTATTATAGAAATTCTTAAATGAAAAAACCGTTTGTTGAAAAACTTTCACTACAGGAATGCCCCGCACATATTCCACCGCTTCTGTATTCATCCGTTCCAAAGCATCCATGTATTTTCTTGTAAAATCATTTGATTTTTTGCTCATCATCGATTTTAACAAAAAAAGGGAAATCACAAGTGGAACCACACATGCGAGTCCTAATTGCCAGTCAAATAAAAAAATCAAGACAAAAGCAGAAATCGGCATCACAATGCTAGTAGCAAGATCTGGCATCTGGTGAGCCAGAAAACCATGGGTAATTCCAGCATTATCGTCAATAATCTTACGAATACGCCCGCTAGTATTGTTGTCAAAAAAACCGAGAGGCATATTAACCACTTTTTGCATTGCAAAACGCCTCATATTGCATTCAACCCGGAATGCTGCAAGGTGAGACAAGAGTAATGACAGAAAGTAAATTATTATGCTGGCAACTGCTAATCCTGCTGCCCACCATGCATAAGTTTGAATAAGAATATGAGATGAAGAGCCCTCTAGTATAAACTCCCGAATAATTAGCCATATGAGAATAAAAGGGGCCATCCCTGTTAACGCACTTATTACAGAAAGGAATAAAGCCAAAGGGAGTAGGACTTTTCTTCCAGTCATGTACTTTTGAAATCTTAATAAAGTACTCATTTTTAGTCTATAAATATCGAATTGCTTTTTATTAGTATCAATCTCAACCTTTCATAAGGCTTTCCAGCCCATGGCATGCATTCTGTATCGCAAACATCCCTGAAACATTCTATAGATGAGCCATTCGCTATCATGAACATACAGGAATACATCACAATAGCCATTTTTCTCAAACGATTCTTGTGCAACATCCACAATTATTTTCCTAAAGTTTTTTTTGTCTCTGCATAAATGAACATCGTTCATTTTATTGCAAAGGAATACCAAAACAAGGCACCTGTCAATCACACAAAAATGGGATTTAGAAAGCCCTTTTATCATAATAATATATGATATGTGGCACAGATTAAAAAAATATGCCTCTTATTATATTGAATACACGAAGCTTCCGGGATGTTAATTCTCACCCACAGCGTTCCCCGCAACTGAAAATTGCCCTGATTAAGTGAATCTCAATAAACTTGTAGGCGACTGCAATGCAAATCACCACATATTCACCTTCTCAAAATCCTCGGATAGGAGATATTTTTTAATTAATGAAAAGAGATTGTCATAGTGCTCCTCTATTGCCTTTTTATGATCGGGATAAAGTATAGAGCCATCTTTTGCGTTGAATATACCGGATTTACCGCCGGGGTATTTGTAACCAACCAGCATTTCATAGCCCCAGGGAGCACCTTGGCTGATGAGTG